>Ga0302326_10002150_pt1 | contig 48423 bp, 33 predicted proteins | sample Palsa_T0_3_FD_202264 | JGI IMG/M metagenome (GOLD analysis project Ga0302326, IMG submission 202264) | Peat permafrost microbial communities from Stordalen Mire near Abisko, Sweden - Palsa_T0_3 | ecosystem: Environmental > Terrestrial > Soil > Palsa > Peat permafrost | place: Sweden: Abisko... | reverse complement strand
AGGAAAGACGTTAGGTGGCGTTCCGGGCGCGTCGGGAGGTCGAGGAAAGACGTTAGGTGGCGTTCCGGGCGCGTCGGGAGGTCGAGGAAAGACGTTAGGTGGCGTTCCGGGCGCGTCGGGAGGTCGGGGAAAGACGTTGGTAGTGGGTCAGTTCGAGATCGCAGCGACGCGGCAGCTAGCAACCGGATGGCGGGCAGCAGACAGACTGGAGGGTGGCTGTGCATGCGCTGCCGGAGCAACAGCCGGTGAGGTGTGTACACACCTCTCCGTCCTGGCAGCTGCCGGCGTCCGCAAGACAGCTCGTGAGGCATGCCGCCATCTCCTGCGATCCCCCCTCCGGTACTAGGACGCAAACTTGCGGGCCCGAGCAAGTTGGGTTGTTCGAGTTACCGGAGCCGCACGCGGCCACGACAGCCGCCCCGGCGACGAACGCGATGAGTGCGGTCCCAAGGCACGGACGCGACGCCGTCATCGTGAGTCCCTCCAGGGAAGCATACGCCGCTTAGGCGGTTGCGGCTGCACGCTTCACGCTACCCCACGCCTCGCCACCGGCTTGGGCATCAGCGCGATCAACGGGAGGTCGTGGAAAGGGCTCCCTAGAACGTCGCGTTCAGGATCGCGCCGCCGCCGCCGGGCATCGCCGTCGGCGCGATCGCCACGGACGCTGTGGGCTCGGTGCCGTGCGGCGCGGTGAAGTAGAGGACCGCGCCGCCCGCGATGGCGACGGCGCCGATGACGAAGACTACCGTCGCAGCCGTGGCCATGCCAACGGCGGACTTTTGGTCGTTCGCGCCGGTGCTGCCGATGACGCAATCGGTCCCGCTGCTGCTGCAGTCGCCGGTCTGGAGCGAAGAGTTCCATTTCGACTTCGCCGCGAGCCCGACGCCGATGCCCACGCCGAGCCCGACGACGCCGGCGGCGCCGACGCCGAGGCCGATCCAGCGGCGGGTTGCGCCGGGGTCGGCGCGGGGGGGGGCGTCTGGGTTGGGGGCGGGGGTGGGGGTGGGGTTGGGGGTCGGGGTGGGGGTGGGGGTCGGGGTCGGGGTCGGGGTCGGGGTCGGGGTCGAGATCGGGGTGTCGTCGAGGCTGTCGATCCGGATCGTCGTGTTGCGGTTCTCCGGGCCCAGGTGGGCGTTGATCGTGCGGCGGGTGCGTCCTTGTGACGTCACGATGACGACGTGGTCGCCGGGGTCGACGGGCGTCGGCAGGCCCCACTCTTCGGGGGACGTCGCGGCGCCGTCGAGCAGCACCTGCAGGCCCGCTTGCGGGATGGTGGGGGCGACGGTGATGATCAGGCGATTGAGCTTGGGCTCGAGGGCCTGCGCGCGGTCGCGGGCGACGTCGGCGCGCTTGTCGTTGCGTTCGCGGGCGAGGCCCTCAGCGGCGCGAAACTCGGTCCACGCGCTCGCGACGCGGCCGATGCGCTCGTAGCAATCGGCCAGGTAGAGCGTGACGCCAAGGCCGGGCGCGAGGCGCTTGCTCTGGGCGAACTTGGCGCACGCTTCGGCGACCTGGCCGCCGTCGAGGAGCGCCTTGGCGGCGTTGAAGAGGCCTTCGGCCTGCCGGACGTCGCTTGCTTGCGCGCGAGCGACGCCCGGAGCGCCGAGCGCGGCGACGATGACCGCCGCCGTCAAGAACCGACGCATCAGTCGCGCCCTCCGAAGCTGGACGTGGCCGCGGGTGCCGCCGACGGCTTGGGCGCCGCGACGGAAGCCGCTGCAGGAGCTGCGGTGGCTCTGGGCGCCGTGGTGCGTGCGGGCGGGGGCGGAGCCGGCGGGGTGGCCACCGGGAGCGATGCGGGGACCACCGGGAGCGATGCGGGGACCACGACGGGCTGCGCGGTCGTCGTCGGCGCGGGTGCGGCGCTCGGTGCTGCGGTCCACCCCGGTGCGGCCGTCGACGCCGGAGCGAGAGCGGGCGGCGCCGCGGCGGCCGTAGGGACGTTGATCGATGCCCTGGGGACGTTCATGGATTCGGACGCGGCCGCGTGCGTCGCGGCGCTGGTCACCGAGCCGCTCGTCGCCCCGGGCTGCGTCGACGGTCCTCGCATCGCGACGAAGAGGATGGCCAGCACGATCGCGCCCGCGAGGCCGCCGCCCGCGACCACGAGCGGCAACGTGGGGCCGCGCTTGGTGAGCGGGTTCGATCCGCGCGTGAACGACGCGCTCGTCGCCACGAGGGCCGTCTTGGCGATCTGCGTCTCGGCCGATTCGCGCTCGGTCGCTGCGCGTGCGCCGAGAGGGTTCGTGACCACTGCGGACTCGAGGTCGACGTCTTGCGACGGGGCGGGCGCGTCGTCGAACGTCTCGGCGCGCGGCGTGACCCGCCCCCGGCTCACGCGGCCGATGCGCTCGGCCGTCGAGCGGGTCTCGTCGCTCCCGAACTCGCCGAGGGCGTGCGCCAGCGCCGCCACGTCGGGGTAACGCTTGTCGGGGTTCTTTTCGAGGCAACGAAGGACGACGGTGTCGAGCTCCGAGGACAAGTCGGGCTGCAGCGTCAGCATCGAGGCCGCAGGATCGGAGAGGATCCGGGCGCACACCTCGGGCAGGGTCTCGCCTTCGAACGGCGAGTGGCCCGTCAGCATCTCGTAGACGATCGTCCCCATCGACCAGATGTCGGCGCGGCGATCGACCGATCGCGAGGATCGCATCTGCTCGGGCGCCATGTAGAGCGGAGAGCCCATGAGCGCCTGGGTGCTCGTCATGTGGATCTCGGGCTGGCTGCCGGGCGCGGGCGTGAGCTTGGAGATGCCGAAGTCGAGCAGCTTGACCCGCACCGACCCGTCGGTGCGGCGCGCGAGAAACAGGTTCGCGGGCTTGAGATCGCGGTGGATGATGCCGGCCGCGTGCGCCTCGGCGAGGCCCTCGCACGCCTGCATGGCGTAGTCGATCGCGAGAAACTCCGGCAGCGCGCCCTTGGCGTCGATGAGCTCCGAGAGGTCTTCGCCCTCGAGGTACTCCATGACGAGGTACGGCGACCCGTTCTCCAGCGTGCCCACGTCGGACACGCGGGCCACGTGCTCGCTCTGGATACGCGCAGCGGCGCGCGCCTCGCGGAGGAACCGCGCGACGGCCTCGGGGTTCTTCGCCGAGCGCATGAACTTGAGCGCGACACGCTGCTCGAGCTGCAAGTGCGTCGCGACGACGACCCAGCCCATGCCGCCTTCGCCGAGAAGGCGGCTGACGCGGTACTTGCCCCCGGCGATCACCGTCCCCGGCGGGAACGGCATGACACCGGAGGGAGGGACGGGCTCGGGGCTCATGGGGCCGCGCATTGGCTGCCGAGGCCGAGGCCGAGCAGACTCTGACAAGTTAGCCCCAGGCAGCACTGGGCTGTCGTGCTGCAGCTGCTTCCGCTCGCCACGCAGCTGGAGACACACTTCTCACCGGAGCTGCATGCATCGCTGCAGCATTGCGAGGCGGCACTGCACGACACGCCGTTGAGGCTGCACATCGTCGAGCAGGGTGTGCACGCCTCGCCGCAGTTGTTGAGGCACGTGGTGGTGTTGCAGGTTGTCGCGACGCATCCCGCGTCGGCGCCGCTGCTGGATCCGCTGGAGCTTCCGTGGCCGGACCCGCTGGAGCTCGAACCGGTGCCGCTGCTCGAGCCGGAGCTGCTGCCGCTGGAACCGCCCGAGCTGCTCCCGGTGCTCGATCCGCTTGATCCGGTGGAGCTTCCACTGCCCGATCCACTGCTGGGGCCGGAGCTTCCACTCGATCCGCTGGACCCCTCCCCGCCGCTCGATCCGCTGCTCGCGCTGGCCCCGCTGCTGCTCGATCCGCTGCTGCCGGCGCCGCTGCTCGATCCGCCGGTCGTCGAGTCCGCGCTCGCATCGTCCGAGGCCGAGTCGCCGAGGGTGGCGTCGAAGCCCGAGCTGCTGCCCCCCTCGAGCGCCGAGTCGTCGCCGCTTCCGTCGTCGCTCGCGATCGCGTCGTCGCCAGGGGTGCTGTCGTCGCCACCGCTCGATGCGCCGGACGATCCCGACGATCCCGAGGACGCGTTGCTCCCGCTGCTGCTGGCGGTGCCGCTCGACGTGCCGTTCGGTCCGTCGGTCGCAAGGGCGTCGACGAGGGTGGGGTCGTCGATGCCGAGGATGGTTCCGCAGCCCCACGCGCTGCCAGCAAGTGTCGTGAGCGCCAGCGCAAACGCGAGGCGCCCACTCTGTCGACGAACTGGCCGCACCATCCACAGTTCTACCATCGACAGGAATACCTAGCTCGCCGTTAGCGGCGTTCGCGGCGAGCCAACGCGGCATACACGTGCCGACACATGCTCCACGCAGGAGGCCGATCAGACCGCTTCTCGGATCGCGGCGTACAGGGCCTCGTGACGCGCCTGCGCGCGCCGGAAGTGATCGTGCGCGCCTGGGTCTGGCGTGTGGCGAGTGACGTCCGTCGGCGCGCACCGGCCTTCGAGGCTCTGCAGCCACGTGCGCGACGTCTGCACACCCGGCAACACCCCTGCGCCGATGCCTGCGAGAAGCGCGGCACCCGCGACGCTGCTCCCTGCACCGCGAATCCACACGACGGGCACGCCCATCGCATCGGCGCAGGCTTGCCTCAGCGCGTGGCTCCCGCCGCCCCCCTCGACGGCGATCGCCTCGTCGAGACGCACGCCGCTCTCTTCGGCCACGGCGAGGCACGCGCGGAAGCCGAGCGCGATCCCCTCGAGGAGCGCACGGTACATGTGCCCTCGTCCGTGCGACAGGCCGAGGCCCGCGAAGGCCCCGCGCGCGCCCTCGTCCCAGATCGGCGTGCGCTCGCCCTGCAGGTACGGCAGCGCGACGACGCCCCCGGCCCCGAGAGGCACGACGGCCGCCTCGGCTTCGAGCGTGTCCCACGAGGCGCCCGCGGCGCACGCGCTGCGAAACCACGCGAGCGCGCCACCGCATAGCGTGGCGCCGAGGCCGAGCCATCGCGCGCAGCCCGCGTGGTGGCTGTTGACGAGGCGCGCGTCGAAGCGCGGCATGGCGCGCGGCATCGTCAGGTTGCCGGCGGTGCCCAGCGTCAGGCATGCCTCGCCTTGCTCGAGGACGCCCGCAGCCAGCGCGCTCGCGGCGAAGTCCCCCGCGCCGGCGACCACGGGCGTGCCTTCACGAAGGCCTGTGGCGGCGGCGGCGGCGCGCGTGACCGCGCCGAGCACGGCGTGGCTCTCCACGATCCGGGGCAGCGCGTCGGTGCGCACCCCGACGGCGCGCGACGCCTCTTCGGACCACGCGCCGGTGCGCCACGCGAAGAGCGGCGCGCAGAGCATCGCCGTCGACGGATCGCACGCGGCCACGCCCGTCAGCCGCATCGCGACGAAGGCGTGCGACTGCAGGACGAGCGACGCGCGATCGAGGACCTCGGGCTCGTGCGCGCGCAGCCACGCGAGCTTGGGCCCGAGGTAGTACGGGTGCACGCGATTGCCGCCGATGGCCTCGGCGCGGCCCGGGCCGAGCGCGGCCGCGATCCGCTGCGCCTCGTCCTTCGCGCGCACGTCGAGCCAGAGCAGCGCGGGCCGCAGCGGCGCGCCGTCCGCGTCGATCAGCACCGCGGTGGGCGCCTGGCCGCTGACGCCGATGCCCTCGACGCGATCGATGGGGATCTTGGTCGCGAGCTGCCGGGTCAGCGCGCACGTCGCCCGCCACCAGGCCTCGGCGTCGTGCTCGGCGCGGTCGGGGGTGCTCGTGTCGGGCGCGCCGGGGAGGCTCGCGTCGGCGACGAGGGCGCCGCGTTCGTCGAACACCGCGGCGCGGACCCCGGTCGTTCCGACGTCGACCCCGAGCAGGAGGCCCGTCACCGAGAATGACTCAGAAGTAGAGCGTGAGCCCGCCCGTGAAGAGGACACCGGCGGAGGTGTTCGTCGTCTGGCCGGTGGAGCTCGTGAACTCGGGCTGCGATTGCGCCAGGCTATCGGTGCGGCCGCGGACGAAGCCGCGCATGTCGGCCGCGAAGGCGATCATGCGGCTGAGGCGGAACTCGAGACCGACGCCCGCCTGGCCGCCGAAGTAGGAGTAGTGCGCGTCGGTCGGGATGCTGGACGTGCCGGAGCACGCATCGATCGTGGGATCGCACGCCACGTGCGCCCACGACCAGCCGATGCCCGCGAGGAGATAGACCTGCGCGCGCGAGCGCGGGTTCACGAAGAGAAGGCCGTTGATGGAGAACGCCGTCTCGTTTCTGCTCTCGCCCTGGTAGCCATGGCCACCGAGGAAATCGAGGTCGGTCTCGAGCCCGAGCTGCGGCGAGGGCCGGTAGCGGAGGCCGAGGCCCGCGCCGCCCATTCCGGCGTTGCCCTGGGTGCCGTGGCCGAAGGACGCGCCCTCGACCCGGAAGTTGGCGCCCCACTGCTGTGGCGGCGCGGACGGCCTGGGAGGCCGGCTGTAAGGAGCCGGCTCGTCCAGCAAGGCTGGGGGCGGCGGACGGTAGATGACGGTGGGCGGGGAGCCGGGCGGCGGGGGAGGGGGCGGCGGCGGCGGCGGACCGGGGGGATAGTAGGGACCTGGCGAATAGGTGACGTAGGGCCGGGTGCGCGGCGGCGGTGGCGGCGCGTCGGGATCGGGCAACGGCTCGAGCGACTGCGCCGACTGGACGGGGCGACCTGCGGGGACGGCCTGCTCCTGAGGCGGCTCGGTGCAAAACCAGCTGCCGGGCGGACATGCGCTCGTAGGCGCGGGCGCGCTTTGCGCGGCGGCCGTTGCCGGGACGACGAGGCCGAGCGACAGCGCGGCCGTCGCGAGGATGCTCGTCGGGCGGCTCTGGCGGTATTGGGACCGACCCTTCGTCATGACGCTTGGTTCCTCCGAGCGAACGAGGCAAACGAGGCTAACGGGATGCACGCTGCGAACCCCCGCCCGCCAACCGTGCAACCGAGGTGCCACCTAGCTTGAGCCGGGCACCGGGGAAAATCAATGCGCGCACAGGGGGAGTGGGCGGGGTGCGGGCGACACGGGGCGCCCGCGGACGGGCCGCCAGGGCACGGCGGAAGTGTCGCCGCCCGTTCACGCGGCGGGGGCGCTCGATAAAGCAGAGGGAGCTTTGTCCCGGGCACGCTAGGGGGCTAGAACCGCGCCCGAGATGTCGACCGTTCGGCTCAAGCCGGGGCACGTTCAGCCGGTTTGGACTGGGCACCCCTGGATTTATGCGCAGGCCGTCGACAGCGTCGAGGCGGGGGTGGGCGCCGGCGACGAAGTGCGGGTGGTCGATCCCCGCGGCAACCTGCTCGGGCGAGGCTTTTACTCGCCGGGCTCCGCGATCCCCGTGCGGATCCTGGCGCGGGACGAGACGACGCAGCTCGATGCCGCGTTCTTTCGCGCCAAGTTCGAGCAAGCCGCCGCGCTGCGGATGGCGATGGGGCTGCCGTCGGCGGCGCCCGGCCAGGAGACGGATGGGTATCGCCTCGTTCATGCCGAAGGGGATGGCCTGCCCGGCCTCATGGTCGACCGCTTCGGCGACACGGTGGCGGTGCAGTTCGGGACGATCGGGATGAAGCAGCGCGAGGCCATGGTCCGCGAGGCGCTGCGCCTGGCGGTGGGCCCGCGCGCCGTGCTGGATCGCACGAGCGCGACGACCGCCAAGATGGAAGGGTTCGACCCGGCCCCCGGCGCCGCGCGCGACGCGGCCGACGGTGCCCTCGATTTCTCCGAGCGGGGGCTGAGGTTCCACATCCCCGTCGAGCTGGGCCAAAAGACGGGGTTTTACTTCGACCAGCGCCCGCTGCGGGCCCGGATCGAAGGGCTCGCGGCGGGCAAGCGGGTGCTCGACGCGTACGCGTTCGTCGGCGCGTTCGCCATCGCGGCCGCGCGAGGCGGGGCGCGCGAGGTCGTGGCCGTCGAGGAAAACGCGATGGCCGTGCAAGTGGGCGCCGCGTGCGCCGCGGCGAACGGCGTCGGCGACCGCGTCACGTTCGTGAAGGGCGACGCTCGCAAGGCCCTGGCCGAAGGCGCGGGCACCTTCGACCTGGTGATCGCCGATCCGCCGCGGCTCGCGCCCACGCGCGGCGCGCGTGAGCAGGCGCTCATCGCGTACACGAAGCTCGCCGAGAACGCGTGCCGCGCGACGCGGCCCGGGGGCCTCGTGGTCGTGTGCTCGTGCTCGGCCGCGGTCGATCTCGTCGCGCTGACGCGCGCGCTCGCGACCGGGGCGACGCGCGCCCACGCGCAAGCGACGGTGCTCGAACGGTGGTTTCAGGGCCCCGATCACCCGGTGCCGGCGGCGTTCGGCGAGGGCCTCTACCTGAAGGCGCTCGTGGCGCGCGTGGACGCGCGGTAAGTGAAGCCGCTCGCGTCGCTGGGCGTGGACGACGCGCGTCGGCTGCGCGGCGTGCTGTTCGACCTCGACGACACGGTGCTGACGCACGGGCAGCTCACGCGCGCGGCGTACGGCGCGATCTGGGACCTGTACGACGCGGGCCTCGTGGCGGTCGCCGTCACCGGGAGGCCGAGCGGTTGGGGCGAGCTGCTCGCGCGGCAGTGGCCCGTGGCCGGGTGCGTGACCGAGAACGGCGCGGTGCATGTCGTGCGCGAGGGCGTGGGCGTGGTCCTTCGCGACGCGTGCGACGCCGCCGAGCGCGCGGCGCGCCGGGTCCGGCTGGGCGCGCTCGTCGAGCGAGTCCGCGCGGTCGTGCCGGAAGCCGCGACGACGGACGACGCGCATCTGCGCGTGAGCGACGTAGCCTGGGACGTCGCCGAGCGCGCGAGCCTGCCGCCCGAAGCCGTGCGCCGGGTGGTCGCTGCGATCGAGGCCGCGGGCGCGCGCTGGTCGCTCTCCAGCGTGCACCTGCACGCCACCTTCGACACCGACGACAAGGCCAGCGGCGCCGTGCGCTTCTGCGCGCGCGAGCTGGGCGACGACGCCGGCGCGGTGCTGGCGCGCTACGCGTTCGTCGGCGACAGCGGCAACGACGCCGCGTGCTTCAACGCGTTCCGCACCACGTTCGGTGTCGCGAACGTGCGCGCGAGCCTCGGGCGCCTCGGCGTTTGCCCCGCGTACGTCGCGCGCGGCTCCATGGGCGAGGGGTTCGCCGAGGTCGTCGCTGCCATCCTGCGGCACCGGTAAATCGTGCTACGCCATCGTGAAGATGGCACCGAAGAAGACATCGAACGCCGAGCTCGTCGCGGTCGCCCAGAAGCGGCTCTACCCCAACTACCGGCAGGCGCCGTTCGTGCTCGCGCGCGGGCGCGGGTGCGAGCTCTTCGACGTCGAAGGCCGCCGCTTCCTCGATCTTTGCGCGGGCGTCGCCGTCTGCTCGGTCGGGCACGCGCACCCCGCGTTCGTCCGTGCCATCGGCGAGCAAGCGGCCACGCTGATGCACGTCTCCAACTGGTTTTACAACGAGGCCAACATCCGCCTCGCCGACGAGCTTTGCCGGCGCACGGGCTTCGCGCGGGTGCTGTTTTGCAACTCGGGCTCCGAGGCGAACGAAGCGCTCCTCAAGCTCGCCCGCCACCACTTCTACGCTCAGGGGCAAAAAGAGAGGATGCGCGTCGTCGCGTTCGACAACGCGTTCCACGGCCGCACCCTCGGCGCCCTCTCGATGACGGGCACCCCCAAGTACCGCGAAGGCTTCGGCCCCCTCGGCCCCGTGACCCACGTGCCGTACGGCGACGCGGGCGCCGTCGAACGCGCGATGGCGCCGGACGTCTGCGCCATCATCGTCGAGACGGTGCAAGGCGAGGGCGGCGTCTTCCCCGCGCCGGCCGGGTTCCTGGCCGAGCTGCGCGCCATCGCCGATCGCCACGGGTCGCTGCTCCTGGCCGACGAGATCCAGACGGGGCTCGGCCGCACGGGCCGCTTCCTCGGCAGCGAAGGTACCGGGTTGAAGCCCGACGCGATCTCGATGGCCAAGGGGCTCGGCGGCGGCTTTCCCATCGGCGCGATGCTCACGACCGAGAAGCTCGCCGACGCGCTGCCCGCGGGCACCCACGGATCCACGTTCGCCGGCAACGCCCTGGCCTCGGCCGCGGCGCTCGCCGTGCTGCAGATCGTCGACGACGAGGGCCTCATCGAGGGAGCCAAGACCAAGGGCGCCGCCCTGGGCGCCATGCTCCACGAGCTCGCCCGCGAGCTGCCCCAGGTGTGCGAGGGCGCGCGCGGCGAGGGCCTGCTCTGGGGGCTCGTCATGCGGCCGGGCTTCGTCGCGCGCGAAGTGCTGCCGCGCGTGAACGACGCCGGGTTGCTGCTGACGGGCGCCGGCGAGCGGGTGCTGCGCTTCTCGCCCCCTCTCGTCGTCTCGGTCGCCGAGCTGAGAGAGGGGGTCGCGCTGCTCCGCGGGGTGCTCTCGGGCCTCGGCGCGCTGCGCGCGACGGCCTGAACGAGTCTTCAGTCCCGCGGGGGCTTTGCTTGACACGGCGCCCTCGGGCCGTGAGGTAATGGCCGGCGGCGCATGGATCCGGCTCGTTCCGAGGGTATGCACGGGGCGTCGGCCAACACGGCGCCGTCGTCGGGGATGGCTGCGTCCACGTGCCCCGGCTGCGGGCGGGCGGTCGACCCGCTTCGCGCGGGCCACGTCGCGGCGCTCGAGAATCGCGGCTTCCACTACTTCTGCCGCGCGGCCTGCAAGGACGAGTACCTGCGCGTTCGCGGCCGCCGGCCGGAAGAAGAGGTGGAGACCGCGGCGCCGCCTCCGGTCGCCGAGATGACCGACGCGATCGTCGATCGGGCCTCGCCGCCCCTGGCAGCCTACGTCCCGGTTTCCGAAGAACCGCCCCCGATGGAGTCGAACCGCGGGTCCGAGGTGTCGGAGCGGATCGTCCGCATCGCGCCGAGCCACGCGCTGCCGCCCGTGCGGCCGAAGAGCGCCGCGGCGTCGGGCGCCCGATCGCTGGATCGCTCGTCGGGCATCATCGACGCGGTGGGCATGGGCGCGGGCGTCCTCGCCCCCGCGATCGGTCTGCTCGGCAGCGCCGCCGATGCGGCGCGGGCCCCCCTCGTCGTCGTGGCCTGGGGGATGCTGCTGCTGCGCACGCAGGGTGCGCGCCGGGACACCGCCGATCCGCACCCCTGGGCGGTGCTCGGGCCGACCGCGGGGGCGGCGGTCGCCGCGGTGTGGGCGCACCTCGAGGGGGACCCTCGCGATCTCTCGATCTCGGCGTTCGCCGGGCTCGCGTGCGCGGTGGCCATCGCGGTCGAAGCGCTGGTGGCGCGTGCGCGCGTCCGATTGCACCTCGCGCGCGAGCGCGTGGAGCACGAGCTCGACGTGTCGGCTCGGGTCATCCACGGCGACGAGGCGGTGCCCGTCTCCGCGTACGACGTGCGCCCGGGCGAGCAGGTGCTCGTCGACGCGGGCGAGGTCGTCCCGGTCGACGCAGCGATCGCCGCGGGCGAGGCCCGGGTCATCCCGTGGCTGGACGCCAAGACCGAAGTGGTCAAGCGCGAGGGGGACCCCATCGTGGCGGGCGCGCGCGTCCTGTCGAGCCGCCTGCGCCTCACCGCCACCTGGTCGGGGCGCGACCGCGCCTGGGTCAAGCTCGTCTCGGATACGCCGATGCGGATCGATCTGGCCGCTCGGACCGCGCGTCTCGTGCGGCACGGCGTGGAGCGCGGCATCCTCGTCGTGGCGGCGGTGGTCGGGCTGGCCACGTTCGCGGGCAACGCGACGCCCGTCGAGGTCCTCGCGTCGATGTCGGCCGCCGCCCTGGCGTTCGGCTCCAAGGCGCTCGCCTCGTTCGTCGCCATCCATTTCGCGCGCGCGCACCTCGAGGCGCTGGCGAGCGGGATCACGTACAAGGACGCGCGCGCCTTCGAGCGCGCGGGATCCGCCAACATGGCCGTCCTCAGCGCACGCGGCACCGTCCTCTTGGGCGAGCCGGAGATCGTCGCGATCGAGCCGGTCGGCGGCCGCACGAGCGACGCCGACGCGATGCGAGTGCTCGCCCTCGCCGCCGGCGCGGAGACCGGATCGAGCCACCCGTTCGCCGCGGCCATCCTGCGCGCGGCGCGGACCCGCGCCGTCGGCGCCGATCACGTGCGCAACGCGGCGGTGCACGCGGGCCTCGGCGTCACCGCGCTGGCGTCGTCCGGCGAGCGCCTCGTCGTCGGGGGCCGATCCATCATGCTGGCGGAGAAGATCGGCGTTGCGTCGGCCGACGCGCGGGTCGGTGAGCTCGAGGCCGAAGGGCGGAGCGTGCTGCTGGTGGCGCTCGGCGAGCGGGTGGTGGGCCTCATCGCCCTTCAGGACGGGCTTCGCTCCGGCGCGCGCGCGGCGGTGCAGCGCTTCCTCGACGCGCGCATCGAGCCGGTCCTGCTGAGCGGCGAGGCCCGCGAGACGTGCGAGACGTTGGGCCGTGCGCTCGACATCGAGCACGTGCGTCCGGAGGTCCTGCCCGCGGACCGCGGCATCGAGGTTCGCGCCCTCGGCGAGGGGGGCAGCGTCATCGCGGTGCTCGGGCACGTCCCCGGCGACGACGGGGCTCTCGGCGCAGCCGACGTCGCCGTGGCCATGGCGGCCGCCGGCTCGACGCCCGGTGAGTGGGCCGTGGCGCTCGCGAGCGACGACGTGCGCGACGCCGCTCTGGCTCTCTCGATCCCGCACGCCACCCGCAGCCGGGTACGCACGGCGATCGCCCTGGGCGTCGTACCGGGCTTCGTCGGTGTTCTCGCGGTGGGCTTCGGCGTGGCGCCGCTCGCGGTGGCGCCGCTCGCGGCCTTCGCGGGCGCCGTGGCGGTCGCGCTCCACGCGCGCGAGTCGCAACCCGCGCCGCGCGCGTGACCCGCGTCACTCGCGGTTCTTGCTGCCGGGCCCCGAGCTCGAGGGATCGCTGTCGGGGGCCGAGTCGCTGAGCCGCTCCCAGCGGCGCTCGAGGGCCTTGCGGTCGACCCCGATCATGCGTGCCGCGGCGCTCTTGTTGCCTCCGCACGACTCGATGGCGTGGTGCAGGACGGCGCGCTCGATCATGTCGAGCTTGGATCCGAGCCGATCCGGCAGCGCCAGCAGCGATCGCGCGATGCGATCGATCTCGTGCCGCGCGCCCAGGTTCCCCGCGAGTCCGACGAGGGCCTCGAGCACGGGCACGTCGATGGTGGTCTCTTCCGCGAGGAGCGACAACCTCTCGATGACGTTGCGGAGCTCGCGCACGTTGCCCGGCCACGGCCGGTGCGCCAGCCATTCGACGGCGCTTTCGGTGAAGCGCAACCGGCGCGGCAGGTCCGCCGAGAACGCGAGCACGAGCTCCGGCAGGTCTTCGACGCGCTCGACCAGCGGCGGCACCGTGATCGTCACGACGTTCAATCGGTAATACAAGTCCTCGCGAAAGCGGCCCTGCGCGATCCGCTGCTGCAGGTCGACGTGGGTCGAGGCGACGACGCGCGCGCGCATCGGCAACTCGGCCTCGGCTCCCAGCGGGCGGAAGCGCCGGTCTTCGAGCACGCGCAGCAGCTTGGCCTGGAGCTCGGTCGACATCTCGGCGATCTCGTCGAGCAGGATCGTCCCGGCGCCGACCACTTCGAGCTGCCCGCGGGTGCGGCGCTCGGCGCCCGTGAACGCGCCGCGCTCGTGACCGAAGATGAGCGACTCGATGAGCGTCCCGGGCAGGGCCGAGCAATTCACGGCGACGAAGGGTTCGGCGCGGCGCGCGCTCGCCTCGTGCAGCGCACGCGCGACCAGCTCCTTGCCCGTGCCCGTCTCGCCCTGCACAAGGACGGTGGCGTTCGCGTCGGCCACCCGGCGCACCAGGTGCCGGACGTTCTCCATCGCCCGCGACGTCCCGACGATCGCCCCGAGGCCCCACGCCCCGTCGACCTTCTGCCGCAGCACCGCCACCTCGCCCCGCAGCGCGAGTCGTTCGCCGAAGCTCTGGACGATTGGCAGGATCATCTCGGGGCACAGCTCGTCCTTGAGGACGTAGTCCTGCGCTCCGTTTCGCATCGCCTCGCGAATCTCTTCGAGCTCGACGAGCGACGTGACCATGATCGCGGGAATCTCGGACCCGCTCGCCCGCAGCTTGCGCAGTAGGTCGAGACCCCCGCGATCGCGCGCGTCGGACGACAGGCGGATGTCGAGCAGAAGGAGATCGGGCGGCGCCCGCTGGATCGAGGCGAGCGCCTCGTCGACGCTGCTCGCTTCGCTCAGCTCGAGCCCGTCGAGCGTGGCGAGCATCAGCCGCAGGACGCGCCGCGCGCTGCGCTGATCGTCAACGATGAGTATCTTCATGGTCTCCGGGGGGACGCGACGAGATACGCGGACCAGCGGCCGACACCAGCTCTCGGCTCGCGCCCCCCTCGGGCACGACGACGTCGGTCAAGGGGAGGGCCACGACGAACCGGGTGCGCCCGTCCGCACGCACGGCGTCGATCCCCCAGCCGTGGGCGCGGACGATGCGCTGCGTGATCGCGAGCCCCAGGCCCGTGCCGCGCGGCTTCGTCGTGAACCATGGGGCAAAGAGCCGTGACGGGTCGTCCTCGAACCCAGGGCCGTCGTCCCAGACAACGAGGTCCGCGCCCTCCGCGTCCGCGTGCCACTCGACCCCGATGCGCCCGCGGACGCCGCTCGCGTCGATCGCGTTCGAGACCAGGTTCACGAGCACCTGTGTGATCTGATCCGAGTCGCAGCGGAGCAGGGCGTCACCCGGCACGTCGACCTCGAGGGCGCGACCGGCCAGCTCGTCGCGAAGCAGCATCTCCGCGCGCGCCGCGAGCGTCGTCACGGCCACGATGCGTCGCTCGATGCGATGCCCGACGAGGCGACGCAAACCCGATACGAGCCGCTCGAGGCGGTCGACCTCTTCGCGACCGATGTCGATCTCCTCGGCGTCGAGCGTCGTGTCCTCGGGCCGACGATGAAAGACGGAGCGGAAGAAGTTTATCGGGTAGCGGACTTCGTGCGCGATCTCGGCGGCGACCGTCTCGACCAGCGCGACGCGCTCCGTGTGCCACGCCGCGGCCTGCTCCCGGCGTCGCCGCTCGAGCTCGGCGTAGCTGTGCGCGTGGGCCAGCGCGAGGCCCGCCTGATTGGCGATCGTGGCGAGCAGGTCCACGTCGTCCGTCGTCAGCAGCGCGCCGCCGCGCTTGGGGCCCACGTAGAGCACACCCAGCGTGCGACCGCCGAAGGTCGCCGGTATCCGGAGGTCGTCGTCGAGCCCGGGGGCGAGCGATCCGGGCGTAGGCTCGACGTGCTCGCGGAACTCGACTCGGTCGCAAGCGAGCCAGCGTCGCACGGTGCGCTCGACGGCGACGCCCACCTCCTTCGGATCCGTGATCGACGTCAGCTCTTCGCTGAGCTGCGCGATCGTGGGCTTGTACTGCGTCGCCGCGGGGAAGAACCATCGCTCGATGCCGCGCGTGACGTAGTTGACGAGGCCCGCGGAAAGGATGGCTGCCGCAGCGGCCGTGACCAGGGCGCCGCGAAACGGGACCCCCAGCGATGCAGCGAACGCTGTTCCGACGCCCACCGCCAAGACGCAGGCGATCGCCCCCGCGATCGCGCCGGTGAGGACGCGCGAGAGCAGGGCGCGGCTGCCCCAGAGGTCGTGACGGACGAACGTGACCCCGATGGCGATCGGCATGAGCGCCAACGCCGGGAAGGCGAAAAATAGTGCGATGGTCCCGCGCGCGCTGAACGTTCCCACGAGCACGCCGACGCCGACGAGCGCGTAGGGCCAGGACATCGCGCGAAAGAGCACCCCCATCGTGGCGCGCCGCGTCCCCTCGGCCCGCAGGTAGCGCAGCCCCATCGTGGCGACGAAGCCGATCAGCGCGACGCCCAGGAGCGGCGTGCAGGCCATCTGCACCGGCGCCACGTCCAGGCCGGCGAGGTCGAGCCCGACGATGAGAGCCGTCGTGAGCCCTCCGCCCCAGCTGAGCGCGCTCAGTACGCGCGGTCGCCGCACGACCAGGGGCACGTCGTCCGGCAGCCGAAGCGCGAGCGCGCCGATCGCGAAAGGCGTGTACGCGAACGACCCGAAGAAGAGCGGCACCATCGTGCGCGACGTGTGAAAGTCGAAGAGCGTGAGAAAGAACAGGGCGGTCAGCGAGGAAAATCGGGCGAACGTCCGCGCGAGCGGGCGCTGCGATCCACTGCCCATGGCGACGACGGCGGCCAGGGCGTAGAGCGCCCCGGTGAAGATGGTGCAGCCGCCATAGAGCCACCAGCACTTGGCATCGACGTGTCCGAGCGCGAGGTCGACCTCGCGCTCGCCGTTCGAGGTGGCCACGCGGGCGTGCACGGACCTCGCCCCGCGGAGCGCCGCAGCCTCGACGCTCGAGTCCCACATCCGGCCAGGCCGCGCATCCTGAGCCAGCGGCACGCCGTCGATCGAAAGAATGCGATCGGGAAACCGGAGCCCTTGCTCGATCCCGCTCCACCCCGGCATGCCGATGCTGGAGACCATCCCGTCGGGGTTGACCAGCACCCCGGCGATCGGACGCCCGTACCACCGCGCGGCCTGGAAGATCGCGTTGAAGGCGACCACGATGGCCACTATCGCGATGAGCCACGCGCCGAAGCTGCTCCGGGCCGGAGAATTCACGACGGCTCCGGAACCTTGCCCACCGAGGGAGACTATGACCGGAGTGTGGCGTTGAGAATAGGCACTCGCGCCGCCCCGCTCTCGGTTCGATCGAGCTCTCGAAAGAGCGCGTGTGCGGCATGTTCGATCGCGGTATGCGCCTCGGCCGAGGCGGCGTCGGTGAGGAGGTCGAGCATGCGGGCCAGCTCGTCGCGAACGAGCGGGGGAGGACTTGCTCGCAAGAGCTCTCGCAAGACGATGGCGAGCTGGCGCACCCACGCGCCTCGAGCGTGCGCCGCGTTCCGCGACGGTGCTGCCGCGACAAGCCGGAGGTGGCGGAGCAGGATCCTCACGCCATGGGCCAGGTCCGGGCGCGCCAGCAACCGGCGCGCCGCCCAGCGGCCCGCGCGCCTGGAATAGGGACGCCGGCGCCGGCACCAGGCCACCGCGAGGTCGTCGTGGCCCATGGCGACCAGCTCGAGCGCGACCGGATCGCGCGCGGCCACGCATGCGCGTGTCGCGTTGAGCCGTCCGTATCCCGACTTCGCGCTGTGGCCGTCGCGGTCGTATCCCTTTGGCAGGATGTCCGCGGGGTCGGCCAGGGAATCCACGGCGAGGTCCGTGGGGGCATCGATCGTTCGTTCGAGGATGGCGTGCAGCTCGTGCAGGCGGATCTTGGGGTTGCAGCCGAGCACCAGCAAGATGACGCCTGCGGCGATGGCCGAGGCACCGCTCGACTCGGAGTGAAAGAGCCTGTCGCGCGACGAGAACGGATACGAGATGTCGTCGCCCGGGGTCATCCAGCGAACGGCCGGTCCGCGGTTGGAGAAGGGCCGGATCTTGCCGCGCGCGTTGCGCCAGAGAAACCATCCGCCGCCGCGGCCTCCGGGCGCGATGCAGTGAATGCGCGCGTCGCTCGCCGGGTCGCCGAGGCCGAGCGAGAGGCTCGCGTGGATCGAGTCCCCGGGGCTGGCCGTCTCGCGCCCCGTCGGGAGCACCACGGGCGTGCCGCGCCCGCGCCGGCCCAGATGCGTCGCAACGTCGAGGGCGTCGTCGAGCATCGGGCTGACCGTGCCTTCGACATAGGTCGCGCAGACCACCACGTCGGCCCCGTCGAAGACGGCCTTCGCGATCGCAAGCGGCAACGAAACGGCGTCGACCCCGGGCTTGGGGATGCAGTAGAGCCGCACGGAAGCGTCCGGGGCGACGCCGACGAAGCGTGCGCTATCGGCGGGCGCCGCGCCGGTGGACCAAGCCACCATGAGCGCCGCGTGCCCCGTCGTCGCCGGAGCGCTTTCGACGCCGACGTAGACGACGCTGTCGAGCTCGAGGTGCTCGAGGTCGGCGATCTCGTCTTCGATGACGGCCAGGCGAGTCCCCGCGCCGGTGCCGCACGCGCGACGGTCCACGACGACGCCGCCCCCGTCGCCGAGAAACCAGCGTCCCGCCGCGGTGGACTCCCGGTGGGTGGGTGCGCGAAGGCGCGGGGTCCACCCGTCCCCGCCCGAGGACGGGCGCGCTCGCTGCGCCTCCGAGATCGCGAGCGTCGGGGCAGCAAGCATGGTCTCGCCCCGCGCCGAGGCGACGTAGCGCACGCCTAGCTTCGAAAGCCGCGCGGCGACGTCGTCCGACGCGGCCCGCGCCGAGGAGCGCACGCGCGTCCAATGGAGCGGCGCACGGGCGATGAGAGTTTCGACCGAGACCGGTGCCCCCAGACCTTCGAGCGCCCTGGCGAACGAGGTCGCATCGACCTGGGCATGCGTGGCAACCACGACATCGAGAGCGGCGTCTTGCGCGGTCGCGGATTCTCGGCGCGCTGGCTGGTATGGGAAGTCCCAAGCTGCGCGTGGCCAGGTCACGCGAGGACCTCGCCGGCCCACGCTGCGAGAGCGTGCGCACGAACGGCGTACCCGGGGTTGCGCGCTTCGGCGTCGACCAGCGTCTCGAGCTTTTGCTCTTGGGTCCGCGACCAGGCCGAGAGCCGCTGCGCGTCCAGAGTGGCGGCGAGGCGACGGGCCGCCCGCATGTGCCGCAGCGCGCGCGCGAGCATCTGCTCGAGCACGCCGGACTCGAGGACCCGCTGGCGGACCGACGGCTGTACGCGCAATCGGCTGCCGGACGAAGGAGGGCCGTCGCTGCCTTCCATGAGGCACGCCGCCCACGCCCCGCCGCGTGTCATGTCGTCTTCCCAGTCGACCACGTCGTCAGCCATCTGCAAGCCCAACCAGACCGCCTCGAGCGTGGTCCGTACGGCGTGGCAGCGGCGGTCGTCCCAGCCGGCGACGCGCGCAAGCGCGACGCTTGCCACGATCCCGACGCCTTGCTTTTCGAGCGACGCGCGCTCGTACTCGGCGAAATCCACGGGCTTCTTGGCGCGCAGGATCTGCCGTTCGTGGCGGATCGCCTGCATGGCTCGAGCGTCGGCCAAGTCGAAGGCCCCTTTGGCGCGGGCGCTCGATCCGTAGAGCCGCGCCATCGCCCGATCGCGTTCGCGGCGCGCCTGTCCGAGGACGGCGAACACCGCGGGCGTGGCCTCGATCTGTTCGTCTTCGATTCGATCGGTGCCGAACGCGTCGATCACGGCCAGTGCGTGGGCGAGGACCGCGTCGCGGACCTGCGTGCCCGACTGGCTCGGCATCCCCTCGGCGAAGAGCGCCGGTGCGCCCAGCGTGACTTCGTGCGAGAACACACGGCTCCACGGCATGGCCTCGGGTGCAAGCCGCAGAGCGCGCGGAAGACTCCGCGCGCTCTCCGACAACGGCGCTCCGATCCGGTCGGCGAATGCCTCGTACAGCTCGTCGACTAGATCGTGGATGTTCATCAGTAGAGGTTTGCCTCTTTCCATGGCGACAGCGAGACGTTGAACCGCTCTTCGACGATGATGGCACGCCATTGCAGCGTCTGGGTGGCGCTCAGGCCCCCGAAGCTGTCGCCGATCCAGGTGCTGATGCGTGCGTTCAGCGAGCGGCGCGTCGCGGCTGCTTCGGTGGGCTCGTCTTCGTCGCGGTGCGGGTCGAACGAGTAGAGAGCGAGCATGCGCTTGAACTCGTCGAAACAATCCTGACTCGAGAGCAGGGCTTGATAGAGCGCGCGGAGCTGTGCATGCGGGTCGACGGTGATCTGTGCGGCCATGGGTGTGTTCCTCGTTTCAGCCTGGGTTTCGAGACGCACCCGGGGTGCGGGTGGTCGGCTGTTGCCTGCTCAGAGCACGCTCCGTGCTAGCCGGGAGACGCAGGAAATCGCTCGGGAAAGCGGGGCAGGAAGCTCTCCGCTCTGCCCGGATCCGACCAACCGTTGCCCGGATCTGACCAGTCGGGCAGGGGCTCGCCCGATGGCAGCGGACCCGGTACCATCGCAGCGCTGATGAACGACGGCCCAGCGCAGACCTCTCGTGTCGAGGAGCTTCGCGCTCGTGCTCGCGGCAAGGCAGGTCCCGACGCGCTGCGCTTGTTCGAGGACGCGCTTGCGCTGATGCTCTCGGCAGGGATCGAGCCCGCGTCGATCAGCACCTTGACGGTCGACGCGCTCGTCGGCCTGGCCAACGGGCTCGCGACCGCCCGTTCTGCGTCCACGATCCCTTCGCTGTCCATGCCAGGCCGGCACGCTCGCCTCGACGAGTACGTCGCAAACGCGATGGGGCAAACGCCAGGTCGCATTCTGGACATCGGGTGCGGCTGCCCGCCCTGGCCGACGATCGAGACCGGCGCCCGGTTCCCGGCCACGGAGGTGATCGGCGTCGATTTCCGGTGGCCTGCGTTCCTACTCGAGGACGGCGCTGGGCTGCGCGCGTTCTTCGGCGAAGATCGGCGGCTGCAGTACCTGTTCACGGACGCAGCGCTCCGCGTGCGCTCCCAGGCACCCGACGTGCTCGAGCGATCTGCGGTGGAACGCTTCGAACGTCTTCTTCGGGTGCTCGAGGCGGAGGGTCATGACGAGGCCCGCGCCACCATCGAGGCGGACGGAGCGCGGCTCACTCGCGAGCCCATGCATACGTACGAGCGCGAAAACGTCCGCTTCGTGAACGGCGCGATCGGCTCGGCGACCGTCCCGAAGGCCGCCGTGATCCGCTGCATGAACGTCATGCCGTACCTGGGCTCCGCGCGTCAGACGGAAGCGTTGCAATGGATGGGGCAAAACCTCGAGCAAGGGGGGCTCGCGATCGTCGGCTGCAACTTCGCGGCGTCCACGGATCAGCGATATCGAGTCTATCGGCGGGAAGGCGACTGGCTTGCCGAGCGAGAGCTCTGCTTCGGGGTCGACTGGCTGCGTCCTGTGACGGCGATCACGTGGGTCGCGCTCGAGGGAGACGTCGATCCGTCCGCCGTGGCGTCATGGACCCGGGTCGTTCGCTCCGACGAGGTCTTCGCCAAGCGCCTCGACGCGCGGTTCGATGCCTTGCTGTCGGAGCACGGGCTCCTGGAGCGCAGCCCGAACGGTATCCTGGAGCCGATCGGATCGGCTCGGGGGCCGAACGATCTCGGTCGCACGATGGCGGCGATCGCCACGGAGCTCGACGGCGAAGGCTACGTGGCCTCCGCGGCGAGCATCATCGAGGCGTCGGGTACGCGCGCTCGGCGCAACGAGATCGGCGACCTTGCCGTCGCCACGGGCGGCTCGCTGCGTCTGCCTTGAGGGCTCACGGTTCACGAGGCGTTCACGACGCGCGCGTGTCGTGCCCTCGCCGCTGCAGCCTGGCCCGGATCGGTTCCTTCGGGCACATCGTCACCAGCGTCGCCCGCTCCACCGTCTGGCCGGGTACGAGCTCGACGCGAAAGCGCCTCGCGATCGTGGCGACCACGATCGACATCTCGAGCGTCGCGAGCTGAGCCCCGATGCAGACGTGCGGTCCTGCTCCGAACGGGAGATAAGCGCCGCGCGGGGCAGGGCGCCCCGCGTCGCGTCCAAATCTCGACGGCCAGAAGCGCGCCGGCTCGTCGTAGTACTTGGGGTTCATGTGGAGCACGGGCGGGCTGATGACGACGATTTCGCCGCGTCGGATCTTCCATCCGCCGAGCTCGATGTCCGAGGTGGGTGCGCGATTGAACGCCCAGATGGGCGAGAACAGCCGCAGCGTCTCTTTGACGACCATCTCGGCGTAAGGGAGCGTTGGCTGGGCGTCTGCTGCGGCCGAGCGCCCCGGGGCCCCATTTGCGTCCAGCTCCGCGTGTAGCTCCCTCTCGACTTCGGGATTCGTCGCGAGCGCGTACCAGAGCCACGTGAGCCCGTTGGCGACCGTCTCGAAGCCCGCGAGAAAGAGCGTGATCGCCTCGTCCCTGAGCTGGGCGTCGCCCATCGTGCCCTCGCCGTCCGGATCGACCGCCGCGAGCAACATCGAGAGCAGGTCGCCTTCGTCCCTGCCGGAGGCGCGTCGAGCCCGGATCGCCTCGTGAAGAATGGCGTCGACGTCGCGAACGGCGCGGCGCAAACGGATGTTCTGAGGGATGGGCAGCCACGGGGGCAGCACGACGACCGATCGAAAGAGAGACCGCATCTCCTCCTGGAGAACGCGCATGGCTGCCGTCACGCGCGTCGCCTGCTCGGCCAGATCCGCGCCGAACAACGTCTTCGCGACGACGGCGAGCGAGAGCGTCTCCATCTCGTGGTCGATGACGAGCTCTCGACCGTCGGACCACCCCGCGATCTGGCGCTCGACGAGGTCGGCGATCGTCGGCGCGTAGGCCTCGACGCGCCTGGAGACGAACGCCGGCTGACTGAGCCGCCGCTGGCGATGATGAAATGCGCCGTCGCTCACCAGCAGTCCGTCGCCCATGACCCGTCCGAAGACGCTCTTCGTGAGCGCGCTGCGGTGAAACTCGTCCGCCCTGTCTACCAGGACCGCGCGCGCCAGCTCGGCGCTGTTCACGAGGTGGGCGTGCGCGGGTCCGAGACGGAAATGCACCAGATCGCCGTACGTCTTCGACGCGCCGAGGAGGAAGCCCACCGAGTCCGCCCGGAACTCCTGCATCGAACCGAGGAGCCAGTGACCGGCGGGGCCGGGAGCGTAAGGCCTCTTCTCGACCGCGCGCCGCGACGCGAGCTTTTCCGTGGACGCCACTTTGCCATTTCCACCACGCCGAAGAAGTTAACGCAAGCGCGGCGCCTCGCGCGCGATGATCAGCCGCGAGCCGCGCCGATACGTCAGATACGACCAGGCCCAGACGATCATCACGACGACGCGGTTCTTGAAACCGATCAGATAGAAGATGTGCACGAGCAGCCACGCCATCCACGCCACGAACCCGGAAAGGTGGATGCGGCCCACCATCGCGATGGCGCGGATGCGGCCGATCGTCGCGAGCTGGCCCTTGTCGACGTAGACGAAGGGCAGCGGCGCCTCGCCGCCGACGCTGCGGCGGATCGACCTGGCGACAGCGCGCGCCTGCTGCATCGCCACCGGGCTCACGCCGGGAAGCGGGTGGCCGTCGGGCCCGTCGAACCGCGCCGCGTCGCCGATGACGAAGGCCCGCGGGTGTCCGGGAATGCTCAGGTCACGCTCGACGACGACACGCCCCGTAGGGTCGAGCGGTGGGCCGAGGCGCCGCGTCAGCGGATTGGCGGCGACCCCCGCGGCCCAGAGCACGACGGAGCAGGCGAGGCGATCGTGCTCGAGCACCACGACCCCCGGCTCGATGGCCGACACGCGCGCGCCGGTGCGGACCTCGACGCCCAGATCGGCCAGCTGGGCCACAGCGCTTTTGGAGAGGTCGTCGGAGAACGAAGGGAGGATCCGTGGGCCCGCCTCGAGCAGCAGGATCTTGGCCGCCGACGGATCGATCCCCCGGAACTCGCGCCGGAACACGTGCCGGCCAAGCTCCGCCAGCGCGCCCGCGAGCTCGACGCCCGTCGGTCCGCCACCGATGACGACCAGGCAGGGGGGCTGGGCGGGGTGCCCGGTCACCGCATCGTTCTCGGCGCGCTCGAAGGCTTCGAGCACGCGCTGCCGGATGCCGAGCGCGTCTTCGACGGACTTCAACCCGGGAGCGGAGCGGCTCCAGTCGTCGTGCCCGAAGTACGACGTCTCGGCGCCGCACGCCACGATCAGATAGTCCCACGCGATGTCGTCGCCGCCGACGAGGTGAACGCGGCGCTCCGCCAGATCCACGCCGCTGGCCTCGGCCATGCGCACGGTCACGTTGCGCTGTGAGCCCAGGATGCCGCGGATCGGCTGGGCGATCTCGGACGGGGAAAGGCCCGCGGTCGCGACCTGATAAAGCAGCGGCTGGAACGTGTGATGGTTGGTGCGATCGATCACCGTCACTCGCACGTCGGCCGACGCGAGGGCCTTGGCCGCGGTAAGCCCGCCGAAGCCCGCGCCGACGATGACGACGTGCGGGCGACGCTCGCGCTCTGGCGATTCTGCGCTCATCGTGGCCCCCGGGTTCTCGTCCTGTGTCTAGGGGCCGAAGCGAAGGGTGACCAGGGCGGCGCACGGGTGCACGGCCGGTGCGGCGCCGCCGCAGCGCCGCGCCGAGCAAGCGAAGCCGCGCTGGCCGTGGTAAGAGCCCGCCCGCAGATCATGGGCGAAGAAGCCTCCGAGTCGGGCGAGCCGCGCGCTACCGTGCGCGATCTCGTCGTGCCGACCTCACTCGACGGCGCCCGGCTCGACAAGGCGATTGCCCAGCTTCTCCCGGAGCTGAGCCGCGCGAGGATCAAGCGCGCCATCGAGCTTGGTGCGGTGCGCGTCAACGGTCGTCGGTTGGCCAAGGGCGGCACGGTGGTCGATGGCGATGCCCTGCGGATCGACATCGCCCAGGTCGTCGACGCGATCGCCGTGGCCACGCCGGGCGCTCCCTTCCGGGTCCTCTACGAGAGCGACACGGTCGCCGTCGCCGACAAACCCGCGGGGCAACCGACGGCGCCGCTGCGCCCCGGCGAGGTCGGCACGCTCGTCAACGCCGCGCTCGGACGCTACCCGGAGCTCGTGCCGGCGAGCTCGGAGGAGTTCATCGGGCACTCCGCGCGCGAGCCGGGGGTCATCCACCGGCTCGACACCGAGACGAGCGGCGTCGTCGTGATCGCGCGCACGGCATCGGCCTTCTCGGTTCTCAAGGCAGCGCTGAAAGAAGGGCAGCTCGACAAGCGCTATCTCCTCGTTTGCGCCGAGCAGGGTCTCCCGGACGAGGGCTCGATCGAGTTCCCCCTCGCCAACCATCCCAAGGACCAAAGGCGCGTCTACCCCTGCGTGCACCCGCGCGACGTCGTGCGCTACGAACCGCGTCCCGCGATCACGCGGTACCGTGTCGTGCAGCGGGCTGGGACCTGGGCCCTCGTCGAGGCGTCCGTCGAGAAGGCGCTGCGTCACCAGATCCGCGCGCACTTTGCCGCCATCGGGCATCCGCTCGCCGGCGACGAGCTTTATGGTGGCGTCGTCATCCGTGCGCTCGGCCGGCACGCGCTCCACGCGGCGAGCGTACGCTACGCGGGCAGTGACCAAGTCGCCGCATTCGACGCGAGCGCCCCGATGCCCAAGGACATGACGACACTGCTCGAAGCGAGCGCGCCGTCCGAATAGCGCGGGCCTAGCCCCGGCGACGATCCTTCAGCCTTCTCCCGAATCGCCTGCCCTCCCGGCCAGTTAGCCGATGGGTCACCTCGAACTATCGTCACGCGTCCTCGTGCGAGCCAGCACCGGCCTCAAGGGGCTCCGGGCTTGGAGCTTGCTTTCGATCGGGGGGTTGGGGACGACGCTCGGGCTTGCGCAATGGACTGGGATACGATCGCCATACAGCTTTCTCACGAAGCGCAGCCCGCACTGGCCGTCGACGCCGCGGGTCGGGTCCGCGTCGTCAACGCTCCGCTCGAAAAGCTGGTGAGCCGTCGCCTCGATGAGCTCTCCAACAAGCGATGGCTGGCGAGCTGCGTCCCGCCGAGCGGATGGGCCAGCGTCAAGCGTCTGTTCGATGCGGGGCTCCGCGGCGAAGCGAGCGACGGCGACGTCCCGCTCGTCACGGGCGGGGGCCGGCGGGTCACCATGCACGCCGACCTCTCGCGCGCCGTGCGGGGGCGCAGCCGGGCGCTCATCGTGGTCGGCCGCGGCTTGCGCGACAGCGAGCCCATGGCGCCCGCCGCCGGAGATTGCTGGTGCGTCGTCTCGCGGGGCGAAGCGGACGCCGGCATCGTTCGAGAGCTGCGGTTCCTCGATCCATCGCAAGACGCGGCACCCTTCGTCGGCCACCCGACGTCCCAGTTGCTCGAGCGCCTGTCGGTCGGCGCCGCGTGGCCCGCCGTCGAGAACGTCGCCACCAGGCGCGCCACGGAGACCGCGTTCGTCGTTCTGCCCGAGGTCGACGACGCGTTTCGCGTCGTGACGGCGCGTGCCGTCGACGACACGTCGGCCGTCGTGACGGTCCGCTTCGTCGACGCCGGTCTGCTGCCCGAGCTGGTCGACGCGAAAGCCGCGCGCATCGCGGGCGCCGGGGCCCTCTCGGAGCGCGAGCGCCAGGTGCTCGCGCTCCTCTTGCGCGGTCACGGCGTCGAAGACATCGCGGGCATGCTGGAAATCGCGCCCCGTACCGTCAAGTTCCACCAGTCGAACGTCCTGCAAAAGCTCGGGGCCGACTCGCGCATCGACCTCTTGCGCGTCGTCCTCTGAGCCCCCCCGCTATTCGTAGCGCAGGCCGTCGACCGGCCGCAGCGACGCGGCCTGCTTGGCCGGGAAGATCGTGGCAATCGTGCAGATCGTGAGCGCCGCGAGGGTGACCGCGCCGTAGTCCCAGCCGCTCACGTTGATGGGCAGGCGATCGATGTAATAGACGTCCGGGTCGAGGCGCAGGCCGAACCACGCGAGGCCCGTGCAGAGCGCGAGGCCGGTGGCGACGCCGAGGAGCGTACCGATCCCGCCGATGATGACGCCCTCGGTCATGAACGTGCGCATGATCGTGCCGTCCGTCGCCCCGAGCGCCTTGAGGATCGCGATCTCTTTGGACTTCTCCGCCATCATCAGCAAGAGCGTGCAGATGATGCAGAAGCTCGCCACGATGATCTCGATCGAGAGAATCAAGAACGTGGCGATGCGCTCGAGCTTGAGCGCGCTGAACAGGTTCTTGTTGATCTCGCGCCAGTCGCGAATGGCGAGATCGGGCCGCGCGACGGCCGCGGTGACCGCGCGCGTGAGGCGATCCGCGTTCTCGGCGTCCTCGACCCGCACTTCGATCGTGGTGATCTCGTCGCCGAGGCCAAAGTAGCTCTGCGCCTCGTCGAGCGTCGTGTACACGTGCGTCGCGTCGTACTCGTACATCCCGCTGTAAAAGATGCCTGCGATGCGGTAGCGGCGCGTCTTGGGCATCACGCCCATCGGCCCCAGGTCCCCGAGCGGCGAGACCAGCGTGACCTCGTCGCCCACGTACACGTGCAGCGTCTTGGCCAGCTCGCGCCCCACGACGAGGCCCGGCCGGAGCGGCGGCCCGCCCAGGGCCGCGCGCACCGCGGGATCCAGATCGTCGCCGAGGGCCGGAAGGTCGGCGCCCTTCAAGTATTCTTCGCCTCCCGGGCCGATGCCGATGACCTCGTCCTCGGGCAAGTGCCGCAGGAGGTCCGGCGACTGCAGATAAGCCAGCTTGTCGTCCACCCTCGTGGGCGCCTCGATGTTGTGGCGCAGGTCGATCACGTTGCCGATCGTCGTCAAGTCGATCCCGTGCACGATCACGCCGGCGAGGTTCGACGCGCTCGACGCCATCACCTCGCCCTTGACGACGGGTGTCGCGCCCACGACGCCGCTCACGGCGCGCAGGCGGTCGAGCACCGGGGCGTAGTCGCCCCAGGCCGTTTGGGCGCTGGTATCGATGACGATGTGGGCATTGTTGCCCAGGATCTTGCGCTTCAAGTCCGCGCTGAACCCGCCCATGACGCTGATCGCGCCCGAGAGCGAGAACGACCCGAGCGCCACGGCGAAGATCGAGAGCCCGCTGACAAGCGTGAGAAAGCCGCTCTTTTTGGCGCGTACGTGCCGGGCCGCGATGTACGACGAGAACGAGCCCCCGCGCTCGAGGCGGTCGAGCACCCAGGGGACGAGCGCCACCGCGGTCCCCACGAGAAAGAGCACCCCCGCGACGATGGCCCCCGCGCGCACGAGCGCGTCGCGGAGGGTCCACGCGGCGCCGCGAAGCACCGGGAGCCGCATCGTCCAGTACGTCAGGCCCACGAAAATCCCGCCGATCCCGGCGCAGACCGCCTCGAGGATCGCCCGCGCCTTCTGGTGGCGCAGCAGGTCGACGCGGGTGCGCCAGACGAGTGCCGCGATGACGACGCCGATCGCCGCCGAACCCGTGGCGAGCACGGGCAACGACAGGGGGCTACCCGCCGTCATGTCGTGCCCTCGCCGCGCGGCGCTTCGGGGCGCAGCAGCGGGAAGAGGATGACGTCGCGGATCGAGGGCGCGTTGGTCAGCGCCATGACGAGGCGATCGATGCCCATGCCAAAGCCGGCCGTGGGCGGCATCCCGTGCTCGAGCGCGCGGATGTAGTCGTCGTCGTAGTCCATCGCCTCTTCGTCGCCGCGCGCCTTTTTCTCGGCCTGGGACCGGAAGCGCTGCGCCTGGTCGTCCGGGTCGTTCAGCTCACTGAAGGCATTGCACAGCTCGCGGCCGTGAACGAAGAGCTCGAACCGGTCGGTGAGCTCGGGCCGGCTGTCGTTGCGGCGCGCGAGGGGCGACGTCTCGAACGGGTAGTCCTTGACGATGACCGGCACCGACCGCGAGCCGTCGCCCGTGCGGTAGTCGTCGCCCAGAAAGGGCTCGGCCAGGTACTCGTAGCAGGCAAAGAGTCGCTCGCCGTCGCTCTCGCAGCGGAGCATCCCCTTGCGAAAATTGCTCCAGTCGACGGCCTTGGCCCGCGGCGAGGCCTTGGCCCAGCCCTTGATGTGCTCCCCGAACTCGCCGCGCAGGAGCGCGACGAGCGCGGAGCCCCCGCCCTCTTCGACGGCCGCGACCCACGCGGGGATCGCGGTGCGCTCGGCGGCGGTGCTCACCGCGCGGTCCATCGGGACACGCGCGAACGGCTCGTCGAACGTGAACGGCCGCTCGGCCTTCCAGCGGGCGTGCGCCTCGGGCATCGCCTCGGCGAGCCGCGCGTCGATCCCGCGGAGCAGCACCTCGGCAAAGTCCATCAGGTTCTCGTACGTCGCGTACGCCTGGTAAAACTCGAGCATCGTGAACTCGGGGTTGTGCCGGGTGCTGATCCCCTCGTTGCGGTAGCACCGCCCGATCTCGTACACGCGCTCGAGGCCCCCGACGACCAGGCGCTTCAGGTGCAGCTCGGGGGCGATCCGCATGTAGAGGCGCATGTCGAGCGCGTTGTGGTGTGTGACGAACGGCTTGGCGGCGGCGCCGCCGATGAGCGTGTGCATCGACGGCGTTTCCACCTCGAGAAAGCCGTTCTCGTCGAGCACCGAGCGCACGGCGCGCACCACGTGGCTGCGCGCGCGGAACACCTCGGCGACGGGCGCGTTCGCGATCAGGTCGACGTAGCGCTGGCGATAGCGCAGCTCCACGTCGGTGAGGCCGTGCCACTTCTCGGGCAAGGGGCGGTACGCCTTGGTGAGCAGCCGAAGGCGCCGGGGCTCGATCGACAGCTCGCCGCGCTTGCTGGCTGTCAGGCGCCCTTCGGCTTCGATGATGTCACCGACGTCAGTCGTGGCGAGTTGCGCGTAGCCCTCGGCGAGCGTCGCCTGGCTGGCGAGCAACTGCACCTCCCCCGTTCTGTCGCGGAGGCGCAGAAACGACAGGCCGCCACTCGTTCGGTGCGCCATCACGCGCCCGCGTACGTGATAGAGCCCATCGCCCGCGGCTTCGAGCACCTTTGCCTCGTCGTAGCGGCCCGACGCGTCGCGCGCGCCGTCGGCCTGCGCCCGCGCCACCGCGATGTCGACCGTCCGCCCGCCAAGCAGCGGCTTCACGTCGTTGGCGAAGGGATTGCCGCCGCGGACCCGCACCATCTCGGCCTTGGCGCGGCGCGCGTCGATGATGGCCTGCTCGGCGATGCCCGTCTCGCGCTCGCTCACGGCGTTTCGGCGTCTTCCGTGACGCCACCTTTCTTGAGGTTGCCGCCCGCGGCCGCGAGCAGGTACGACTCGATGAACGGGTCGATCTCGCCGTCGAGCACGGCGTCGACGTTGCCGTTCTGGTGCGAGGTGCGAAGGTCTTTCACGAGGCGATACGGCTGCAGCACGTAGCTGCGGATCTGGTTGCCCCAGGCGATCTGCGTCTTGCCCGCGGCCTGCGCGGCGGCGGCGTCCTCGCGCTTTTGCATCTCGATGTCGTAGAGCTTGGCCTTCAGCATCTTGAGCGCGAGGCGCCGGTTCTGGTGCTGCGAGCGCTCGGCCCGGCACACGATGACGATGCCGCTCGGCAGGTGCTTGAGCCGCACGGCCGTCTCGACCTTGTTCACGTTCTGCCCGCCCTTGCCCCCGGCGCGCATCGTCGTGATCTCGATGTCCTCGTCCTTCACCTCGATGTCGATCTCGTCCTCGATGTCGGGCGTGACCTCGACGGCCGCGAAGGCCGTCTGCCGGCGCGCGTTCGCGTCGAACGGTGAGATGCGCACCAGCCGGTGCACGCCGTTCTCGCTCCGCATGTACCCGAAGGCGTGGTCGCCGGCGATGCTGAAGCTCGCGCCGTCGATCCCCGCCTCGTCGCCCTCCTGGAAGTCGATCATCTCGGTCTTGAAGCCGTGCCGCTCGGCCCAGCGCAGGTACATGCGTAGCAGCATCTGCGCCCAATCCTTGGCGTCGTTGCCCCCGGTGCCCGGGTGGATGCTCACGATGGCGCCGGCATGATCCACGGGCCCTGACAGCATTCGAGCGAGCTCCGCGGCCCTCACGCGCGCCTCGAACGCGGGCACTTGCGCCTCGGCCTCCGCGATCGTCGCCTCGTCGTTCTCGGAGGCCCCGAGCTCGAGCAGGACGTTCAGGTCGTCGCCGTCGCGGATCAGCTTCTCCATCGTGCCGATCTGCTGCTCCAGGCCGGCGCGCTTGCGCGAAACCGCCTGCGACTTCTTCTGGTCGTCCCAGAACCCCGGGACCAGGGTCTGCCCTTCGAGCCTTTGAACCTCGGCCTTCAGCTTCGGGAGGTCAAAGGTGCCCCCTTAGCGCCATGAGGCGCCGTTGGAGGTCGGCCAGCTTGTCGCGGGTTTCGCTGAGCATGGTCCCCGCGTACGTACCGGCCGGGGGGGCGCCGGTCAAGGTGGGGTTGCATCACGGCTCCGCCGGCGGGACCGGGTCGTTGCGTTTGGAGAACCAGCCGCCCGTGAGGACTTCGAGGGTCGCTTCGGCCTCGGCTTCGCGCAGGCGGGCGTCTTGCTCTTCGCGGGAGCCCTGCAGCGCCCGTCGCGCATCGTTGCCGGCGCGCTCCCAGGCAAAGAGCGTCTCGAGCGCGCGGGTCGCGATGCGGGTGCGCGTGTCCTGCCGCTCCATCCGGAGGCGCTCGAACGTGGCCTCGTCGCCGGCGTAAAGAAGACGGTCCAGGCGCCATGTGAGGCGGAGCTCGAGGATCAGATTCGCGCCGAGCGCGTCGTAGTACGTGGAGTCGTTCGTCGTCGTCGGGATCGTCGTTTGCGCTGAGTCGTCCCAGAGGCGCTCGGCACGAAAGCGTGTCTCGGGGAACCAGGCGCTCGCGCGGGAGCGGGCGACGATCGCGTCGATCCGCGCATCGTCTTCGCCCAGGCCGGCGGTGCGCCACGCGGCCGCGACGCAGCCGCGCGCGAGGCGAGGGGACACGGCCGAGGCTTCTCGGTCCTCGACCGCCTTGGCGGGCGGCGCCGGCGCGACGGGCGTGGGATCGGCGAGCTGGTGGACGGGCCCTTCGGCGATGCGGTCGAAGGCGAGCGAGACGACGAGGATGCCCCCGCTGTCGACGTTGCCGCTGAGGAGCACGCGATGGAACGCGGCGATGCTCACCCAGCTCTGTCCGTGGACATCGGAGCCCCCGGGGCGAGGACTGCCGACGTGCATGGCGATCGCGTCCTCTTCATCGATGTCGCCGTCGACGAACGCGTCTTCGACCGCGTTGTCGCCGGCGCCGAACCACGGGTCGCCGCGGGCGGCGCGGGGGGCGAAGAGGGAAAGGACGAGGGCGAGGGCTGCAGCGAGGCGGCGCATGCTCGGCCAACCATCAACGAGCGTGCCGCACGCCGCTCACGGTTTCTCGGCGCGTTGCGACGTCCGGCGCGTGTCCGAAGTACCCTTGGCGTGGCCCAGGACGCGTGGCCAGGCCGGGGCCGCCCTCGCGTCGCGTTACGCTCGCCTCATGCCCGTGTCCATCCAACGTCGCAGCCTCCTGCTCGGCGCGCTCGGTGGAGTCAGCGTCGGCGCGACCGCGGGCATCGCCGCGGCGCGGCTCCCGGAGTCCGCGATAGGTCGCAAGGGAGCGGCGCGCGACGCCGCCGACAAGCGCTCGTACGCCCAGGTCTGCGAAGACCTGATCGTCGCCGACATCTTCAAGCGTCTTCATGTCGACAATCCGACGTACCTCGACATTGGCGCCCACGATCCCATCGTCTGGAGCAACACGTATCTCTTCTACGAAGCCGGGAGCCGCGGAGTTCTCGTCGAGCCGAACCCGTCGCTCACCGGCAAGCTGCGCCGCGTGCGCCCGGGCGACACGGTGCTCGAGGTCGGCATCGGCGCAAAGGGCGCCGACGTGGAGGCCGACTACTATCTCGTCGCGGGCAAGGGCGAGATGAACACCTTCTCGCAAGAGGAGGCGAAGCACCTTCAGGCGGAGTTCGGCGCCGACGTGGTGGTGGGCGTCATCAAGCGCAAGCTCGTCGACGTGAACCGGGTGCTCGCGGAGAACTTTCCGAACCGGGCGCCCGACTTCGTCTCGACGGACACCGAAGGGTACGACTTCACGATCTTGAGCGGCTTCGATTTCGAGCGCTTCCGCCCGAGGGTCTTCTGCGTCGAGACGCTCGCCAGTTCGCGGCCCGACGCGCGCATCGTGGACCTGATGCAATCGAGGGATTACGAGATCCGCGGCGGGACCTTCGTCAACACGGTGTTCGTGGACCGGCGGTAGCCGCTCAGAACGCGCCGTGCACCGACAGCGAGCCGCCGCCCGGCCCGAACCATGGCGTTACGCTCAGCCCACCGAGCGTCCGCTCTGACGGCTTGGCGTCGTACTTGTGCGGGTTGTCGCCCGTGAGCAGCAGCACGAAGCCCGTGATCATGACGGCGCCGCCGACGCCCGCGCCGACCCAGCCCACCGCGCGCAGCGTCTGGTCGTTGCTGAGGGCGCTGTTCGCGCTGTTCACGTTTGCGAGGCACGTCGCGAGCTGGCTATCGCTCAAGTCCATGGCGGGATCGCAGGCCAATCCGGAGTGGCGAACGTTGATGGACGCCTGATAGTTCACGTTGTTCTGGGCCGGCGCGATCTGGCCCTGCTCGATGACGGCCAGGATCACGCCGCCCGCGGTGACCGCGGCGCCCAGGCCAACCGTCACCCACGACCACGTGCGCCGGCTCTCGGCGGACGCGACGTACGCCGACCGCGTCTCCGGCGTCGGCTCGAAGACGATGGTGATCGTCTTCGTCTGGGCGAGCGGCACGTCGACGTCGCGCTCCGCGGGAATGAAGCCGCCGCTCTCGAGGCGCAGGCGGTGGGGCCCGGCCGGGAGCTGCACCGGCCCGGTGACGAGGCCGATCTCGTCGCCGTCGACGGTGAGGATCGGCTGCTTTTCGCTCGACGCGATCGCGAGGTAACCGCCTTCGGTGCTCAAGGCAGTCTTGTCGAACGTGGGGTCCAGCGTCAGATCGGTCTGCGAGCCGTCGGTGAGCGACACTTCGCGCTCGGCGGTCGCGTAGCCCGCGCGCCTGACCTGCACCTTGTGCGCTCCCGGCGCGACGGTGATCGTCGATTCGAGCGGCGTCTTGCCTACGCGCTCGTTGTCGATCACCACCTCGGCGCCGGGGATGCGCGACTTGAGCGCAATATGGCCGAGCAGGCCCTGGATCTGCACGAGCTGCAGGTCCACGTCCACATGCTGATGCCCGGCGACCGTGACTTCGTGGCGCGAGGGCGCGTAGCCGGGCGAGACGACGCCGACGATGTGCGGGCCGGCGGAGACGTCGAGCGGGCCGGGGAGGGGGAGCTTGGCGGCTTCGACGTTGTCGATCTCGACGACGCCTTCCTTCACGTTGGTGGTCACGACCACCTGGCCGATGATCTCCGTCTGCTCCTGCAGGATACGGCGCGCGCGGACGACCTCGTCCGGGTTGAGCGACTCCGCGTGGTCGACCGCCGACTGCAGCGCCTTGACCGCCGCGACCGGCCGGTGCATCGCCGCCTGGACCAGGCCGATGTTGTAGAGCAGGACCGACGACGGAACGAGCGCGTAGGCGCGCTGGAACTCGGCGAGGCTCCCGGAGAGGTCGCCGGCGTTCACGAGACGCAGGGCGCGATCGAAGCGCTCGCCCGCCTCGGCGCGTGTCGGGTCGGCGCTCTGGGCGCGCGCAGAAGTGGAGGTGAAGGCGGCGACCGAAAGAAGGGCCGCGCAGGCGGCTCGTGCAAGCTTCATCGAAAGGGATTGTCCTGACGTAGGCCAAGACCCTGCGCGGCGGAGGACGCCGGCGGCGCGGTCGTGGCCGGGGTGGCCGGGGCGCTCGATCCCGGGACGGAGGGCGATCGATTCGATGCGACGGGACGGGCCACCGGAGCGTGCGTGGCCGAAGGGGCGGGCGCGAGCGTGACCTCGGGCGCGTGGCTCGGCTCGGGGGGCGCGAGCGTGATCGTCGGTGGCGGCGGGGCGGTCGCCGGGGTCGCCGCGATCGTCGGCTGAGGCGGCGGCGTCGCGGGCGCGTGGGTGCGGACGACGACGACGGCGCCGATGGCCCCGAGCAGCGTGGCGGCCAGCGCGATGGCCAGCGGCCAGCGCGACTTGCGCGGGATGGCCCCGCTCGACGACCAGTTCTGCGACGACGTCCCGATCACGCCCTGCGACGGCGCCACCGCGGTGGCGGCAAAGCTGGCCTGCATGGCCTCGTTCGGGGCCGCCGGCGAAGCCCTGACGACGCTCGGCGACGCGAACGCCATCGGCTGGCTGCTGCGGAGCGGCGCGAGCGCATCGGCGAGGGCCTGCGCGGTCGGGTACCGCCCGGCGCGCTCCTTGGACAGCGCGCGCCGCACCACCTCGAGGATCGCTGGCGGCAAGCCCGGCATCAGCGTCTCGAGTGGCGTCAGGTCGCCCGTCAGCAGGCGCAGCGTGAGGGCGTGCAGCGTGGGCGCCTCGAAGGGCAGCGCGCCGCTCACGCACTGGTAGAGCACGACGCCGAGGGCAAACACGTCCGTGCGCGCGTCGATGTCCGGGTCGCCCACGATCTGCTCGGGCGACATGTACGAAGGGCTGCCCACGATGGTGCCCGTGCGCGTCGCGCCGAGGGGCGCCTGCTCGGTCGTGGCGAACTTGGAGACGCCAAAGTCGAGGATCTTGATGAACGGCCGGCCCTCGCGCTCCGTGACGAACAGATTCTCCGGCTTGAGATCGCGGTGGATGATCCCCGCGCGGTGCGCCGCCTCGATCCCCTCGGCCGCCTGGGCGACGAACTCCGCCGCGTACGCCGGATCGAGGCGATGCGTGCGTTCGAGGACGGCGCCCAGCGTCTCGCCCGTGAGCATCTCCATGACGACGTAGGGCTCGCCGGTCGGCAGCGTGCCCGCGTCGAACGTCTCGACCAGGTGCGGGCTGCCGGCCCGCCCGGCCGCCGACGCCTCGGCGAGGAAGCGCCGGACGATGTCCGGCACCTGCACGACGTCGGGGTGAAGGAGCTTGAGCGCGCGCTTGTGGTGCGTGAGCTCGTGCTCGATCGCGTAGACCGCCCCCATCGCTCCCGCGCCGAGTAGCCGCTCGATGCGGAACTTGCCCGCGAGCAGGGTGCCGGGCGGGAGCGACGGCGCGTCGGTCAAGGAGGGCCTAGGGGCATGAGACCTGGGGGCTGGCTTTGCTCCCGTCGTAGTGCAGAGCGCCCGACGAATCGATGAAGGTTGGATCCGACGCCCCGTTCGGACACAGCAGATAGACGCCGGTTACGGGGAAGCCCCCCTCGGTGTACGGGGCGGGATTCGGGGTGAACTCGTAGCCCCAGCACCAGAGGTCGCCGCCGCTCAGGGTGATCGCGCAGACGCTCCCCTCGCCGTAATAGGCCGACACCTGGACGCGGGCGATCTGCGCCCCGCCGAACGCCGTCCCTCCGTCCTGAGGCGCGACGACGACAGGCTGGGTGGCAATCCCCGTCGTGAGGCCATTGCCGAGGTCGCCGTATGAGTTAGTGCCCCAGCAGTAGACGCTGTAATCCGTCGTCGCCGCGCAGCTGAAGCCGTAGCCCACGCTGACGTTCACGGTGTCCGTGTACAGCCCCTGCACTTGTGTCGGGAAGAGGTAGTACTGCGTCGACGAGTTTCCCTGCCCGATCTGGCCGTAGTTGTTGTAGCCCCAGCACCAGGCCGTCCCGTCGCTCTTCGTGGCGCAGACGTGGTCATACGAGACCGACATGTCCGTCACGCCGGTGAGCTGAGCGCCTCCGCTGGAGAGCACCACCGGGACCGCGAACTCCGAGTTGTCCTGGTACCCGTTGCCGAGCGCGCCGTAGTTCCCGTACCCCCAGCACCAGACGTTGGTGCTCGTGTCGATGGCGCACGCGAGGAAGCCCTCGTAGTTGTCGACAAAGACCTTCGCGACGTTTGGCAGCCCAGGGCCACCCGCTGACGTGACGACCTGCACCGGGATGGCGCTGCTTGTGACGCTCCCCGCATTGCCATTGCCCAGCTGCCCATAGCTGTTGCTGCCCCAGCACCATGCACCGCCGCTCGCATCGACGGCGCACCCCAGGCCGCTCGCGCCGCTGCTGTCGTAATATTGGGAGAAGGAGGTCGCGACGAATGGCGAATCGCTGTTCGTCGTCAGCTCTGTCCCATCGACCCAGAGCGTGCCGTCGCTGCGTCGCACCATGTTGCCGCTGCAGCCCACCTCGCACGTGCAGTCGAGGCCGGCGCACTGCAGGGTCCCCGTGCATGCGGAGGCGCTGCCCGAGGGGCAACAAGCCGTCCCCGCCGCGCCGCACGCGCATGCTCCGGCAGTGCACGTGACCCCGTTGTTGCACATCGTCCCGTTGCAACACTCCTGCCCCGGGTCGCCGCAGGCGCAAAGCCCGGTCGCAGTCACGCACGTCAGGTTGGTGTTGCACGTCGTGCCGCAGCACGCCTCGCCGACCGCGCCCCCGCACACCACGCAGCCCGCGTCGGTGCATTCGTGCCCGACGCCGCAGTTCATGCTGTTGCACGCGGCCGCGCTGCCGCTCGAGCCGCCGCTGCCGGAACCCGAGCTGCTGCCCGCGCCGCCGCTGGAGCTGGCCGCGCCGCTGCTGGATCCGCTCGAACCGCCGCCCGTCGTGGCGTCGAGCGTAGGCTCGGTCACGGTGCCCGTGGCGCCCATGGGCGGAGCCTCGGTGATGACATAGATGGTGCCCCCGCCGTCCGCGGTCTCTGCCGTCGTGTCCGACATGGCTGCGCAGTAGTGGACGCCTTGCGAATCGACGCCGCACACGTCGCCCGTGATCCCCAAGACGTTGCAGTCCGAGGGCGTGGTGCAGAGGTTACGGCACCGGTAGTCCGACGCGCACGCCAGGGGCGCCGGGCAGTCCGCCTGCGTGTTGCAGGGCGTGATGTTCGACACGCACGCGGCGATTTGGCCGCCGTCGGGACCAGGGCCCACGCTGCAGCTGTCTCCCGCCGTACAGTCGGAGTCCATCCGGCACTGGATGGTGCACTTGCCCAGAGCGCAGATGAGGTTGGAAGCGCAGTCGCTGTTGAGCGCGCACGCCTGGAACTGCGCCGCCGCCGCGGCGCCCGCCCCGCTCGAGCTGCCGCATGCTGGCGCGCCGAGGGCGACGAACGCCGACAGCGCCACGAACAACGACAGCGCACGCCGTCCGTGTCCCGCGGGGACCGCAAATAGGCTCTTGAATGTCATGACCACAGTCTCTCCTCTGTGTAAGTCGATCCCCACGAAGATCAGCGCCGCGCGCGCCTCATCGCCCCGTTCGCCTTCTCATCACCCGTCTCACGCTCACGGGCACGAGATCTGTGTCGGCTTGTAGTTCTCGTAGTTGAAGCTTCCCGTGTCATCGAGGAACGACGGCCCGCCCGCTCCGTTGGAGCACAGCAAGTATATGTCCGTCACCGGGAAGCTCGACTGGACGTAGGGTGCGGGCACGTACGTGCTGCCGACCCCGCTGCCCCAGCACCACAGAGCGCCGCCCGACTTGAGGGCGCAGACATCGTTACTTTCCCACGAGCCTACCTGGATCTCCAAGACGCCGCTGAACGCGGTGCCTCCGCTGGCCGCAGTCAGCACCTGGGCCGGCACGGTTGCGGTGCCGGTGGCCGTGCCGTTGCCGAGGACTCCGGACCCGTTGTATCCCCAGCACGAGACGGTGGTGTCGCTCGTGAGCGCGCAGCTGAAATCCACCCCGACGCTGACGCCGGTGACGTCGTTGTACAGGGCCTGCACCTGCACGGGAGCCAGGTAGTACTCGTAGGTTCCTGAACCCGACGTGCCCTGGCCGATCTGCCCATAGTAGTTGTAGCCCCAGCACCAGAGCGTCCCGTCGCTCTTGAGCGCGCAGGCGTGGTCGTAGGCCACCGAGATCTGGGTGACGCCCGTCAACTGCGCGCCCCCCACCATCACCGGAACGGCGAAGGTCGAGTTGTTTTCATAGCCGTTGCCGATGACGCCGTAATATCCGTAGCCCCAGCACCACACGTTGCCGCTCGTGTCGACGGCGCAGGCCGCGTAGCCCTCGTCACCATCGACGGAGACCTGCACGATGTTCGCGAGGGCCGGCCCGCCGACGGACGTCACGACCTCCTCGGGGATCGTCGAGCTGCTTACCGACGACGGCGAGAGACCCGCGCCGAGTTGCCCCTCGCTGTTCGAGCCGGCGCACCAGACGGCGCCGTTCGGATCGATGGCGCACGCCAGATAGCTCGAGCCGATGGTGGCCGAGAAGGACCCCGGCGTGGACGCGGCGATGAAGGGTGTATCGCTCGACGTCGTGAGCGGGGTCGTCCCGGCCCAGTAGAGAGCACCATCGCTGCGCTGGACCATGCCGCCGCTGCAGTTGATCTCGCAGCTGCAGTCGAGGCCCGCGCACACGTTCGTGCTGGTGCACGCCGGACCCGGCGACGCCGGGCAGCACGAGATGCCTGGGGTGCCGCACTCGCACGACCCGGTGACGCAGGTGCCGACGGTGCACGTCGTGCCGTTGCAGCACTCCGTGCCCGGGGTGCCGCACTCGCAGGTGCCGCTCACGCACGTGAGGTCGGTGCCGCACGCGGAGCCGCAGCAGGGATCGCCCTGCGCGGAGCCGCACACGACGCAGCTGCCGCTGACGCACTGGTGGCCAACGCTGCACGCCGGCGTACAGGTGGTGCTTCCACCGCTACTCGAGCCGCTCCCCCCGCTGCTCGACGAGGAGCCCGACGAGCCTCCACTTGAGGAGCCGGTGCCGCTCGAGGAGGAGCCCGTACCGCTCGACGAGGAACCCGTGCCGCTCGACGAGGAACCCGTGCCGCTCGAGGAGGAGCCCGTGCCGCTCGACGAGGAAGCCGTACCGCTCGACGAGGAAGCCGTGCCGCCCGACGAGGAAGCCGTGCCGCTCGACGAGGAAGCCGTGCCGCTCGACGAGGAAGCCGTGCCGCGCGTCGAGGAAGCCGTGCCGCTCGACGAGGAAGCCGTGCCGCCCGACGAGGAAGCCGTGCCGCTCGACGAGGAAGCCGTGCCGCTCGACGAGGAAGCCGTGCCGCTCGACGAGGAAGCCGTGCCGCCCGACGAGGAAGCCGTGCCGCTCGACGAGGAAGCCGTCCCACCCGAGGACGACGCCGTTTCACCCGAGGAGGAGCCCCCATCGCCTCCGCCCACGCCGGTCGTGCTTCCGCCACCTCCACATGCCGGCACCCCGAAGGCTGCGAAGGCCGCGAGGGCGGTGCCCACGGTCAAGGTTCGTCGGACGCGGCTATAAAAAGCGATGGTTCGGCGGGCGGATGTCACGACGGTTCCCTCCACGGCTAAGACAGTCTCCACGGCGTGGAGACATACGAGGCGGCCTGGCGCAGGGGCACCCGCCCCTCGCCCGACTCTCCAAGGTTACTGATCTATCTCACTGGGTGTCCGATTTCTACTGTCGATTTGGCGCTTGTTTGGGGCGTCAGGCCCGCGGAAATAAGGGGATGAAGGAGCGCTGGCATGCGACGAGGTAGGTCGCTACCCCTTTGACGCAGCTACCGCAGTCCCATTCACTACGGTCACGCTCCCGCCGCGCCGAGAGGCGGAAGCGGGCGCGGATCGTGGTCTCGGCGCTCGGCCTTTGCGTGGCGATCGCGATCGCGACGGCGCTCTTGACCGCGCCGCCCGCGCGCGAGAGGCGGGGGCCCGTGCCCGCGGCAGGTCTTACGGCTGCCAAGCGCGGGGGCGACGGCGGGCCATAGGCGTAAGGGAGCTCGATTCGTCTGCGCTACCTTGAATCCAGGCGATGCCCGCCGTTGTCACCCTCTGTGGATCCCTGTCGCAAGTCGCGAGCCCCCTCGGGCGCGCGATGCACGAAGCCGCCTACCGTGCGGTTGGAATCCCGTTTACGTATGTGCCGTTTGCCATCACGGATCTCGCGGGGGCCCTGGTGGGGATGCGGGCGCTCGGGATCCGGGGGTTCGGCGTGTCGCAGCCTTTCAAGGAGCAGGTGATTCCGCTCCTCGACGACCTCGACCCGGTGGCGGCGCGGATCGGCGCGGTCAATACGATCGTCAACGACGGCGCACGGCTGGTCGGCCACAACACGGACTGGATCGGCGCGACGCGGGCGCTCGAAGAGGTGCGACCGCTCCTCGGGGCGCGCGTGCTGCTCCTCGGCGCGGGGGGCGCGGCGCGCGCGATCGCGTTCGGCCTGCGCGAGCGCGGCGCCGTCACGCTCATTTCCAACCGCGATGTGGCCCGAGCCGAGCGCCTGGCCGCGTTGACGGGCGCGCGTGCGATCGCCCTCGGCGATGCCGCGCGTGCCGCGGCCGACCACGATGTCGTCGTCAACGCGACGAGCATCGGCCAGGCGCCCGACACCGGCGCCACGCCGCTCCCGGATGCGGCCCTTCGCCCGGGCCTCGTGGTGATGGATATCGTCTACAAGCCCCTCGCGACGGCGCTGCTCGCCGCGGCGACGGCGCGCGGTGCCATCGCGATCCAGGGCGGCCGCATGCTCCTCCACCAGGCCGCCGCGCAGTTCGAGCTCTACGCTGGGCGCGCAGCCCCGCTCGGCGCCATGGACGCGGCCCTCAGGGCAATCATCGGGTAACACGCGCCGCGTGAAGCCGCGCGAGGCCGCGTGAACTGTAGGACGACGGGCGATACTCGGCGCGAGCTTTGCGCCCACCGAGATCCCTCGAAGACGTTCACGGACGCGATATCCTGAGAATTCATGGGGCAAGAGTCGATCGGTCACTCGTCCCCCGCGGCGCAGCCGGCGTCCTGGAAGGGGACTGACCGATACGAGGTCCTTGGCACGCTTGGACAGGGAGGGATGGGGGTCGTCTACGAGGCGTTCGACCGCGAGCGCCGTCAGCTCGTCGCTCTCAAGACGCTGCTGCACTACGACCCGGCGGCGCTCTACCGCTTCAAGCAAGAATTTCGAACGCTGGCCGACGTTCACCATCACAATCTCGTGCACCTCTACGAGCTCGTCATCACCGACGAAGGCCAAGTCTTTTTCACGATGGAGCTTCTGCGCGGAACGGGATTTCTCCGTCACGTGCGACCTGACAGTCATCACCCCTCGACCCCGGCGTCCGCGATCGTCGCCGCCGATCGCCCGCTTCGAGAGACGGTGCGACCGGCGAGCATGGATCGGATCGATGCGCCTTCGAAGCGGATGCTCGCCAACGAGGACCGACTGCGGGCCTCGCTGCGGCAGCTGGCGCAGGGCATCAACGCGCTGCACGCGGCGGGCAAGCTGCACCGCGACATCAAGCCGTCCAACGTTCTCGTGACCGCCGACGGCCGCGTCGTGCTGCTCGACTTCGGCGTGGCGACGGAGCTCGGTCGCCGCGCCCGCGACCTGCCGGGGAGCGGCAGCGGAGAGGTCGTGGGGACCGCCCGCTACATGGCGCCAGAACAGGTGGACGAGGGCCTGCCGACGCCCGCGGCCGACTGGTACAGCGTCGGGGTCATGCTCTACGAGGCGCTCGTCGGCAGACCGCCGTTCGTGGGGTCCACCGTCGACGTCCTGACGATGAAAAGCTCGGTGGACCCCGTCGCTCCGTCGGTTCTCGTCTCGGGTGTCCCCGACGATCTCGACGCGCTGTGCGTGGCGCTCTTGCATCGTGAACCTGCGAAGCGCCCGACGGGCGAGCAGATCCTCAACCGCCTCGGTGTGCGCCGCAGCAGCAGGCCGCCGCCGATGCTCCCGGGCGCGGGGGACGCGAACGTGGGCTTCATCGGCCGCGAGAAGCAGCTCGCCGCGCTGCGCGAGGCTTTCGATGCCACGCATGCGGGGTTGCCGATCGCGGTGAGGGTCAGCGGCGCGTCGGGAATGGGCAAGTCGACGATCGTGCGTCACTTCCTCGACGATCTCGGCGATCGCGGCGAGGCGGTGGTGCTCAGCGGGCGCGCCTACGAGCGCGAAGCCGTCCCCTACAAGGCGGTCGATAGCGTGATGGACGCGCTGAGCCACCTCCTCCTGGATCGGCTCGAGTGCGGCGAAGAGGTCCCGCTGCCCGAGGACGTGTGGGCCGTCGCCCGCCTGTTCCCGGTGCTGCAACGGATCCCGGCCATCCAGGAGGCTGCGCAGCGCGAGGGCCTGGAGGACCCCCGCGCGGTCCGGGCCCGCGGGTTCGAGGCGCTGCGCGAGCTTTTCACCTCACTCACGCGCCAGCGGCCCGTGGCGCTGTTTCTCGACGACGTCCAGTGGGGCGACGTCGACAGCGCCTCTCTGCTGATCGAGGTGCTGCGCGGTCCGGATGCCCCGCCCCTTCTCGTCGTGATGACGTTCCGCGATGCCGAGGCGAAGACCAGCCCTTTTCTACTCGAGCTGAACGAACGCTGGCCCGAGGGGGTCCGCGTGACGGACGTCGCGGTCGATCCCCTCGAGAACCACGACGCGACCCGCCTGGCCGCTTCCCTTCTCAAGGGCAACGACGAGGCGACCCGGCGCGTGGCCGCGGCCATCGCGCGCGAGGCGCGAGGAAGCCCGTTTCTCATCGAGGAGCTGGCCCGGACCCAGGGAGAGAACGCGTCCGCGTCGGGGCAAACGCTCAAGGTTCCCTCGCTCAGCGAAATGGTCGCAGATCGGCTGGACCGAATCCCCGCCAACGCGCGCCGGCTCATCGAAGTTCTCGCGGTCGGCGGTCGCCCGCTCCCGGTCTCGGTGATCGGCGAGGCCGCCGGGGTCAAGGACACGGTCAACGAGACGATCTCCTTTCTGGCGGTGCGACGGTTCGCGAGGACCGGACAGCGCGATGGTCGCGACGTGGTCGAGACGACGCACGATCGCATTCGCGAGACGATCGTCGAGCTGATGCCCCCCGCCGCGCAGCGCCAGCACCACGGCGCGCTGGCCCGCGCGCTCGAAGCGTTCCCCGGGGCCGACGCCGAAGCGATCGCCGTGCACTGGCTGGGGGCCGGCGACTCCGAACGCGCCGTCCGCTTCGCCGAAGAGGGCGCCGAGAGGGCCGCCACGAAGCTGGCCTTCGACCACGCGGCGCGCCTCATTCGGCTGGCGCTGGAGAACACGGCACCATCCTCCGCGAAGGCGCAGGAGCTCCGGGGACGGCTCGCCGCCGCTCTCCAACAAGGGGGGCGGTACGACGCGTCCGGCCGGGCTTACATCGAGGCGGCTGCAAACGCGCCGCCGGATCAAAAGCTCGAGTTCCAGCGCGCCGCCAGCGAGCAGCTGCTGACCGCCGGGCGCATCGAAGAAGGCGAGCAGATGCTGCACGCCGTCCTCGCGGCGATCGGGATGAGGGCCCCTCGGTCCCAGCTCGCCGCCGTGCTCCGGCTCATCGCCTACAGGCTCTGGATCCGAGTCCTGGGCTTACGCTTCGTGGAGCGGCAATCGTCCGAGGTGCCGCGCGAAGACCGAATCCGGGTCGAGGCGCTCTTCACGGCCTCGATGGGCTTCGCGATCGTCAACGTCGTTCTCGGCGCCTGCATGCAGGCGCGGCACCTGATCGAGGCCTTTCGTCGGGGGGATCGCTTCCAGGTGATGCGAGCCGCGGCGCTCGAGGCCGCGCACCTTGCCGCCGGAGGCGGACGCGAGACGGCCCGGGAGCGCGCGCTCTTCGCGATCGCGACTCGACTCGCCGAGCGAGAGGGCACCGTCGACGCGAAGGCGTACGTCCACGGGGCGCGCGGGATCGGGCTTTACCAGCGAGGCCGCTGGGGCGAGGCGCGGGTCGAGCTGGAAAAGCGCCTGGCGGCGGCCGGGTTCGCCGACTCGGGGCTCTCCAGCGTTCGCTTATTTGCCATCTACACGTACCGGGCCCTCGGTGACTTCGCCGAAGCAGCGCGCCGGATGGCCAAGCTGCTTCTCCAGGCCAGAGAGCATGGGGACCTCTACTCCCGGATCAACCTGAGCACGGGCACCGCGCAGCTTCTCGCCATGGCGAAGGACGATCCCGAGGGCGGTCGCCGGATCGCGCGCGAGGCACTCGCTCAATGGCCGCAGCGGGGGTTCTTCGTGCAGCACTGGCAGGCGCTCGTGTACGGGGCCGAGGTGGACCTCTACGTCGGCGATGCGGCGGGGGCCTACGATCGCCTCAAGCACGCGATGCCGCGCCTCAAGAAGAGCTTTCTGCTTCGCGCGGTCATGGTGCGGGCCATGACGTGGTACGTCGTGGCTCGCGCGGCGATCGCGTCGGCGGAGTCGGCCCCGGACGAACGCACGACCCGCCTCGCCGACGCCCGCGACATGGCTCGCAGGCTCGAGAAGGAGGCCGACGCGTGGCCCAAGTCGCTGGCGGCGCAGGTCCGCGCCTGCATCGCGAACGCCGAAGGCGACGGCGCCACGGCCATCGCCGAGCTTCGCCGTGCGCTCGCGCGAGTCGAGGGCGATGGCGGCATCTTCATCTGGCCCGTCCACCACAGGCTCGGCTTGCTCGTCGGCGGCGACGAAGGCCGCGACCTCGTGCGCGGGGCGATCCAGACCATGCGGGAGCACGGGATACGAAACCCGGACCGATGGGCCGCCGTGTACATGCCGGGGAAGTGGGGCGCGCCGTCGTAAGCGCCGGCGCCAGCGCTCGCGTGGGCGCCTGCGCCATCACCCGCGTCCGCCCTTGCGCCCGCGCTTGCGTCCGCGTGTTATTCTCGCCCTGCGACGCCGATGCGCCCCGCCGACCTCCTCGCCCAGATCCCCCTCTTTCAAGGCCTCGCCGACGATGATCGCGAGGCGCTCGGCGCGCGCCTCGCCGAGAAGACGTTCAAGGCGGGCGACATCGTCTTCTCGCAGGGCGACGTGGGCCCGTCGATGTACATCGTGCGCGCGGGCTCCGTGCAGATCTACCTGCCGAGCGTCGACAAGAACGCCGCCCCCGTGGTGCTCAAGGACCTGCGCACGGGCGAATACTTTGGCGAGCTGTCGCTCTTCGACGACAAGCCACGCAGCGCCAGCGTGCGCGTCCTGGTCGACACGGTGCTGCTCGAGCTGACGCGCGAAGAGCTGGGCGAGCACCTCGGGCGCTCACCCCGTGCGGCGATGACGATCCTGCACGAGATGGCCGAGCGCCTGCGCGAGACGAACGCGATGCTCACGGTGCGCGCCGCCAAGGACGCCACCAAAGAGTTCGAGGAGAACCTCACGTGGGCCCAGCGCCTCGCCGACCGGGTGGCGGAGCTGAACGGCAGCTGGACGTTCATCCTGCTCTTGCTCGGGCTGACGGCGACCTGGACGATCGTCAACATGCCCGCCATCGCCGAGCACATCGGCCTGTACACGCGCGGCGACGACGGGAGGCCCAACGGGTTCGACCCGTACCCGTACATCCTCTACAACCTCGTCCTCGCGATCCTCGTGTCGCTGCAGGGCCCCCTCATCGTGATGAGCCAGAACCGGCAGACGCTGAAAGACCGGGCGACCGCCGACGTCGACTTCCGCGTGAACCTGAAGAACGAGCTGGGGATCGAGAAGATGCTCGCGGAGCTGGGCGCGATGCGCGCCGAGATGACCAAGCGCATCGAGGTCCTGGAGCGCGGCAACCGCAACGACCGCCTGCGCGCCGAGGTGCCGGCCAAGTCGGGGCCCGCGTCGGCGGGGCAGCTCGCGGGGTTCGGCGAAGGAAAGTGACGCGTGCTCGACATCCAGTACATCCGGCAGAACGCGGACCAGGTCCGCGCGGCGATCAAGAACAAGGGCTTCACTCTCGACCTCGAGGAGCTGTTCGCGGCCGATCGTGAGCGTCGCGAGACGACGACGCTGCTCGAGCAAAAGCGCGCCCGCAAGAACGAGCTGTCCGCGTCGATCCCCAAGGCCGGCAAGGACGAGCGGCCCAAGCTCGTCGAGGAGGCCAAACAGATCCGCGCCGACATCGAGCAGCTCGAGCCGCGCGCGGGCGAGGTGCAGCGGCGCTTCCAGGACCTGATGCTGCGCGTGCCGAGCGTGCCCCGGCCCGAGGTGCCCGTCGGCAAGGGCGAAGAGGACAACGTCGAGGTGCGCCGCGTCGGCACGCCGCGCGCGTTCGACTTCACGCCCAAGGATCACGTCGAGCTGATGGCGCTCCTCGGCATGGTCGAGTGGGACGGCCCGCGGCGGTTCGCGGGCGGTCGCTCGTACGCGCTCGTCGGCGACGGGGCGCTGCTCGAGATGGCCGTCCTGCGCCTCGCGGTCGACACGCTCATCGAGCGGGGGCTCAAGCTCGTCGCGCCGCCCGTGATGGTGAAAGAGCGCGCGATGACGGGCACCGGCTTCTTCCCGCTGGGGAGAGACGAGGCGTACGCCATCACGGCCGACGAGATGTTCCTCATCGGCACGAGCGAAGTGCCGCTCGTCAGCATGCACTCCGAGGACACCCTCGACGCGGCGGCCCTGCCGCTCCGCTACGCGGGTATCTCCCCGTGCTTCCGGCGCGAGGCCGGCGCCCACGGCAAGGACACGCGGGGCCTTTACCGCGTGCACCAGTTCACCAAGGTGGAGCAGGTCGTCTTCTGCCTGCCGGACGAGGGCGTCGCCGAGAAGCTCCACTACGAATTGCTCGGCAACGCCGAGGCGATCCTGGCCAAGCTCGAAATCCCGTACCGCGTCGCCCTCGCGTGCACGGGCGAGATTGGCCTTGGCCAGACGCGAAAGCACGAGGTCGAATCCTGGATGCCGGGGAGGAGCGCCTACAGCGAGACCCACTCGTGCTCCACCCTGGGCGACTTCCAGTCCCGCCGCTCCAACATCCGCGTCCGCCTCCCCGACGGCTCGCTCGGCTACCCCTTCACCTTGAACAACACGGCAGTCGCCAGCCCCCGCATCCTCATCCCGCTCCTCGAGAACCACCAGAACGCCGACGGCTCGGTCACCCTCCCTGCAGCCCTGCGGCCTTACATGCACGGCCGCGACCGGCTCGCCCCGCACTAGGCGAGGGAAGCTCGTGCGGGTGTCCCCAAGGGGGAGGGAGATCGATCGCCAAGGCGCCAAGACGCCAAGGGAATTTGGTCTGCGGTCACGGAAAACTCTCTGGCGTGTTGGCGCCTTGGCGATCCATTCCCTCTCGGCCGCCGGCACCCGGACGAGACATTGATGAAACAATGGACTTGACGCGGCGCACAAGTCCCTTCACGCTTCACGCCGCCAGATGCGCGTCCCCTCGTTTTCGATGGCTCCGTCCTCCGTCCGGGCTTCCGGATGCGAGCGCGTCGTGGCGTCGATCGTAGGCGGGCTCCTTCTCCCCCTCGGGCTTATTCGGCTCGGGTGCGGGCCGCCGAGCTGAGGGAAGGCCTCCTCACTTCGGCCCTCGCACCCGGAAAGGGAGCGGGGGTTTTTTTTCACCGTTTTTTCCCAGACGACCTCGACCTAGAGACGACCCACGATGCGAAGCGACACGTTGAAGAAGGGACCCTCGCGCGCCCCCGCCCGCGCCATGTTGAAGGGCGCCGGATTCTCCGACGCCGACCTGGAGAAGCCCCTCGTCGGCGTGGCCAACACCTGGAGCGAGATCAGCCCCTGCAACGTTCACCTTCGCGCCTTGGCCGAGAAGGTGAAGGCGGGCATCCGCGAAGCCGGCGGCACGCCCATCGAGTTCAACACGATCGTCGTGACCGACGGCATGGCGATGGGCACCGAGGGCATGCGCGCCTCGCTCGTGTCGCGCGAGGTCATCGCCGATTCGATCGAGCTCTTCACGATGGGCCACATGCTCGACGGCGTGATCGCGCTTTCGGGCTGCGACAAGACGATCCCGGGCACCGTGATGGCCCTCGCCCGGCTCAACATCCCGGCCCTCATGCTCTACGGCGGGACCATCGCCCCGGGTCGCTACAACGACCGCGACGTCACCATCCAGGACGTCTTCGAGGCGGTCGGCGCCCACGCGGCCGGCAAGATGAGCGACAAGGAGCTGAAGGTCCTCGAGGACCACGCCTGTCCCGGCGCCGGCGCGTGCGGCGGTCAGTACACCGCCAACACCATGGCCATCGCGATCGCCTTCCTCGGCATGTCGCCGATCGGCGCCAACGAGGTCCCCGCGACCGATCCCCGCAAGGACGATGTGGCGCGCGCTTGCGGGCGCGACGTGATGCGCTTGATCCGCGACGACGTGCGGCCCAAAAGCCTCATCACGCGCGACTCGATCGAGAACGCGATCACCGTCGCCGCGGCGACGGCCGGATCGACCAACGTGGTGCTGCACATGCTGGCGATCGCCTACGAGGCGGGCATCGCGCTGCGCATCGACGACTTCGACCCGGTCTCGGCCCGTACGCCGGTCCTCACGGACCTCAAGCCGGGGGGGCACTTTACCGCGGTCGACATGTACCGTGCCGGGGGCGAGCGCCTGT
>Ga0302326_10002144_pt1 | contig 48461 bp, 25 predicted proteins | sample Palsa_T0_3_FD_202264 | JGI IMG/M metagenome (GOLD analysis project Ga0302326, IMG submission 202264) | Peat permafrost microbial communities from Stordalen Mire near Abisko, Sweden - Palsa_T0_3 | ecosystem: Environmental > Terrestrial > Soil > Palsa > Peat permafrost | place: Sweden: Abisko... | reverse complement strand
CGCACGACCAGCTCCGGGTACACTTTGTCCACTTCCTCGGCGATGAGCCCGTACTGGATGGGCTTCTCGCCCGAGGTGTCTGCCTTCTTGTAGCGAAACTTGACCGGCCGCAGCTTCAATAGCCGGTCGCTAGCCTCCGCCATCGGTTGGATGTCTTCCTTGTACCTTATCGAGGATGACACCGTACCCAGCTGTCCGCTCGAATCGATGAAGACCGCCGTGCCCGCAGTTCCCGTGGTGACTCCGTAGATGCCGGCGATATAGGCGGCTGCCTGGGTCGAGGTCGTGCCGGTGATGGTGCCGATGCGGATCACCCCGCTCTCCGCCTTCACGCCGGGACTTCCGATGTCGATGTTGTTACTCCCCGTCGTCAGGTCGTAGCCGGCGTGGTACCCCTCCGCAATGTTATTGCTGCCGGTCGTGTTCGCAGAGAGCGCGTGCAGCCCGGTTGCCGTGTTTTGAATGCCGCTCGTATTATCGTACAGCGCCTCGTAGCCGGTGGCCGTGTTGCTGTTGCCCTTGTTGCTATAGAGCGCGTCGTAGCCTGAGGCGGTGTTGTAGTCGGCAGAGGCATTGGCATAGAGCGCCTCGTAGCCCGAAGCGGTGTTGTAATTGCCAGTTTCATTGGAATAGAGCGCGTTGTACCCGGTCGCCGTGTTGTTGTTACCGGTCGTATTGGTATAAAGCGCAGTCGACCCAGACGCGGTGTTGTCGATGCCGGTCGTGTTGTTAAGGAGTGCTTGGTTCCCGGAGGCGGTGTTGTAGCCGCCGAAAGTGTTGGAAAAGAGCGCATTGTACCCGGAGGCGGTGTTGCCGATGCCGTTCGTGTTGGAATGGAGCGCGAAGTACCCGGCGGCGGTGTTCCATGAGCCGTCGTTTGAGGCGGCATCGCCAAGCGCGCCGGTCCCCATTCCCGTATTGCCGTTTTTGTCGCTTGTATCGTTGCCTGACCAGGTGCCCGCAGGAACTTGAGCCTGTGCCATTCCGGCGAGCGCGAGCGCGGCGATCAATCCGTAGGTCGATCTATAGAGAGTGTTCATGACGCATTTTGTCCCCATTTATTCGTTTCAACTTATGCCGTTCTTGAATTTCACTTGCGGTACGGTCCGAGGCTCGCCGTGGGTCGATGGCCAATGTGGTAGCTATTGCGGTAGCTATCGATTCACATCAATTCGTGCTTGTACGCCTTCGCGAGCTCGAGTCAACCGTGCTGCCGGGATGACGAGTGGCTCGCCATGAGTTCTTCGAGGTCTGCCCCGTACGTGCAAGCTAAATCCCACTTATGTGATAGCGCCACAGGCAACTCGCGGCCAATTCAAGTGAGTTTATCGCGTCAGAAGCATTCCCGGGGAGCGGTGGCTTGCCAACTCAGAACCGTCGTACTCGCTGATGCTTAGCATACGGCTCGACGCGCGCTGACCATGTGCCTATGCTGGTCGAATGCCCTGGCAACATCTGCGTATTTCTCGATTTGGCGGTCCCGAAGTCCTGCAAGTGGTGGAAGAATCGGCTATTCCTGAGCCAGGACCCGGGGAGGTTCGAATCAAGGTGCTCGCCGCCGGTACCGGATTTACCGATACGATGATTCGTCGCGGCCGATATCCGGATTTCAAGGGACCGCTGCCGTTCACGCCTGGCTACGAAATCGTCGGCGTCATCGAGAAGACTGGTGTCGGCGTGGTAGCACCGCGAGAGGGCGAGAAGGTGGCTGATTTGTGTGTCGTGGGTGGCTATGCGCAGTATGCAATCAGGCCGTCGCGCTTTCTCGTGTCTGTGCCTGACAGCATCGATCCAGCCGAGGCGGTTTGCATCCCTCTTGCTTACCTCACGGCCTTCCAGATGTTGACTCGCTGCCGCAACCTGCCATCCGGCGCCACCATTCTCGTCATAGGCGCTTCGGGCACCGTCGGTACGGCGTTGCTCGATCTCGCGCGCCACCTCGGCCTGAAGGCGATTGGCACGAGCTCCGAGGCGAACCTGGCGGTAATTGAGAAGTTCGGAGCTGCGGCGATCGACTATCGCGCGGGTGACTTCGTTACTTCCGTGCGCCAACTGACCCCGGGTGGGGCCGGCGTTGATATCGCCTTCGATGCCATTGGCGGAGCGCACTTTGGCCGTTCGTTTGCATGTCTTGCGCCCGGCGGGCTGCTCGTTGGCTACGGGTCGCAAAAGATGGCGGTGGGCCGCGAGAGCCTGATTGCCGCAGGCCTAGGTTTGGCCAGGCTCAAGCTTTGGAGCGCATTGAGCTTCGTTTTCAGGGGACGCAGCGCCGTCTTCTACAGCATAACGGCCCGCCGATTGAATCACCCGGAGGAATTCAAGGCCGACATGGCGACGCTGTTCCAGCTGTTGCTCGTCGGCGCCATTCACCCAGTCGTGATCGAGCGACTGCCCCTCGCAGCGGCAAGTGATGTCCATGCCCGCATCGACGGGGGTGGGCTCGGCGGCAAGCTTGTGTTGCTACCCTGGTCCGCATAGCACGCCTTTGGTCGGCGGGCAGGTTGTCAGAAAAAATTACGAAATACGATGATTGGAGTGGAGGTGGAGCAGGCCGGAATCCCCGGATCAGCACATCAACAGCGCGCGGTGCCGCCCTGCTTGCGCCAAGCAGCGCAGGATCAGCGTATCGCCGCAGGCCCGTGCCCTGCTTCCGCTTTTTATGACCCTGCTCAGCGTCGCGCGATAACTGAATCCTCGGGATGCAGCTTCTGTAGTGCTGCGGACATTGCAGCCATTTGGTGCTTCAGATCCTTCAACTCGGCCACCTGTTGCTGCATGCGCATCTGCTCCGCCTGCGTGATGAGCTGCCGCTTCTTAAGTTCACCAATTTCCGCAGCCTGGGCTGCTATGTGCTCACCCTGGGCTGCAATCTGCTCGGCTTGTTCTGCATTGATCGTCGCCTGTGCCGTCATCTTGCGTTGCTGCTGCTGGACTTCGTTGAGCAGCATCGGCGCAAGCTCCTCATAGCGCACCCCGTCGATCCGGCCCGTTGTGGCATCGCGAACGACCAGCTCCGGGTACACTTCGGCCACTTCCTCGGCGATGAGGCCGTACTGGATCGGCTTCTCACCCAAGGCGTCCGCCTTCTTGTAGCGGAACTTGACGGGCCGCAGCTGTAGCAGCCTCGTGGTCGCCTCCGCCATCGGCTGGACGTCTTCCTTGAACCGTATTGAAGATGACACCGTACCCAACTGCCCGCTTGAATCGATGAAGACTGCCGTGCCAGCGGTTGCGGTCTTGACGCCATAGATGCCAGCAACGTAGGTAGCTGACTGGGTAGAGGTCGTGCCGGTGATCGTGCCGATGCGGATCACCCCGCTCTCTGCCGCCACGCCGGGACTGCCGATGTCAATGTTGTTACTGCCGGTCGTGAGGTTATAGCCGCCGTGCCATCCCTCCGCAATGTTGTTGCTGCCGCTCGTGTTGGACGCAAGCGCGTGTACCCCGGTCGCCGTGTTTTGGATGCCGGTCGCGTTTGCATACAGTGCCTGGTATCCAGACGCGGTGTTGCTGTTGCCGTTGTTGCTATAGAGCGCGCCGTAGCCTGAGGCCGTGTTGTAGTCGGCAGTGGTATTGGAATAGAGCGCGCTAGCCCCGGAGGCGGCGTTGTCGAAGCCGGTCGTGTTTAAATAGAGTGCATACATCCCAACAGCACTGTTGTAGCTGCCGGTCGAGTTGGACGAGAGTGCACTAAACCCCAAAGCGGTGTTGTTGTAGCCGGTTGTGTTGGCATAGAGCGCAAACATCCCGGCGGCGGTATTCTCGTACCCGGTCGTGTTGGAGAAGAGCACCTGGAATCCCAAGGCCGTATTGTCGTTGCCCGTCGTGCTGGAATAGAGCGCGTCTGCGCCAGCAGCAGTGTTTTCGCCGCCGGTCGTGTTGGAATAGAGTGACTGGTACCCCGAGGCGGTGTTATTTGCGCCGGTCGTAAACGAATATAGCGCAGCGGCGCCAATGCCGGTGTTGTTGGATCCTGTGGACGAACCGGAGCAACGAGCACCTTGAGAGCCTTGAGAGCCAACAAGCGCGTTATACCCAACGGCGGTGTTTAAGCCGGCGGCATTGCAAAGGAGCGCCGCGAACCCGGAGGCGGTGTTGTCGCTGCCGGTCGAGTTGGAATGGAGCGCGTTGACACCGGAGGCGGTGTTGTCGCTGCCGGTCGTGTTGGAATAGAGCGCGCCGGCCCCGGAGGCGGTGTTGTTGTTGCCGGTCGTATTGGAGGCGAGCGCTGCGTTCCCAGAGGCGGCGTTGTCGCTGCCGGTCGAGTTGGCATAGAGCGATTGGTACCCGGAGGCGGTGTTCTCGCTGCCGGACGTATTGGTATAGAGCGCTTGGTACCCCGAGGCGGTATTATTGGCACCGTTCGTCGTATTGTTATAGAGCGCTTGGTACCCGGAGGCAGTGTTGTATTGGCCGCTATTCGTGGCGCCTGTTCCGAGCGCACCAGTCCCCATTCCCGTGTTGAAGTTTACATCGCTCGTGTCGTTGCCTGTCCAGGTGCCCGCAGGCACTTGTGCGTATCCCGTCCCGGCAAGCGCGAGCGTGCCGAGCGCGAGTAACCATGGCTGATAGAGAGTCTTCATGATGTATTTGACCCCGATTATTCGTTTTAACTTAATCCGTATTCTCTCGCGGCAAGGTTCGCCGATGGCAAAGCGGCAGCTATCGAATCCAACGACTTCGTTGTTGTCGCGTGAAAAGTACGTGAAAAGTACGCCTTTGCGGGCGCGAGTCAACCGAGGTGCAGGAATGCCAATCGACTCGCTATGGGTTCTCCATGTGTACCCCGTAGCGGGCGAGCCGATCGCCATTCGGAATACGCACCAATTCAGATCGCCACGCCCGACCCTTGCCCTCCTCTCGTCCACTGGCGCGCGACGGCGGCAAGGCCCGCTCTGGGGCGCGATGCTCAAGCTCGCATCACAGCTATGAGAAACGTGCGCGCGTAGGCGCGGGTCTTTCGGACCCGTCGCGGTCCGGGGTCAGAGATCTGCGAAGTTAGTGCACGTCGTAGGGCTGCTCGATCTCCGCCAATAAATCGCAGCGCGGCCCGCCAGACCGCATTCCGACTCTTCGCTAACGAACCGTGGCCACGCTTAGTCGTGCGAACCGTCCATGACGCTGGAATCCGAATGCCCAAGACTCCGGTGCTGCACAAGATACTAGCTCAAAGCCCCAAGCGGTGGATCGGCTGCCGTTCGTTGGCTGCTGCAATTAGGGTGGAACCAGGGGGCTCGCCAGCGGAAGCACCAAGCCTCTTGCGCTATGCGCGGCATCGCGCCAGGCAGACATAGCCGCGACGTAGTGATCAGTGACACCGATGTTGCCCGCGTTCCGGTCGGGTCAGACCTGCCCCGGTATGTATGCGTGCCGGGCAGATGCGACGGCCACGAAGGCTGCTGCAGCGATGACCATCAGCAAGAACGCTGGCGCAAGCGGATTTCCCGTGAATTGGATCATCAAGAGCAACACGATGGGCGCCAAGACTCCAATCACGCCGCTGATGTTGTAGCCCAGGCTGAGGGCGGAGCAGCGCACGTACTTCGGAACGGCCTCGCTATCAAACGCACCGATGACGCCTTCAAACGCGCCAAGAATCGCGGCGAAACCGAGCACTGCCGTGAGTACCTGCAGCAACGAGGGCTGGCTCGCCAGCCAGTACAGGGGCCACGCCAAAATCATCATCGCCGCCGTGCTTGCAAGCAGCAGGGGTTTCCGGCCGATGCGGTCGGACAGCGCTCCGGACAGCGGCTGGGCTACCATGGCAACCACGAGTCCGCAGGCGTTGATCAGCAAGCATCGCGACGCTGAGAAATTACCGCGTTGCTCAAGCCAGCTGATCACGTAGACGAAGCAGACGACCCAGGCCGTGTAGTCGAACAGTCCGCACCCGAGCACGCGCAGGATCGGGCGCCACTGGTCGAAAAGCTGCCGCACGAATGAATCTTTGGAGGGCCGGCGCATGTCGTGTTCCACCTGCTCAAGGATGGCCTCCGGCGGCAATCGGGATCGGAAGACCAATAAGGAGAGACTCAACGCCAGTCCGACCAAGAGCGCGATTCGCAAGCCGAACCTTTCAACATTCTGGCTCGACAGGAAGCTTGTCAGGATCCAGCCCAATCCGGACGCAAGCAGCAGCCCGGCGGCGGCTCCCACGTAACTAAAACTGCTGTAGAAGCCCCGCCGGTTGGCGGGTGCACCCTCGGTGAGCAAGACCAGTGATGCCGAATGATCGCCGCCGCCGGCAAATCCCTTGATGCACTGTAGGACGATCATCAGGATCGGGGCGAACACCCCGATGGCGTCGTAGTTCGGCAGCAGGCAAACGCCTAGCGCAGGCAACACCATCATCAGAGTCGCCGCGCGAGTAGCAGCCTTGCGACTAATCCGGTCGCTCATGTAGCCGATGACTGCACCTCCGAAGGGGCTTGCCAGCGCCGGCGCGGCGAAAACCAGGAAGGACCCCGCGAGCGCCAAATTCTTGTGGCCGGCCGGAAAAAACTGGTGCGCGATCGGCAAGGCAAAAAAGCCGAACACGCCAACACTGAACGTCAGCACAACTTTGCCGGCCAGTCCCGAAATCAGGAAGCGCCGCAAGGCGAAAGTGACGCGGTCGTTTAGCGATTGCGCGGTACGGGCGATTTCTCCGCCGATCAGATCCAGCCGAGCTACGGCCTCGATTCTGGGCTGTGCCATGCGGTATTCTGCGGGCGGGAGCACGCGCTCAAAGATGCGACACGCTTGAGCTAGGGCAACCAGTGCAATGTCGGTGTCCTCCGGAATAGCTTCGCCCGACCTGCCGTGCGAGTTTCGGAGTGTTGGATTGATCGCGGCGATGATTCGGCGCTTCGCCTCGAGCCGTTCCCGACCGCGGATCACAGGATAGGCACGGCGTTTCAGCGCCCAGCGGTACTGTTGGTCCTTCTCCTCGAGAATACCGGAGCTGCAAAGTTCAGCGACCGCTATCCGGCGAAAATATGACGACGATTTGGCGATCCGCTCGAGCCAGCGCTGAATGCTCAGCCGCTCCGGCTCAGCCGCCACCATCGACAGAACGACGTCAAGAATCGCATCTCCAGTGGGGGCAGAGTCGACGGCCCACAGCGCCTCGAGGTCTGAATCAATCCGGAATCGCAAGGCGAGTTCCATGAGCGCGGCGCCAGCAATGCCGCACCTCGTCGATACGTCCGGAATCTCAGAGAACTGACCACCCTCGTCCTCGAGAGACAGCAAAATCAGCTCATGTACGAGGTTCGGTGTTTCCACTGGTTCCCGGCCACTGGTTGACCTTCCGCTAAGAATGACCTCAATCGCCCGGCTTAGGAAATGAAGCGGCGCTCTCTTCTTGTTCGCCTTCATGCTCCCGACTTGGCGCCGGCGACGCCTTGCATATCTTTGGCCGCACGCGGCACATAACGACCGCTCACCAGCATCATTTCGCGAACCTGTGATTAGCGCCTATAACGGCCGCTGAGCATTGCTCAGTTGGGGTTCGCGGTAAGAGCCATTGCTGAACTAAGGCTTAGAAAGTAAATCAGCCTTACCAGTCTCAAAGTCCACGGGCACGGAAACGTGTTCCTGCACAACGAGCCAATGGCCATGAACCTTGCGATATACGTCGGTGACCCTGACAACAGCGTTAAGCCTTGAGCCGTCCTTACGTGTCATATAGCCGCCCTGGATGCTGTGGCTATAGGCAACGGAGCCAATAACAGTGACAGTCAAGTCGGAAATGGAAAACTTAATCGGCCCTGGCAGGGCGGCAAACGAATCCTGCCAGTCTTTTTTGTAGTCGTCCCAGCCTACGTGCTGTCGAGGCGGCGCCACGTCAAACACGAAGAGGTCGGCTCCGGGAGCATAGGACCTCATGATCGCGTCCACATCTTTCGCGTTCATTGCCGCGATGAATTTTTGCTCAAGCGCCTCAATCGCCGCCTTGTCGCTACCTTTCGTGCTCGCTGCCTCGTCGGCGCAGATTGAAGTCGAGACCATGCACAGACTTAGCACGAGCGCACTGCACCATGCGCATGACAATTGATTCACGTGGTGGCTCCTTATAGGCTCTTCTGGCAACGTGTATGGCAGCAGATACACCCCCCACCGTTATGCTGTCAAGCTCGACCCCAGGCATGTTGCCTGGGCGTCGCCCGGACACTGCGGCTAGCCGAAACTGATGATCTGTTGTGGGACTTGGGCATCTGCGTCGCAGCATTTCCGCAGCTCGCGCGCGTTCTTCTGGTGATCCACCGGTGACTCGGACGGATCGAGATGCACCGAAAGGCTGGGCACTCGCACAGATTCGATCTCCCGACCCCCTGGTTGGTAACCAGGGACTCGGGACGGCACCCTACTCGCCCATCCGGCTCTATAAGGAAGCTAGCAATAGGGAGCGGCCGCCGATGACTGCTTAATCTTTCCTAGCCAGGCTTCCGCCAGACACGCAAGGAACAGCGACGCGCGGCCGATGTGAAGTCGCCGTCCGTCGTCAGCAAAACCAGCTCGTGGCGAATACATAGTTGGGATATCAGCGCATCAATCGTCCCGATTTGAAGCCCGGCGCGTCGGCACGCATTGCGAAGCTCGGCGGCGTCAATGTAGTTCAGACGATCTGGCACGAGGAGCCGTAGCGCTACAAACCGGTCCACGATGTTCTTACGGCAACGCGGACCCGTGAAGCCTTGCAGCAACTCTTGAGGTCGTTGCGGGTGCACGTCGCGGCCGTTGAATTCGGTTTCAGTCAGAAACGTTTATCACCACTGCAGGCCACCCGTTACACGGTCCGTCTCAGAATTGGTCGATACTCGATCACTTCTAAAGCCCACAGGGATCTTTAAGCCCCGGACGATTCGCAGTGTGGGCCGTACTCCGATAGAGCGCAATAACTACCGCCAACCCGAAGGCCCGCGGCAAAAAAGCAGCGGGCTCAATTGTCCCAGTACGAGTAAGCGTCGAGAAGACGTCAGCGCGAATGGAAATGTCTGCCGCGCCACTGTCGATGGTGAAGTCAAGCATCGTATGGTTACTGCTAGGCCAGGGTCTTCTCGAAAAGAGCGAGCTGTCGGGCCCAGGCCTTCTCGGCCTGATCGTGGTTGTACACGTTCGAATCAGGCGGGCACCAACCGTGCATGGTGCCGGCGTAGACTTCGATCTCCGCTGTCAAATGGGCCTTCGAAAAAGATTCCCGAAGTACCGTCTTCGTCTCGGGCTGTTGCTTGTCATCGTTCTCGGCGATTGCAATGAGATACTGCGCCTTCATCAGCGGTATCAGCAGGTGCGGGCTGTCTGACTTATCGGTTACAAGCCCACCGCCATGGAAAGACGCACCCGCGCCGACGCGATCTGGGAACGCCGCCGCCGTCCGCATTGTAAACGGGCCGCCCATGCAGTAGCCAGTAGTGGCCATTTTGCGTTTCTTGCTGACAGTCCCTTGCTGGTCGAGCCAAGGGATAAAGGCCTTCGCGTCAGTGATGGCGGTCTGCGGCGTAAGGTCATTCATTAGTCCCATAAGCGTCTTGCGAACGTCGGGATCAGAGAAATCCCGACTTGGAGGAGACGTGGGCGCCTTCTTGACTCGGTAGAACGGGTTGACCACCAGCACCGCATATCCCGACCCAGCCAGCCGCTCGCTCATCTGCCTGAACGCGGGGCGTAGTCCGAAGATGTCCGGCCACACCAGCACGCCTGGGTACGCGCCTTTCAATGGATGGACAAAATATGCGTCACAAGTCCCATCAGGCGTCCGGATGTCGACATCCGAGCCCGTGACCTCCGCGCCATTCGCCAGCGTCGGGAGCAAGGAGGTAAGACCAGCTCCTACGGACAAGGCACCAAATTGCCGTCGCGACAGCGCGGCACGATGCGCATAGTTCATCATGGCGTCGAAGTCGTCGTTGTCGCACATGGATCCACCCTTACTCAGCGTTGTCGTAGATGTGGATTATGCTCCACCGCCAACGACTGAGTAGCGGTCTCTTCAAAATGCTCTAGGCCCCCGCCGCCCGCACCTAACGCCGCCTATTCATGCCAGCGAATACGGCCCACCGTCTGAGCACCAAGGTTCGGACCCAGGAAGTTTGATCTCAGATAATCACGGGGGATCCTTGCGCGAGACCATTGGATATTTTTAGCGGAGACTCGTTGATGAGCCGTTAATTCGGCGCGATCGCGCCGGATGATACTCAGCGGGCGGGCGGCCAGGCCATGATCCCCCGTGGACGCCAGGCACGCACACTAGAATTTTGCCAAGGTTTGTATATTACTGTAATATACTCGGATGGCTGATCTCTCGAATGTCATTGGCTTCGAATGGGATGAAGGCAATGCTCGGAAGAATGAGCAGCACGGTGTATCGATGGCTGACGCGGAGCAGGTGTTTTTCAATTCCCCGCTCCTTGTTTTGACGGATGCGAAGCACAGCAGGATCGAGCCGCGCTTTCACGCTCTAGGCAAGACGCATGAAGGACGGCAGTTACACATCTCATTTACGCTAAGAGAAGCCGGTCAGCTCATTCGGGTGATTTCAGCCAGAGATATGCACCGAAAGGAAAGAGCAGTTTATGAGCAAGCGTCTTAAATCAGTCCCTAAATTTGCTAGTGAGGCTGCGGAGCAGGCGTTCTGGGAAAAGAACGACTCCACCGAATATTTGGACTGGAACACTGCGCAGCGTACTGTGCTTCCAAATCTAAAACCGTCAACCCAGACAATCTCGCTGCGACTTCCGCAACACCTTTTAAATTCGATCAAGACAGCGGCCAACGCCCGGGATGTCCCATATCAATCGCTGATCAAGGTCTGGCTGCAGGAGAAGCTGAAGGATCCTTGATAAACGCTCGATTCGGAATTCATCGGCCTGCTGTCACAGGAATCGTGTGGTTTTGAAACGCAGCTATCAACCTGGGGCACGATCGAGCCACGCTCCGATTCTTCACTCGCGAATTAGGAATGGGCTCAGGTGCCGGACGATCTCTTCTTGACGCCGGAATTTGAACGTTCCGAGTCCCTGGTTCGTAACCAGTTACTTGTCGTCACGCGATCGGATGATTTTTGCGGCGGCGGTCCGGGCAGCAAGGATCGCTGCTCAGGATCAGCATTCCGTAGTACAGGATCCAGAGATCAGGCAGCTTAAGCGGCTATCGGTGCCATACAAGCGGGTCTTGCGACGCGCCAGGCCAAAGATCACCTTCCCGTCCGGCCGTGACGCAATCCAGCGGGGCGCCGATCAGGCTCGAGGTCCTTCCTTTGTTGACTAAGGCGAAAACGAAGCCACGATGAGCGCCTCCGTGGTGAAGCGCTTTTTAAAATCGGGATCGATGACAATTACGGCGCCGAGGCGCTCGAGATTTTCGCCTTTCGCGCGATAAACGCTGCCGATTCGACTGTGATCGCGAGATTGATGGTCATGGACCTCAACTCGGCACGACGCTCTGGGCCGTTAGGCAAAGATTCAATATCGGCGGACGCATTGCTGGAGATTCCCGGGCCAGCTTTAGCTCGTCGAAGACCTGATTGAGGAGGAAGTCAGCCCGCTCTCGGAACTGTGGATGCACAGAAGCTCGATGGTGTTTCTATCTTGCCTACAGCTTCTGGGCCATAAGCTCGAAATGGGGACACAGCCGCTCAATCCGTGCATTGCGTACTTTGCCGATTACCGGATTCCATCAGACATGAGCCCTTGTTCGAACAAGTCGTCGACTCAACTTCCCACCGAGAACATCACCAGACAAAGAGAGGTGTCCTTCTGGTCAGGCGGCCTCCACGCGCCCACCGTGGCGATTGCGCTACCTCTTACGGAAGGAAGATGGACCACGCGGCGTACGCAACGACCAAGACAAGCAGCAACATCCCGGCGCCGATCAAGACCTTTTTCCACACGTTGGCGCGTGGCCCAGAGCACGTTGCGGCGCCGCCCTTAGGCAGCTGAAAGATACACTCGACCGGGCCGAACGTAATGCGATCAGTGGAGTTCAGGTTGCACGTCATGCATCGCCTGCCATTGACGAAGGTTCCATTTGCCGACAGCTGATCGATCACTTTCCACTGATTTCCCTCGTTGACGATCTTCGCATGCAGCGCCGAGACGCCATCACGCTTGAGAATGATATCCCGGTCGCTCTGGCTGCCGACCGTCCACTCTCCCACTTGGTTCGTTCGCAATTCCACGCGCACCGCTCTTTCTTCGGGGCCGCCCAGCACCACGAGCTGCGGCGCTTCAACAGCGCCGAACGCCTGGTCGACTGCACCGGCTTCGGCGAGGCGCTTGCGCTCTAGCCGCACTTGTTCAGGACTCATGTACCGAGTCTCATTCCCCTCCTTTTTCGGGTTCTCGATCCAGCCGTCCGGTAGACGCTTGCGGCCGGCATCAACAACTATATCGGCTTCATTAATCCTCTGAATGGTCTGATCAGTCGGCGGGTCGTCCGAATCTATGCGAAACAGAAATTGCTCAACGTCAAAGCGCAGTCGGTCGTTGGATTTGAGCTTTACTTTTGTATCGGCTTCGATCCGTTTGTCGTTGACATATGTACCGTTCGTGGAATTCAGATCCTCCACGAACAATGCGCCGTCGCAGATGCTCAGCTGTGCGTGTCTGCGCGACGGACTGCCTTCGGTTAGCTTCAGCCCGCTCTCCGGACTGCGACCGACGGTGAGCTGTCCAGTGAGCGGAATCTCGACTCCATTGCTTATCTTCTTCAGGATGAAGCGTTTTTCTGGCATGTCCGGGTTCGAGCTCGCGCCGTGCCTGCGATGCGACCGAAAGGCCGCAGGCTCGGCGTCGTGATTGTCGGTGTCTCACCACTACCAATTTCATCTCAGAGTATAGGCGATGCCGTCGGCACGCAACGCGATCGCGGCGAGAGTGCCAGACAACATAATGGATCGTCGGTGCAAGTTGCCGTCAGAACTGAATTTCAAGGGAGCGCGCCGTGGTCGCGAATTTCGCCGGATCGAAGGCGGACGTGCTCTGGACAGCCCCGAACAGAGAATCGAGTGCTGCCTTGCGACGATCATGATCACCAAATGCGTAACTCAGGCTGTCCACGGACAGGTAGACCTGGTCCGCCGTGCTGAAGTCACTCGCCTTGTCCTCCGATGCATAGCGCAGTACGGTCTGGCGCATCTTACGGATCTCGGCGGGTGCGTACTGGCGCCGTATCCAGCCATCGTGGGTGTCGATCCATCCATGGAGCTTCTGCGCCTCAGAGCGCAACGACGCCATGTCCTTCTGGCCCGCCCGCATCAGGGAGTCACTCGCCGCGACCAACTGAGGGAGCTCCCCCGGAGCCAGAACTTCGGTAATGGCCTCAAGCATTACGAACGGGTATTTCTGGAGGCGCAGGGTGCCTGGCTCGATCCCGGGTCCGGCACGGCTGCGGCTCCAGCTCCAGTGGTCTTTGTCGATCGGGTGATGACAGGCAAAGCACTCATACAGGGCAAAGTCCGGCAGAAAAGTATCCGCCTGGGTCACCCGGGTCTGCAGCAGCTCAAGATACCGGCGAGCGTTCTCGATCTGCCCTGTGACCCAGAGGTTCATTGGATCGATCCGACCTTTACGTTGCACGTAGCCCGCATTGACGACAAAGTGTGGTGGCTGCATCGCGGTAAACCATTGCAGCTCGAACTGCAGCCGCGGATGACCGGCTCCAAGAATCATGTGCGTCGTGAATTTGTCGCGCGTCCCCATGTGACAGGACACGCACAGTTCCGCGCGCTGCAGCGGTTGCTCGGTGGGGTACATCCCGTGCGCGACGTTCGCGCTGTGCGGCTCGGACTTCTGCGCGTGCGTCTTGATCCATTGCTCTGCCCCTCCGTGGCAAGCTTCGCACGTGACTCCGTCGCGCAGCTGAAACTTTGCACCGCGCAGCGCCGATGGGACGTTGTCAGCGTGACAGTTGAGGCACATTGGCGTTTTGGGGTCCGTCGGATCTTTCAGCCCAAGCTTGGCGGCGATCCGCCGGGATGAATCGTTGCTCAGGCTGATGAAAGCCAAATGATGGTCGTCGTATTGCCACCAGATGTGGGCTTCATTCTGTGCAACGTCACCGCCCGTCTGCGCCGAGACCTTGCCATGACAGGGGTTCGAACTGCAGGTGGCGACTCCGAGGTGCTTGTTTCCGTGGTGCTCTGGCTCATCAGCCGCCAAAGCGAGTGCGGACAACAGCATAATTACGAGGCTTGCCCACAGAGCACTCATGAGTGCTCGATGACTGCCTTCAATTTGTGGGCTGTCCACAGCGAAATATCAATGTGCGGCGATGCCGGGCCGCGGCGCCGTGGAGGATGGTGCATCCTTGACGAACCAGGGCTGGCCCGAATCATCCAAATACAAGTGTCGGGTTTCATCGGGGCTCAGAGGTCGTGTGCCCCGGCGCCCGAAAACGGCAATCTGGTTGCCGGTCTCATCGATGGCGCGATCCCGGTCCAGACCCTTTGAGAGACTAAGCGCCGGCCTGCTTGTGGCGTAGCTCGCGATGAGCTGCGGCCGCGGATCGGGGCTGAAACCATAAAATTTGGGCTGGGATTCGGGAGAGGTGAGCTGCAGAACCTTAAGTCCCCCGATTCCGTCGGCGACGTAGGCAAACAAAGACGCATTGGTCGAGGCCACCACGACATCACGGCTGTCGCGCAATTGGCCCGCGGCGTTGAAGCGCTGCTGCTCGCGCATCGCCTCGGGGCGTTCCACCTTTACGATGACTATTCCCTCTTTGCCCGCCGCGACGTACGCGAAGGTACGCGCAACGTATACCCTCCTGGCATCCGCAATCGGAATCGTGTCGTTTGGCATCAAGCGTGCCGCCTCCGGGTGCGTGACGTCCAGCACCTCGAGTCCCTTCGCATCGGTGACGAACAGGTAACGGAATTGCAGTGCACTCGCACGCGGATCCTCCATCGGTACTGTCGCAATGAGCTTGGGGTGCAGCGGATCCTCGACGCTCACGATCACCAGCGCCTGCGGGGTGGCGATGTAGATGTAGTAGCCGGCGACCGTCAGGTGCCGTGCGCCTTGCAATACGCCGTTCGGATTCCAGGTGACGGCACGCTTGAGCAAGTTATTGCGCGGGTCGCCATCGGCAAGTGTGTCGACATCGGTCAGGATCAGGCCCTCTTTGGCATCAGTGATATACGCGTAGTGGTAGAGCGGATGGAATTGCGTTTCCTGGTTGGCAATGCGCATCTTCTCGCCCTGGTTGCGCGCCGGATTGATGGGCTGATTGGTCGGCAATGCGACACAGGTCGCATCCGCCGAGCCGATGTGTGTGTTGTCGCCGAGCGGACTGAACGGCGCGGTAATGATCCCCTCCGAGACACCCTTGTTGCCGACGCTGGCAACGTCGTAAACGCGCATTCCACGGCTACCTTCGGCAACGTAAAGAAATTCGCCGCGCAGCTGCAGGCACTGCGCCTCGCCTGAGGCATGGCTTACGGCGTGTTGGAGCTTGCCATCGTGCTTGAGGTGATCGGCGTACCAATCGGGGTACGCATAGCGATGCAGGTAGCTGCCGATGACGGCCTGAGGCTCGTCCCACTCTGTCACGCGCACCGCGTTGATCTCGCCTGCGCCGCCCACAAAGGCGTGATAGCCGATGAAATTGATGAAGTTAGTACCGAGCATCAGCAGCTGCGCCATGATGGCGTTGTTGTCGTTGTTCTTTGATAGATGACAGTCGTCGCAGTCCTTGGTCTCTACCTTCCTTTCAGTATGTGGATAGTGCGCGTTGAAGGCCTGGCTGCTGAAGCCGCTGGCTGAGATCGGCGCCTGCTGAACATAGATGTGCTCGCGATTCGCATTGGTCGAGGACAGGACCAATGCCGAGCTCGACCGGAACGGCGCGATCTTGCCGCCGCCAGCGGTCTCGCGATGGCCCAGCATGAACATGTCGTCGCGCGCAACCTGCGGGTTGTAGGTGGCGTAGTTGCGCGTATCGCCGCCTTCGTAGTGATGGCGCGCAGACTTCGCGTTCGCCTCGATCGGCAAGTGACATCCGCCGCAGCTCGTAGTCCAGGACGTATGGCAGGCGTAGCACTCCATGTTCGAATCGCTGTGCGCCCAAGCGCTCACCGGCACCTGCGCTCCCCAGCTCTGACTTGACGGATCGCGGCTCATGAGCTTGGCGCGCGCAGCCTTGGCGTTGTATTCGGGGCGCCCCGGTGTTACGGAGTTCTTTACCAGGCTGATCTTCCACTCCAGCTGCGGATCCACCATGGAGCGCTGATAGAGCTGTCCTGCGATCCACTCGAAACGCCGCCGGCCGTCCGGAGTGCGCAGATCAAGAAGGTCCGCGCCTCCACCGAGAGCTGCCGGACCGGAGGTATATAAGTTTGGATAGCTGCTGACGGTGCCGTGACAGTCCTTGCAGCCGATCTCTGTCGCCGCGGCGACTTCGCCATAGATGTGGCCGCTGCCATGATTGTCCTGGGAGTAGTGGCAATCCACGCATTGCATGCCAACATCTACGTGCGCCGAGGACAAGTGGACGGCCTTCTGGAATTTCTGCGGATCGTCGTCTGCAACCACGTTGCCCTTGGGATCGAGCAGATCGCCGGCACGGTCACGCTTGTAAACCGCGCGGAAATTCCAGCCGTGGCCGTGGTAATCGGCAAACTGGGTGTCCTTGAGCTGCGGATTGAGATCAGCCACGCTTCGCAGGAAGTTCGGGTCAGCCCACTTTCCGCGTACCGCGGCCCCTTCGGGGTTCCGGTCCAGAATCTCGCGCATCTGCTTGATGGAGGGGTAGACCTGCTTTGCAGGCCACATCGCCGGTGCGTCGGACTCATAGTCCCACATTGTGTAGCCAAGCATGCTGTTCATGAACATGTTCGGCTGGTGCAAGTGGCACACCATGCATTGACTGCTCGGTATGGCGCGCGTGAAGGCGTGCTTCAGCGGATGACCGGGTTGCGTGTGGTCGATGGTGGGATCGACCGTCATGCTGTTGCCATCGTGGCCCGCCGAGGCATAAACGCTCGAGTGCTTCGGATCCCGGTCGTTGGCATAGACGACGTGGCAGGCAGCGCAACCAGACTGCCGGTAATCGCCCGGCTGGTCATTGGTGCCGAGGAACCACAGATTCGGATCGTTTAGGCGTGTTTTGGTGATGTTGATGACTGGGACCGCGATGCGCGCGCCGGTGCCGGGACCCCGATTGGATGCGCGGATGTCCGGTCGACCGGGTTCCTCGATGCGCTGCAGCTCGCCCTGTGCATCGGGCAGACCTGTCTCAGGAAAGAGATTCCCCGCGTTGCGGCCACCACGCTCGAAGATCCGGAAGATATCGCCGGGCTTGATCGTCTCCCAGGACGGCAGAGGATACAGCTGGGGCAGGATGCCGGCGGCGAATGCGGCGTCCAGGTCCTGCATCACGGGACCCTTGAGCAGCACGCCTGCGCCTTCACGGCTATAGGACTCTCCCAGGATGTAGTTCTTGGAGTCGAGAATGCCGTTGTTGTAGGACGCCCCACCCCAGAACATCGCGCTGGTCGCATGCAGGCTCCGGACGGATGCCTCGATGATCTCTGCGTGACACGCGCCGCATGACTCACGCACCACTCGAAAATCCGACGGGTTCATGAAGCGGATGAACTCGGGCGCCTCGCGATTGAGGAGCGTATAGCTGCGCTCCGGATTAGCGCTCGAGGGGTAGTGCCACTGCGAGGGGTAACGCGGCAGCACGTGGGCGGAATCCATGGTCTTGCGGTACTCGGCGGAGTCACGGCTGGCTCCGAAGGGCAGAGTGACGGCCTGATTTCCGCCGTGACAATCCGTGCAGCCCAGATTAATCGCTGGATTGGAGTGCATGGTTGGGTTGTCGGTCTGCGTGTGACAGGAGAGGCATCCCTGACTCTTGCTTGCGGCCATCTCCGGGGATTGAGTCATCGGCGACGGCGGCGCGGTCGTGTAGTGCCGCTCGATGGGCTCGGCGCACGCGACGCCGCGTGAAAAGACCGCCGTGGCGCAAAGCCACAACACGGTCACCATGCGAACGCGCCGCCGCCCGGCGGGGAGACTGGGGTGGATCAAACAAGTGTGGGATGACATAACTCGCACCCCGATATCAGTACGCCAAGATCGCGTTCAAGAGAAAGTAGTCGGGATTCGCACGCGGGAAGAGCGCGTTGAGCGCGCTCGAAGCGAACAGCCGTGCGTAGGCCGCGCGTACCACGATGTTCTGCGACATCAGCGGCCGGTAGGTCAGCGCGACCGATGCGTCCTCGCCGATGTGCTTGTCGTTGAATTCCTGTGCGCGCAGCGCGGCAATCACAGCCGTATTGGCAAAGAACAGACTGTTGAGATTGAATGTGACGCGCAGGGTTGGAAGCACATCCAAATCGGCACCGATTCCGCCCAGCATTACACCGGGGTTGTCGAAATTCGATTGCCCCTCGGTCTTGGAGGAGCGCAGGTCGGCCAGCACTCCATTGCCCGAGGTGAGCGTCACGCCGCCGCCACCAATCAGGGGCACTGCCTGACTGATCCAGTAGCTGGTGTCTCCGCCGGCAAACTGTGGATTCTCGAAAATCGCATCGAATCCCGTCGCCCGGCGGTCGTACGGGTTCGAGTCTCCGCTTGCGTACAGGAGCGACAGGCGGGCGCGCACCCAGTCGAAGTCACGGGAGAACTCGGCGGCGGCGAATGCGGCGCTGATTCTGACCGAGGAATAGGAGAAAACGGCCGGCTCCTCATGTCCGGTCGCGTAGTAGAAGGAAACAGTCGCGTTTGTGCGGCCGAAGTGTCCGTCGCCGTTATAGCCAAGGTACGTGACGTCATAATCATGCAGCGCATCCAGTCCGATTTGCGCAGGGCGTACGAGAAAGCCGTTCGCATCATAATATTGAGAACTGCTCTCGGTGTTGTGGTTGTAGACCACCGTACCTTGGGATGTGAATCCCGCGACTGGCGTGTCCTGCCAATAGAGATTCGCGACGACGATATCGTCGTGCCGCAGCGGCTTGTCCAGATCGTTGAGTCCGCTGTTGGTATCCTTCTCGAAACGCCGGAAATACGCTAGGTTGTATTGAAATATGTTGTTATCGCGTGTTCCGAAGAGCCTCACCCCCGGCTCGTTGTCCTGAAACAGGAAGCCGCGAAAATCAGTCGAGAAAGGCTGAATGCCGATGCGAATGCTGTCAAAGTCGTACCGCTCGGACACGTCGCGCAAATGCTTCTCCACGAATGCGTTCTGCAAACCAACAAAAGTGTCCGACCGGGTCGTGCCCCGGCGCGGATCGATATTTAGGAGGCCGACCTCATCGACTGAGGCATGGTTGTAGTCGAACACCGGCGTGAGCCGAAACTGCCAATCCGGCGGCCGGAACACGGTGTCGCCCTTGTACAGCGTGAGATCCGTGACGACCCTCTGCGTCACTATGTCACCGCCGGGATGGCCGAACACATCATTGCTGCCTGGTCGCTCCGTCGAGGCGATGCCGACTTCGGAAACTACGTTGCGGTATTCGTAGTCGGTATCCGAAAGTAGTCCGAGGTTGAAGAACCAGTCGTCGCGCAAAGGCTTGTCGGCCTTAAGCAGATTGCGGTTGTAGGGGTCGAGTCGATTGGAGGGGTAGCCGAGCTCATCAACAATGCGCCAGCGATCGGGCACGGGTACAGAGGCGACGTAGTCGGTGAGCCCGGGACGTGGAATCGGCGTGGCAGCAGGAGGAGGTCCGCGGACGACGGCGGGTTGCTCGGAGATAGCCTCTTCGGCGTTTGCCCCTGGGGGCGCGGGTGTCCCGGGTTGCGGCGGTGTGGTTGGCGTTTCTGGGCAGGGCACCTCGATGGTCCCCGGCAGCCGTCGCTTGACGATCCGGCCCGTGTCGTCCCGGTAGCAGGTGTCGGCTTGCGCGACGCTCGAGAGCGCGAGGGGGGCGAGCGCCAAAAAACCTCGCAGCAGCCACCGCACGGCTGCGGCAGTCGGGTACACCGCATCAGATACCCTCACACACATTTTCCTGGTCACTATTGAGGAAGGGGGACTGCGGGCACTGGACGTAGAGAAGACGCGTCGCCTCAGGAGTCAGCACGTCGGCACGCCGGTCTGCGGGCGCCTGGTTGATTGAGCCATTGAGAGTCACGCTCGCATTCTGCAAACCGAGGAAGGCGATCATGTCGTCCTGATCTACGCCGTCCCCGGACACGCCGACCGCGCCGATGAGTGTCGCACCCCGATAGATCGGTACGCTACCCGGGAAGATCTGCAGCCCGTTTGCGACGCGTGGCGCGGCAGTAGTTCTGGTGATAGTTATCCCTGCGGACTCTGGCGGGACGGTCAGCCCGACACCGGCGCAGCCCGTTGTCACATCAGCGGCATACAGCACGTGCTGCAGGATAGCGTTGTAGGACAGGTCGAGTTGCAACCCCGTGGAGAAGATGCTCCACTGCCCGCTCGGCTTGCTGAACGGCCCGTTCGGTGTACCGTCGATCCCATCCGGAAAGAACGGCCGGGACAGGTTACTGATGGCCCGATCGCTGTACGCGATGACTCCGTCGGCAAATGCCGTGCTGTCACCGAGGAACAATTGCGCCGCGCCAATGTAATCGCCCAGCGCAATGCGGCCGTTTGACGCGAGACCGGGAGGAGTCGTCGTTACTCTGACGTACTGCGCGGGCGGTAGCGCAGCGATAAATGAGGCTGCCGTGTTCGAGGAGAGAAGTGCCGCGGTGCGAGCTTTCTGCAACGCAACGTCGGCGCCGAACAGTGGCGCGTCGCGTGATCGCACGAATCCAAGCGGCGTGCCGAGACTATCGACCACGGTGATGGACACCCGTGCCGACGATCCCAGCGGCAACCGGATCTGCCCGCGCGCTTCGTTGGCAATGGCGAGCGCCGCACGCAGAATCTCAAGCACCTCGTTACTGGTAAGGGCGTTGGCGCCATCCGTGCCGGCCTTAATCGGGAAGCGCGGCGAACCCGCGCTGTCGACCAGAATGAAGGCATCCTGACCGGGGAAGTTGACGCTCCCCTCGGGAACTACACCAGAGGCCGGCTGGCCGAAAGCGGTTCCGGCATGTATCTGGCCGTCGGCGTAACCCGTAACAAGCACCAGGGCGCCGACCCCAGGTCCGAGCGATGCGAAGCTCGGTGCATCGCCCGGGCTCGACATGAGACTGCTATATTCGGTGTTGGTGTATTCGAGAAGGAGTCCCGCGACCGTGATCTGATCGGCACGCCGGTCCGCAGGTACGCCGTAATCATAGGTCGCGGCCATCGCGATCGCCTCATCCAGATCCACGCTGTGGTCGTCGAATTTCGTGTCGGCGCTGTACTCGCCGTCGGCCAGCACACCGACAGCGCCGACGACGGTGCCACTCTTATAGAGAGGGAATCCACCCGGATCGGCCGAGAGACCGAGCGGCGAGCGCTGTGGGCCCACGGTCGGAGCAGTCCCCATGGAGGAGTTCACCAGATCCGAGCAGGCGAGCTGGCTGAATTGAACGCCAAACAGCGGCCCACTGGGCGAGCCAAGGGTTCCGGGATTAAAGTGCTGCTGCACGATCTGGCCGGCCGTGCGTGTTGAGAATGCATTGCCCTCGGACGACAGATACGCACCCGTGATGGCCTTTGCGATTACCGCCAGCTGGTCAAGATTGACATCGTGCAAGGGTCCGCTTGCTGCGGGCAGTTTGATTCCCTCAAGACCCGTATTGACGACAGGGTTGCCCGCCGAATCGAACTGACTTGCGATTTGCACAATGCGGCTTGTCGGAGCGCCCATGCGGTAGACCGCCAGCACGTTACCGACACGATCCACAACTCCGATCGTGGCGTTGGCGTGGCGCGCTTGAGCCTCGACCACCGCCTGCGCGAGCACCTGCTCGACATCGGCAACCGTTAGAAATGTGGTGGCGGTTGCGCAGCTGCCGGTACAACTGACGCTCGCGGCACCAGCGCCGACGGACGGGACGGCGGACCCACCGCCTCCGCAGGACACTAGCGACGCTGCGACCCATGCCGTCAGGACATGACGCTGTCCCTTCATTGCGCGTCGACCTCCCTGGGCCGATCGATCGTTGTTGTTGGATGGTAGCTGTGGCAGCTGGTGCATTGAAGCGTAACACGGTCTATCACAGGTCGTTCACTGTGACACTGCAAACACTTGGGCAGATCGGGGATGAAAAGGTCCGCGCTCGACTTGGACTTCCTGACCGCATGACACGACACACAGGCGTCGTCACCGGTCTTGTTTTGCTGCACTGCATGCATACGGTGGCTGAAATGCACCTGCGCAAAATAGTCCCGCGTCAGGCGAACCGGGTTGATTTTGAAGCGCTCCAGCACATCAGCCGTGTGCAGGTCCGAGACCTCGTGACATTCCGAGCAGCCGCTTGCGGTCGCGAACTGACGCTCTATCTCCGCCTGCGCGCGGCGCGCGGCACACACTAGCGGGGCATCGGTGCATGCGGGGGCCTCGGCCTGCTGCCCCGGCAGCCGGCGCCGCTGAAAGCCGCCGGCCGCGGCGGTTGGATCAACCGCCTGGCGCACGAAGTAGTCCTGCAGGAGGAGGATCGCATCCCGCGGCCTGCCGTGTGGCAACTGTCGGTCAGGCGCTTTCGGATCGAAAGTCAGCGCATGACAGGCGGCGCAGGAGCGCTGCATGGTGATGAGAATGAAGTGCTCGCCGTCGGCAGCGAGAGTATGGCAATCCGCGCAGCCCAGCGCGCCGCCGCCATTCAGGCGAGTGACCTGTCCGGGATCCAGATGCAGGGCGTGGGAGAACGTGAGGTTCGAGTGCTCGCGGGCGGTCGCCACGGACTCGCGCCGCACCACCCATTGCCGTAGGCCCGCATCATCGAGTACGTCGCCCTGCTTCAGCAGGCTCACCGTAAAGGCCGGATGCGTCGTGGTCGAAAAGCCCGTTACCGGCTGCACGTTTAGGGGCCCGAAGGTGGCGTGCGAGTTTGCGTGGCAATCCACGCACAGGCCATCATCGCGTATTACCAGCCCGGTGGCCGGTGCATGGTGCTCCCGATGGCAGTCGGCGCAGGGTTGCGCCGGGCCGAGTTTTGTCTTTGTAAGCCGAGCCATCTGCACGTGATCCGCGGTCGTGTGATGACACTCGCGGCAGGCTGCATCGCGCACGCGCACGAATAGTTCTTGGTGGCAGCTCGAGCAGCGCTGGCCAGCGGCAAGCTGATGCGCCGGAATGAGCGGCCCTGCATTCCAGATCTGATCCGTCGGCAGCAGAGGGAAGCGCTGTGCGGGTGCGTGCTGCCGCGGGATGCTGTAATAGGGAACTACGAGCGTCGCCACGACCACAAGCACGGTCAGAATCCAGGCACCGCTGCGCTTGTTGAGCCACGTCATCGACAAATCGGTGCGGAATGCCCGCTCGTAGGCGCTTGGGTCGACTTTGGGGTCAGGCTCAATCTCAATTCCGAGGTCAAACCCGGCCGGAGGCTTGATTAGGAGCAGGTGATGCCCGCCAATTTCGACGAGATCGCCGAGCTTGAGGGGCGAAGACGCTGTGCGCGTGCCGTTAACCGTGACTTTGCAAGGACCCGCGCAGGCGATGAGCCATTGCGCGCCGCTCGGGCGAATTGTGGCGTGATGCGCCGCCACCACTGCGCCCAATAGCTGAACGTCACAATCCGGGGCGCTGCCTATCGACAGGACACTCGCGGTCGCCTCGGTATCCTGGGATTCGATGACGCCATCCGCGCCGGGGCGCACCAGCCGCAAGAGTACATCCATTAGATCACCAGTACATGAAGGTGCTGAGGATGTGGACGACGAGCGCCGCGATGAGCGCAATGGTGAGCGGAACGTGGACGTAGAGCCAAAGCTGCAGCCACGCCTGCAGTTGAATATCGCGGCGTATGACGCTGAGCACCGACTGGCGGCGCGACAGGAGCACGAGCAACGCCTGAAGATTCGCGACCTCCGCGCGCCGGGCGCCCTGCGGCACCCGCCGGGCGACGTAGCTGATGACGGCCTGCTGATCGGAATTGGCGACCACGGTCGCCTTGGCGCCGCCGTCCGCAGAGTCGCCGATTCTCATGAAGAGAGAACGATCGATTGCGAGCAGTTGGCGAATCACGCCGCCGCCGATTGAAGTGCGCTCGATGCTGCTTCTGACCGCTTCACTCACGGCCGCATCGCAGCCGTCGGCGAGCCCGCGTCCCTGACGATCCAGACTGAAGAGCTCAGCAAACAGCGCGGCGCGCGACGAGCCGCCGCTGTTGGCCGCCATCTGACGCGGTATCGCGAGGTAGCCGTACAGGCCGACGATCCCGCTCACGATTACCAAGCACATGAGCGCATACGCCAGGGTATGTACGTTGCATCCAAAGAGGCCCGCACAGTGCAGCGTCGCCACTGGCAAAAGCGCCAATCCGAGCCATACGTGCGCCGAGGTCCAGCTCTCCACAGATCCGAGGGCCGATCTGTAGCGACGCTTGCGCACGCCAAGTGTCGCGAGCCACACGATCAGGAGCGCACCGATCGAACCCAGCACGTATCCCTGCCAGGTCCCGCCTCCGGGCCGGATCCGTCCTCCTTGCGTCGCGTAGATTGCGATCGAGACGGCGAGAAGTCCAAGTGCCCACCACGCATAGCGTGCCTCGCGAAAGCGCAGTATGTTGACGTGAATCATCGCCGCCGCTGATCGGCCAGATCGAGGTACTGCGCGGGACCGATGCGCAGAGCCGCTCCCGTGGGACACGCCCGGACACACGCAGGTCCGGTTCCGAGCCCCCCGCACGCGTCGCACTTGGTGGCCTTCTTGCCCTTCGCCTTGGCTGCTTCGGTGGGCTCATAATCACGCTCCTCGCCGACGCCGGGGCCCGCGCCGAATAATAGCCATGACCAAAGGCCCGGTTTCTTGGGCGCCTCGTAGGTCATGCGTATGACGTCGTACGGGCAGTTCACCTGGCAGTTGCCACAGCCAATGCAGGTGTCGTCGATAAACACCTCGCCGTTGTCCGAGCGCTTGATCGCGTTCGGCGGACAATCCTTCATGCAGTGCGGCTGCTCGCAATGTCGACAGGAGATCGGGACGTGGACCTGCGCGAAGGAGGCGCCGGACTTGCGATCTAGCCGCGAAATACCTCCGTGCGTCTCGGCGCACGCCTTCTCGCAGTTATCACAGCCAATGCACAAGGACTCGTCGATGACAAGCACGTTTGTGGCTTCGCCGAGGCCTTGGGCCATCAGGAAATTCATGATCGCGCTCGCCTCGGGCCGCACCTCCATGCGCGCGCTCTCCGCGACGTGCTCGCTGGCTGCCCGCTGCAGCAGCTCGACCGGCGCATCCTCACGTTGCGCCAGACGCAGAAAGTCGGGACGCCCCAACTCGATCAGCACCGAAGCCACCGTGGCGCGGGCGGTCTCGCGGCGCTGCGAATCCCCCATCAGCGACATTTCGCCAACCAGTTCTCCGGCGGGCACCTGAGCCACCAGCAGGTTCTGCTCCCCGCGCCGTCGCGATAGGGTCACAGCGCCCGAGCGCACGACGAACAGGCTGGCACCCGGCTCGCCTTCGGCGAATATCTGCTCGCCCGCCTTGCAGTTGCGCACCGTCACCTGACCGGCGATGTCGCGCAAGTCGCGTGCGGTCGCCCGAGGTGCGAAATGCCGCTGCAGCTCGCGCACTACGAAGATCCAGTCGATGCCGGCGCGCACTGCCTCGTTGGAATTCATCAGCTTTATCATCGTGCGGCGCGGCGTCTCCATCAGGATGCAGGCCGCGCCTGCTATCGCCCGCTCGGCGCGCGGCCTTCCGGACAGGAGGCTCACTTCCCCGAAAAACTCGCCGAGTCTGAGTTGAGTCGTGAGTTTGACCGGATGCTCGGTCTGCAAAGTCACTTCGCCGTACGCAATCGTAAAGAATGAGGTCCCGAACTCCCCGGCGTCGTAAATGACATCCCCTTCGTGGATTACCCGGGTCAGGCGCGCCTGACCCGACCTCTGGGCGATGCGCTTGCGCGCCGCCTCGATCTTTCTGCGGGCTTCGGCATATTCCGGACCGTCCGGGTAGGCAACGATCACTTCACTCTCGATCACGAGTTCGCGAAATGCCAGCGCGTTGAGCTCGCGGAACATCGGCACCAAAGACTTGAAGCGCTCGAGCAGATCGTCCGTCTCGCGCTCGAAAGGTAGGCCACACAGCTGCGATTCGAGCAGCGGGTAGTCGGCTGGTTTGATGTCGTGTCCGTAGGCGTACTCCGCGACATCGTAGCCTTGATTCAACGCCTGCTTGATCAGCGGATAGCCGGCGAGCGAGCCAACGATGAAGACACCCGCGACGTTGCTTTCGTAGCGGCGCGACAGCTCCGGAATGGCCTGCGGCTGCGGGGAGGGGAATTTGATGCCTATGGATTCGACGAATGCGCGCGCGGGATCGGCGCCCAGGCGCGCGATGATGCGATGACATCCGATGACGCGCTCGCCCGATGCCGTATCGAGTGTCACGGCCAGTGCAGGACCGTTATTGGCGCGCGCGATGGATTTGGGGCGCGCCCCGTAGTAGCAGCCGAGCCGGTGTCGCGGATCACTGATGGCGGCCAGTACGAGGGCGAGATTGGCATCCTTGGCGCGACTGAACTCGTTGCCTCGATTCACGATCCAGACATCGTTCTGCTCGCTCAAGGCGAGCGCGTTCTCAATGGCGGCGTCGCCGGCACCGACCACGAGGATGGTCTCGTCGTGGAATTCCTTCGGGTCGTCCAGCTGGTACTGGACTTCCTCGAATTGCTCGCCGGGCACACCGAGCTTGCGTGGATTACCCTCCACACCAATGGCGAGCACGACGTTTGCGGCGCGCACGCTTGCGCCGTCGGCTAGCTGCACCAAAAAATCTCCCATCTGGCCGCTGACTTTTTTGACGTCCGCGCTGTAGCGCACGTTAATCTTGAGCCGGGTCGCATCCTGGCCCCACGTCTCCAGAATCTTCTCGCGACTGCCAGCGCCGAATTCCAGGTCACTGCGCAAGTCGAGAAAGCCAGGCTCCGCCATGACGTGCTTGCCTTTCTGGTAGCGCTGAATGGTCTTAGCCAGGCGGGGCGAGCCTTCAAGCAGGACATAACTGGGAGCTGCGCGCTTCTCGGACGCATCAATCTGGGCCGCGCGCGCCGCGGCGCTCAGCCCCGCGGGCCCTGCACCGATGATGGCGAGATGAAATTCAACCGCGGTGCCCATGCGATCTAGACCGTAGCAATGACTTTTGCATCGTGAAGTTAACTCGCTCGAGTCGAGTTCCGACGACTCCCGCGGCCTTCGCGTGCTAACGCAGCAAGCTGCCTTAACGGCTCTACGCGAACGGGAGCTCCCCGGATGCCCGGTCAATCATTTGTTTTTACTACAACTCCCCCGGACTAACAGGCATTCTGAACCCTTCGACCCGTGCAGGGAAGTTGGATCGGTGACTCTCCTGTCGCTCCGGATCAGAGCATTTCGCGTCCAACTCGCCCTGCTGGACGTACGGTAGTGACGCGAGGAGGCGAATCCCTTTACACTGGATGGAGGGAATGCCAGGGGTGAGCATGGGCAGGATCCCGTACCGTAGCAAGATCTTTGCGGCTGTTGGCTGTGCGATTGTCGTCGCCGTCTCCGCAGGGACTCCCATCCCGGATTCCTCCGAGATGCTTACCCGTACGCAGATCGCCGCAGCGAATCTCGAGGATGCTGTCGTCATCGATTGCCAACTGCCCGGACGGCTCCAGCAGTTGGGTGGCATGCGCACCTATCTCACTCCAGGTGCGCTCGTGCGACTGCCGGCCATCGATTGCCGCACGCGCGGTGGTGAATACACTATTGGGGATCTCGCGAGCGGGACACTTTCGCTCAAGCGCTGGCTACCTTTGGCGCAGAAGGGCAATCTCGAGGCTCAATACTACGTTGCGCGCATCTACGCCAATGCGATGGATGGGGTCCCGCTCGACTATTCAAAGGCGGCGGAATGGTATCAGCGCGCGGCGCAGCAAAAATATGCTCCCGCGGTACAGGAGCTTGGTTACCTGTACGAGCAGGGACTCGGCGTGCAGAAGGACCCACTGCGCGGGCTGAATCTGCAGCGCGAGGCTTCCGGACTCGGCGACGATCTTGACTACGCCTCCAAGCTCGCGGCTAACAAAGAGGAATTCGCTCGCCAGCTCGACGCCGTAACTGAGCAGCTCGATCAGGCCAACTCTGCCGTACAGGGTCTGCACGCGCACCTCGATGTGGCGAATGACAAGCTGCTGCAACGCAGCGCTGAGCTGAATCGGGATCAGGCACGTCTCGTTGATCTGCGGGCCAAACTGGACGCCGCCCTGCGCGGCAGCTCCAGCGAAAGCGCGGCGCACGTGGAGCAGCTTCGGCAAAAGCTTGCTGCGGACGAAAAGGCGCTGAATGAGAAGGAGGACACCATCGGGTCAATCTCCGCGCAACTGGTCGTGCAGCAAACCGAGCTCACTGACCAACTGGCGAGGTCTCAGGCCGCAAACGCGCAACTGAACCAACTCTTAGCCGGAAGCCGCGGCGAGAACGCGGCCCTGAGCGCCCGCGTCGCTCAGTCCGAGCTGCGTCTGAATGAAACGCAGCAGGAATTGAGCAAGGTCCGCGCGGCTTATCTGCAAAACGCCAGTGAACTGTCCGTTCAAAGCACCGAACTCCAGCAGCTCAGAGCTCATGACGGGATGAGCGCGCAGGCGCTGTTCGACGCCAGACGGCGTGAGCTCGATCAGCGCGATGAAGAGATCAAGTCTCTGGAAAGCCAGATGGCCTCGCTGCGCGGGCAGCTGACGGCGTCGGGTTCGAGCGCCGCCGATAGCGCGGCCCGTAACGGGGAATTGGAGAAATCGGTCGACGCGTTGCGCACGCAGTCTGCGCAGCAGCAGCAACAATTGCAGACGGATCGCGCCGAGTTGGCGCGGATGGAGCAATCGAATGACGGTCGGGCGGCGATCGCAGCCCAGATGACGTCGAAGATGGGCGAAAAGGTGGCGGCGCTCGAGGCAGCACAGCGGCGCATTGGCGCCTTACAGCTTGAAGTGGCTCAGCTGCGCAGTGACCATGAGCATGACATTGCAGCCGTGGGCGATGCGAATGGGCGAAGCAGCGCGGCGCAGCTCGCTGCGCAGGACACGATTGCGAAGCAGCAGCACGCTCTCGGCCAACAGGAAATGGACCTGGCCGCCCGGCAGATCGATCTTGCGCGTGCTCGCGAGGAGCTGGCCGAGCGGACGGGCAATGAACAGGCGTTACAGAAGAAGATCAGCGAGCTCGAGGCTGGCGTACGTGACAAGGACAAGCAGCTTGCCGACCTGCGCGCCGAGGTGGCTCAGGCAGGAGAGCCATCGCAGCCGGGCAAGCAGGCTTCGGCGGTGGCCGCGAACGTTGCCTACCGCACGGCGCAGTCCGCAGATCCGGGTGCGTTGATTCAGTTGGTTCGCGGCATGGGACCTGCGAACTACTACGCGCTCATCATAGGAAATAGCAACTACGATCATATGGAGAAACTGGCAACTCCGACCAACGATGCGCGCGAAATCGCGAATCTGCTTCAGTCCCGCTACCAGTTCAAGGTAAAGCTACTGACTGACGCGACGCACGATCAGATTGCGGCGGCCATGGATGAATACCACCGCATCCTCACGGACGCGGATCGCCTGCTCATTTACTATGCCGGCCATGGGGGATCGAAGAACATTCCGCCTGAACGCGCATTCTGGGCGGGTGTCGACACCGACCCGGACTCCATGAGCACCTGGCTGACCGCGAACACCGTTGCCGACTCGATCTCGCAGATCAGGGCGCGCCACATCTTGCTGGTCGCCGATTCCAGCTTCTCGAGCGCCATCACGCACTTGAACTCGATGATCGTCGGGCATTCTGATGATGAACGTAGTACCGCGATTCGCTGGCGACTCAGTGCCAGAATGGTGTTGACGTCGGGCCAGAATGAGCCGGTGGTGGACGCTAATGCGTCTGAGCAGACGCACTCGCTGTTCGCGAATCAGCTCATCAACGTGCTGCGCCAGAATAATATTCTGTTGTCCGGGGAAAAGCTGGCGCTTGAGATTAGCAGTCGCATATCCGCCGCAACGAGCCGCAACGCGCTGAAGCAGATCCCGACCTATTCCAATCTGCAAGACCCCCAGGACAAGGGCGGCGACTTCTTCTTCGTTCCGGTGGCGCTACCGGTTCAGTTGGCATCGACGATGTAAGGACTCCACGTGGCACGCGGGTGCGTCCAACCCGCCATGCAACAAGTAAGAATACGAACAGGGGAGAAATAAAAAATGTTCAGGCAATTGTTCTTCGTCATCAGGGGCGCAGCCGCGCTTCTTGCACTGCTTGCGTCGATGACGGGAGCCGCGGCAGAGGTGACCCTTCCCACCAATGCAACGCCACTGCAGCAGCTCGTTTTCAACGCAGTGCATTCCATGTGCGCCAATGAATCAAATAAAGATGAGGTTTACCCCACCGTGCAGGAAACAGGTCTCTTCACGCAGTGCGGTGACATAGTCGGGGATCACGGTAATCAGTCAGTACTGGATGTCCTACAGCAGGTCTCCGGAAACGAGATCTCCACGCAGGGGGCGCTCGCGCTGCGCGTCGGCGCGGGTCAGTTCGCCAACATCAGTGGCCGCCTGGACGCGCTGCGACTCGGAGGAAATGTGTCCTTGTCACAGAATCTCGCGGCTTTCCAGGACAGCGTGCCGCCCGGTCCGGGGACGCAGGTGGCGAGCGTGCCGCAGACATTCTCTTTCACGAACGATTCGGCCGCGCAAGGGGACGGCTTTGCACCCTATACGGCGCAGCCGCTAAGTGGCAGGTCGGCCGACGGTCTGATGTATACCAGCTACTTCCCCGACGCCGATGGCGCAGCGCGCACTCTTGCCTCGGACTCCTCTGGTGGCGGAGGGACGGCGGGCAGTGGCAGTGCTGCGGGAGCTATTCCGAATCCGTGGGGGCTGTACGTGCAGGGCAGCTATAACAACGGCCACCATGACCCGACCAGTAACGAGGATCCCTTTGATTTTCATGCGGCCAGCGTGACCGCTGGGCTCGATTACAATTTCGGTGCGAGTGTTCTGGGCGCCTCGGTCGGCTACGACGACTTCGATGCCGGTCTGACTACCTCCGGTCTTTTGGTATCGGGCGGCAGCGCGCAGGTGAAGGCGACCAGCGGCTCCCTCTATGGCGCCTGGTCCGGTCAGAACTGGACTTTCAACGGCATTGCCACCTACGGCGGGCTCACCACGGATATGACGCGCGTGGTGAAGTACAACTTACTTGCTACCACTGGTCACGCTGCTACCGCTGTCGATAGCACTCTCAATGGCAGCCCCGACGGACGATCGTTCGCTATCGGAGCAACCGGGGGATACCAGGTCCAGGCCGCCTCGTGGGACCTCGTTCCCTCGCTGAGCGTCAATTACCGGCGGGTTACCATCGACTCATTTACGGAAAGTGACCCCACGAATCCCAAAGACGGCCTACCGCTGAGTTTTGGCGATCAGACCGTCGAATCGGTGCGTTCGGTCCTAGGCGTCGATCTGTCGCGACCGGTGAGCGTTTCGTTCGGCGTTGTGACACCGATCTTCAGGGTTGAGTGGGATCATGAGTTCGAGAATGGCGTTCGCACGATCGACGCCCATTATAGGTTCGATCCCATGATCGGTGGTCGCTGCTTCAGCTGCTTTGCGCTGCCTACTGACGCACCGGTGGCGGATTACGGCATCGCCGCTGTGGGCGTATCGGTAACCCTGGCACGGCGCCTGCAGGCATTTGTGTACGATGAAGCGCTGTTCGGCTATAGCGATTACCACAGCAACGCCGTCACGATCGGGGTGCGAGGGCAGTTTTAGCCGCCGCATACGGCGGCATCGCGGCTGCAGATCTCGCGCTTGAGTCGAAATAGCTCAAGGGTGTGCTGAATGGCTTGCCCTTTGAGAACGAGCGTCAAGGCATCTGCCGGGTGGTTGGCGGAGAGTAGCGCGCGCGCTTTTTCTGCATAGAGCTGTGTGGCGTCGTGCCTAAGCTTGAGCGCATTTGGATTCGAAGGCTGCAGCGCGTAAAGCCTCTTTAGGTAATCCAATACGCTGTTGTTACCCTCGGAGAGCACAGCGGAGAGTTCTAGCGGCGAATCCGTGGCCGCCGCCTGGCGCAGGCCGGCTCGCGCCATGTACAGGTCGTCCGCGATCTCGGAACTCGCGTCGGGTGTGAGCTGCGGGTCTGGGATTTTCGGCCACAGCTGGGCATTGAGGGATTGGTCCTCAATGTAATCGTGGTAATACGGCGCCCCGAAGAACAGGGCAACCGCGACGAGCAAAGCGCCTGCAGCCAGGAACTGCGGGCGGTGCTTGCGCCACCAGGTGAGCGGCGCAAACTGGTTGAGGAACTCGTCGACGGTCGCGACCCGGTCGCGACGTTTCAGCGCCAGTGCACGACGCAAGACCTCCCATTGGCGACGCGTGAGGGAGGTGATGCGTTGCGGCTCACGCCGTCGTTCGAGATCGGTCCGCGACAATATGCGACCGAAGGGGTGCTTGCCGCTGTACAGATAGTAGACCACGCAGCCGAGAGCATAGACGTCGTCGCGTGGATCCGGCGCCTCCACGTTCCATTGTTCAAGCGATGCATAGTCCGGCGTAAGGCCACCAAGACGCTCGGCGGGATCGAAGCGGGTCGTCTCCGTTTGGCCGGCAACTCCTCGCAGCTGACGCGCGATCCCGAAGTCCATGACCTTCACCGCACCGCTTTTGCATAGGAAGACATTTCCGGGCTTGAGGTCGCAGTGCACCACACCGTTCTCGTGTGCGTAGGCGAGTCCTGCTCCAATGCAGCGGACGATCTTCCAACGCTCAGCCTGGGACGCCGAAGCACTGGACTCGTTCTCCAGCCACTCCTGGAGAGTCTGTCCCTCGAGCAGTTCCATAGTCATGTAGGCAACGGCGCCTTCGAAATCGAAATCGAAGACTGTGACGATGTTCGGATGAGCCAAGCTCTGTACGCGTACGGTCTCGCGCTCCAAGGCCAAGCGTGCGTCCGGATGACTCTGGAACTCTTCCCTGATTAGCTTCAGCGCGATGTAGGGATGGCGGTCCTGGAAGTCCTTGCGATTACGGTCGAGCGCCTTGAAGACCCGCCCCATGCCGCCGTGTCCGAGCTCCTTGATCAGCGTAAAGCGGCCATGCTCTAGAACGTCCCCTTCCCCAATGCTAGCCCAACCCGGCGTTGCGGCTGTGCCCTCAGGCGCGCGTGCGCGCGTGTGCGTCTTCTCGGTCTCGCCGGCTGCCAGGGCCTCACCGGGCCCGGCTCCTCCTGAAAAAGGCTCCATTAGATGGCCCTGGGCGTTACCGCGGAGGAACGTGGCTGCGGCGCCGTAAGCTTCACAGCCTGGGTTTCGAGGGCACGCATGGCGTGCCGGTAGCCTATGTCCATTGTCCGCTCGAAGGCGCCCCAATCAAGCAAGTCAACCCGCTCGAGCGGCGGTTTCAGCAGTATGTCAGCCAACTCCCGTCGTCCGATCGCAGTCGCCGCGCGATTCAGCATCCCGGCGCGCAGCAAAATCTTCATAATGTTGACCTCGGAGCGCCGGCGGCCCACCAGAGTGCGCAAATTCCAAAACGGCGGAATCTCGCTCATCTCCAAGTCGCAAACAAAACTCTGGTCCGCACCTGCGTCGACGGCAATTATGGGACCCCGGTGATTCTCGCGCATGACGTCGATCGGAAGGTTGTTGAGCGTCGCCCCATCGACGTAGGCCTGCTTCTGCGTAAAGACGGGCGGCAGTATGCCCGGGATCGCGATGGAAGCACGCAGCCACAGCCACAGCTTGCCGCGCTGATGAATCGACAGCTGACCGCTCGTGAGACTGGCCGACACGCAGAAGTAGGGCAGACGCAGGTCCTCGATATCGATCTCGTCGAACTCCCGCCGCAGTAGCCGACACACTTTTCGACCTGCGACCAGCGAGATGAGCGGCAGCGTGTAGTCGTTCAGGGGATTACTGTCCACAAAACATCGCCGCATGCGCTCGACCATCTCCTGATAGTCCCAGCCCGCGGCCCAGCCGGCGCCGATGATGGCGCCGATACTCGTAGCTCCAACCGCGTCCACCGCGATGTTGGATTCGAGCAGCGCGCGCATGACGCCAATGTGCGCGAAACCCCGGGCACCACCTCCCGACAGAATCAATCCGATACCACGAGCGGTCAGGAGGCGAGCGGCGCGCGAGATGTCCGGTTTGCCATATACGTGATGCAGGCGTCGGCACGGCTGCAGCAGCAGCCAGTCGTTCGCGGAGCCCCCTACAGAGCGCCGTGCATGCAACAGAACGATCTCAGAGCGTCGCAGATCGACAGCCTGATCATCTCCGCAAGTCAACGCCCGCCATCGCTGGGGCTTGGCAGTGCCGGCGGCCACGAGTAAAAGCCGATCCGCCTGCCGTAGACATAGCCGCGTCCAATTGGACGGCTCAGGGTCGGTTACGTATACGACAAAGTCGTTGCCGCGCTCCAGTCGATGAAACCAGTGTGTCGTGCGCTCGGCGGCATTCGAGTTCAATATCAGCTCGGAGCGACCAAAGTGGCGCAGACAGCCGACGAGCTCAGCGCCGAATTCTTGCACAGCGATGCCCGAATCGAGTGGCACAACGGCGAATGTCTTTGGTGCATCCGGCGGCCGCTGCTGCGGCTGCTGCAGGGTGTGGACGCGACCAGCCAGCGTTGTTGCGATGTAGCGAAGCGCCTGCGGATGCTTTCGCACGAGCTTCTCGAACGTTGCACAGGAGAGCCGCGCCACTTCGCTGTCACGCAAGGCCACGAGCGTAGTCGAGCGGGCATTGCCGGAGATGACCTCCATCTCCCCGGCGATCTGGCCTCCGGAGACTTGCTCGATGAAGCGCGACCCTTCGCCCGGCTGGGCCACATAGATTCCGAAGGCACCGTTGATGATGACGTACAGGCCGTCCGCGGGCTGGCCGGCGGAATAAAGCGTTGCGCCGCCCGGCATGGAAAACCACTCGATCTCGTTGGCGAGTTCCCCGATCGAGTCAGGGTCGAGCTGCCTCAACAAAGGCAAAGCGGCAAAGAGTCCCGGCAGGTTGCGCCGATCCATGGCACTCTGAATGAGGGTGTCAGGACCGGGGCTCATCGCTTATCTCCCAATTGAGGGGCGCAGGGATTGTATCCCTGCATTCCCTGCTCAAGGAGGCCGCCTTGCGAATGACCCGAAGTTATTTGAATCGTGGCATTTTCACGTTAAGCATAATGCGAGTGTACCGCCATGATGCGTCGCACCAATTATGTAGCCAGCGCCGCGCGTGCTTAGGGTCCGCGCACTTTGGGTGCGGTTTCTTTTTCGGAGTCGACCCGGACGGTCAGCGCAGATGGGTCGCGCAACCTCACCCGCAGCACTTCCTTGCCCAGCGTCACTTCATGTCCGGCTGCCAGCCGGGTGAGCGCAGAAATCCGTACTCCGTTGACCTGCGTGCCGTTCGTGCTATCGAGGTCCTCAATCGTTGCCCTTCCTGAGAGCACAGTGATGCGTGCGTGCCGACGCGAGACGGTTGCCGCGTCGATAACCAGTGAGCAATCGGCATCCCGCCCCGCGACGTGCTCTCCGTCAGTCAACGGCATCGCTTGCTTCTTCCAGACGAGCTCAATAACGGCCGGCGCCTGAGCGGAAGAGGAAACCGAACTTACCTCGGCACAAAACGAATATCCCCTCTTGTAAACAGTTCGAATAATCTGTGAATCCCGCGGCGTATCGCCAAGTAGCGCGCGCAACTCCGACACTAGGCGCGTCAGACTCGTGCGCGCCACATACACCTGTGGCCAGATAATCTCGTCGAGCTCGTTGTTTGTGACCACCGAACCTCTACGCGTGATCAACACTTCGAGCAGCTCATACATCTTGGGCTCGAGAGACACGGTCTTGCCCCCGCGCTCGAGCTCGCGCGCGCGCATATCGAGAACGTAGTCGCCGAACTTCAGTTTCATTGTTGCTGATTATCCATCGCCCGCGGTACGCATGGTGCGCGTTGAAAGCGTACCCGAGGGTCGTTGCGTCTGCCAGCGGACGGGACGCTGCGGGGTCACTGGATCGGGCCTCATATTATGAGAATGAGCCCGGACCGTTCCCTTTAACCCAACCTCGCGCCATCTCATCTGCTTGCCGCGAATATCTATGTGTATTTCCAAGTCCTCGTCCGGTCGTAGGTGCATGAGTTATTTAGGCGTGCCACGTACCCCCTTATGAGATCGAATCATCATGGCCTAAGCGGTCGCCAGAAATGTCCACTGACCAACGATCCCAATACAAAGTGTTTCCATTAGCCCACACTGTTCTTTGCCTTGCAATGCATCACATCATGGTTTAGGTCGGCTTTGATGGGTCCGCGAAACTTTTCGTCCAATTCGGCCACGAACGACACCATGCCGTGTCCTCGTTTGTAAAACAGACTGTTTTCGTTTCTGCGGCGCTCTTAGCAAGAAGCTCACCCGCAAAGCCGCACACCCTATTCGGAGGACGTCGCGGCTGGGAAAATCCTCGTTGTGGTGCAGGGCCGCGGCTTGGTCCCTGAGGAGACCTGCACCGCGGCCCTGACCAACTCCCCCGCACGCTCACTGAGCCTTGGCGAGCATCGGAACAGGACGTCCGCTCTTCTGTTCATAGTATGCCGATAGCGCCGGCAGGTTCACTTTCATGATTGCCTTGCTCTCGGCTTTTTCCTCGCAGCTCTGAATCGTGTAAGCCGAAGAGAGGCGAGCCTCGCCCGGCTCATCGCACACCCGGCGCGCCGCCGCGTGAATCCGCTGATAAAGCGCGGCCACACCGGCATCGGCCTGAAGGTTAAGGTCCTGAAACTTCACAGACTCGCTCCTAACGTCGCCGTCCGGTGAGGCCGCAAACGTAGTACCCGCGACAAACAACAGGGAAATCACAAGCACGCCTGCGAGAACGGCTGCGTGAAAGGTATTCTCAAGTTTCGTGTTCATGGCAAATCTCCTATTTCCGATTGAGTAATGGTTCTGTATCGCGCTTGGGGCCATCGTGTCGTCTGTCGTTGTCCTCAAGCGTCGGGGAATAGGCTACTTGCCGGCGCTGGGCCGATCTTTATGAAGTTCTTAGAAAGTTGTGAAACCTGAGGCTTCGGCAAAGGCTTTCGGGAGCACTTAGTGTGTTCACCCCTGTTACGGCCTACGCACGGAGTTCCTTCCTACCTATTGAGAGGCGTTTCCTGAAGTGCTGCCGACAATTGATTGGCTCTGGACCCGCCCGATCGTCGTTTCGGGATAGAGCGAAAGCTAGCGGACGAGTAACGCGGAACTGGAGATCAATGTGGCACTCTGTGACCGCAGCCAACTACTTTTTGGGCGCGACGCATGATGGCCCGTGGCGAGATTGATGGGTTCGTAGCTACGAAGACAACTGCGAGTAAGCCACGCAAACTGATTTATCTGTTCAGCGATGCCATTATCAGGGCGCATCCGCGTCGATCGCCGTGCGCAAGCGCCTTCACAGCTAGACCACATTAGACCCTGCGTTCTCCGGTCAACTTGGCAGTGCGCCTGGCGGGCGATTCACCCAAACGTGTCTGGTTGGGGACGATTCGCCCGCTCGAATATATTGTTCATAAACAGACGTTCGGCATTTGCCTCAACGTGAGACGAGACTGACGCGCATCTCCGATCAGCCAGCGCAGCGCTCCATCGTTAGCGCGTATTAATTTCGGGAGAGTACGATAGGAAGCGATAGCTCGTGGCATCGTGCGTTAGGGCGAGAGCACACAATTTGAAATATGTTTATATTGATCTTGGCTAGAGTGGAATATAAGGCTCTTCAATAGGACGCACACACCGATGTTAAAGAATTTGCTACAGCTCCTTCGGCCCGCAGCACATGTGAACGAACCGGTAAGGTCCCAGATGAAGTCTAACGAGGCGTCTCTGGACGATCGATTCGCAGGATGTCTCGTCGGCCAAGCGCTCGGCGATGCGCTTGGATTCCTGGTCGAAGGGCATCCGCAGGACTCCTGTGATGCATTCGTGCGCGACGTCGTGCGTCCTCGCCGTATTCCAGATCAAAGACGGGGCCGCTTTACCTTTGGTCAATATTCAGATGATACGCAGTTGGCCCGAGAACTTTGTCTGAGTCTCGTTGATGCTCAACGGTTTGAACCTGCCGATTACGCCGCACGGATCGCGACGCTATTTCCCAATGATCGTGTCGTGGGGCGGGGCCGCGCGACAGAGCAAGCTGCACTTCGCCTGGCGTCCGGCGTCCCATGGTCTCAAGCGGGGACACCAGCGCCATCTGCCGGGAATGGAAGTGCTATGCGTGCCGCCCCTGTAGGGCTCGTTTTCGGGGATCGCCCAATGGCGATGGTTAAAGTGGCGCACACGCAGAGCGCAATTACTCACCGCGACCCGAGGTGTTCGGCAGGGTCCATCGTGGTTGCAGGTGCGACAGCCCTCGCGCTCGACGATCGACCGCTTAACGTGTATGCATTCTGCCACGAGCTTGCGCTGTGGGCACGCCGTACGACGCGCTCATGGCGGCAGCGCTGGAGAAACTTCCAGCCTGGATGCATCACTCAGAGCCCGCGATCCTTGAACGGGTGCGCGCGACCAATCGAGAAGGCGCACAGAACTGGAGCGGAATATCACCCTTTGTGACAGAAAGCGTACTGTGGAGCGTGTACTCTTTTCTCGCGTCACCGGATGACTACTGGAAAGCATTGTGTAAGGCCCTGGCTGTTGGCGGCGATGTCGATACCACTGGCGCAATGACTGGTGCGATTGCCGGCGCGCGATCCGGACTTGCGAATCTGCCACAAGAGTTCGCGTGTAGGGTGACTGATCAGGGAACCTGGGGTTACTCGGAGCTGGTGGGGCTCGGAAGAAAACTCGCCAGCATCCGCCGGCGGACCGTGCGGGACTGGCAGGTAGAGACTGAGACTAGGCTCAGTGTCTGCGGAATCGACCAATGCAGTATCGATCCACGTAACGGGGGCCCTTCCGTAGACGAGGTGCCAACGAGTCAATTGCGCCAAAAAGGGTGACCACAAGATCAAAGGAACGAAAAAGCGAAGCTCCGAACGTTAACCGATAGCCATACGAATCTCCGGTCGGCGTCGCGAGGCGCTCCTAATCTTGAGCGATGACGCTGAACCGGCGGGCCATGGGGCTCCAAATGTCACTGCGGGCTACATTTTGAAGAAGCGCTACTTGATCGAGCACAAAATTGGCGAAAGTGGCATGGATGTCACATTTCAGGCACGCGATCTCCAGCTTGCCATCATCTTGCAACCAAAGTTATGTACGGCAGGGCTTTGCTGTAGGAAACGAATCAAACACGTGGACTCGTGCACGAAAATATCGTCCGGGTGGGCGATTGTCAGCAGGGTGGCGATCTGCTGACGTCGATAAAAAAAGCGCCCGGCCAAGCGGCCGGAAGGTGTTGCACAACTTCAGTGACGCCTAGACGATCGCCAGCGCAGACGTGCTGAGATGCCAAAAGGCATCCTAGAAACGTCGCGGCCGTAATAGCTACCGGTTGCATGATGATCAAAATCTCCTGATCAGCCTTTGCCACCACTTAGCCACTCAGACGTGCCTACTGTCCGCTTGTCCGATTGTGGGTCGGGTAGCGCTCGGCGGCGCAAGCCTAAAGAAATTGACAGCTGGCGAGCGGCCGTCGAGCGCCATGATCAAAGGTCATGTAGTGTTCTGAGCACATGCGGGGCCGGTGTGTTCGCCGGGGAATATTCCGCTTCGAGCTTGCGAACGATCTGAACATTTGCAATAACCACAGCGAACTTCGTCGGACTGTCACGTGGTTGGGGACTACGGGGACGCTGGCGCAGTCAAAGCAAAGGCACACAGACGGGCAATATCACCCACCTCGTCCGACGAGCCGTCGTTCTGCCATCAATTTTGTTCTTGCTGGAAAAACGCGTTACAAGCCCGCACGCCGCCAATCATCCGGGTGGAGCGATTAGCCGAAGAGAAACAAGCAAATCCGCACATTGCATTTCGGCGGCTCCTTCCGCCTTTTGAGCGCGCCGCTACCACCTCCGTCTGCGCCTGGGATGGCGCGATAAAAAACACAGCCGGGAATAGCGCGTCTATGAAGCAGGACCGGCGTCGTAAGTCGATGCTTCCATTGATTGGATTGTGCATTGCAACATCTGCACTCCGTCGCGAATTCACGCTTCTGAAGAAGTCGCAAAGTATCTACGGCTGATTCCTGCGCGTTACACTGCCGCCGGAGATAACTTAATGGCCGCACCGCCGATCGCCGAGAACCTCCGCGTCGCTGAGCGCTTTCCTGCCGGCGAGGGATGGAAGAAATGGGGACCGTATTTAGCCGAGCGGCAATGGGCGACGGTGCGCGAGGACTACAGCCCGCACGGCGATGCCTGGGAGTACTTCCCGCACGATCATGCCCGCAGTCGTGCCTATCGCTGGGGCGAAGATGGCCTCGCGGGATTCTCCGACCACCAGCAGCGGCTATGTCTTGGTCTGGCTTTGTGGAACACGCGAGACCCGATCCTGAAGGAACGCCTGTTCGGCCTGACGGGCGAACAGGGCAACCATGGCGAGGACGTGAAGGAACTCTATTACTACCTCGACGCAACTCCCACCCACTCGTATCTGCGGATGCTGTACAAGTATCCGCAAGCCGCGTTCCCCTACGAACGCCTGGTGGAGGAGAGCCGGCGCCGCGGCGGGCTCGAGCCCGAATTCGAGCTGCTCGATACCGGCATCTTCAACCACGGTCAGTACTTCGACGTCACGGTCGAATATGCGCAGGCCATGCCGGACGACATTCTGATGCGGATCACCATTGTGAACCGGGCGGCCGTCAGCGCGCCGCTGCACGTGCTGCCGCAGCTATGGTTCCGAAATACCTGGAGCTGGAGTGCCGGCGCGGCGCGACCGTCGCTGCAGCGGTACTGTGCGAACGTAATCCGCGCCGAACATGTCGAGCTCGGCAGCTACTATCTCCACGCCGACGGCGAGCCGGCCGGTACGCTGTTCTGCGATAACGCAACGAATCCCGCGCGGCTGTGGGGCGATCAATCGCAGCAGGGATTCTGGAAGGACGCTTTTCACGATCTGCTCGTGCATCGGCGTGCAGACGCAGTCAATCCGCGTGGGCAAGGCACGAAGGCGGCGGTATGGTACCGGCTCGATCTGCCGGCGCACGGCACCCGGCAGCTCCGGCTGCGCCTCAGCAGGACGCTGCTGCCCAAAGCATTTGGTGACTTCGACCGCATGCTGGCGGCGCGCATCGGGGAGGCCGATCAGTTCTACGCGCAGCTGCACGAGGGTATCGCAGATTCGGATGCGCGCGCGGTGCAGCGTCAGGCCTTCGCCGGCATGATCTGGAGTAAGCAGTATTACTACTTCGACGTCCATCAGTGGCTGATCGGCGATCCGCGGCAACCCCCGCCGCCGGCGAGCCGCCGGCGCAACCGCGACTGGGAGCATCTCAGCAACGCCGATGTCATATCCATGCCGGACAAGTGGGAGTATCCGTGGTATGCGGCCTGGGATCTGGCCTTTCACTGCATTCCTCTAGCGCATCTAGACAGCGAGTTCGCCAAGGAGCAGCTGCTTCTGCTGACGCGCGAATGGTACATGCACCCGAATGGGCAGATGCCGGCCTACGAGTGGTCGCTCGGCGACGTCAATCCGCCGGTGCATGCCTGGGCCACGTGGCGCGTGTTCCAGATCGACCGCAAGCAGCAGGGCCGCGGCGACTACGAGTTCCTCGAGCGGGTATTTCACAAACTGATGCTGAACTTCACCTGGTGGGTAAATCGCAAGGACGCGGAAGGCCGCAACGTTTTTCAGGGAGGATTCCTTGGGCTGGACAACATTGGGGTGTTCGACCGAAGCGCGCAGCTTCCCACCGGCGGCCATATCGATCAGGCCGATGCCACCAGCTGGATGGCCATGTACTGCCTGCATCTGATGCGCATCGCTTTGGAATTGGCCCGTCGCAATCACGCCTATGAGGACATCGCCGCCAAGTTTTTCGAGCACTTCCTGCACATTGCAGCGGCCATGAACAACATCGGACAGCGCGGCATCGGTCTGTGGAGCGAGCGGGATCAGTTCTTCTACGATGTGCTGCAGCTGCCCGATGACACCATGATCCCGCTCACGGTGCGCTCGATCGTCGGACTTATTCCGCTGTTCGCCGTGGAGACGCTCGAGCCCGAGCTGCTCGAGGCGCTGCCGTGGTTCAAGCAGCGGGTCGAATCCGTCTTGCAGCGCCGGCCCGATCTGGCCGCGCTGGTCTCGCACTGGAACGCGGAAGGTCGCGGGAAGCGCCGGCTTCTGTCGCTTCTGCGCGGCCATCGCATGAAGCAGCTGCTAAGGCGCATGCTGGATGAAAACGAGTTTCTCTCGCCGTTCGGCGTGCGCGCGCTCTCGCGCATACACGCCGACAAGCCCTACGTGTATCGGCACAACGGCGTGGATCTGAGCGTGAACTATGAGCCGGCCGAGTCAAGCTCGAAGCTGTTCGGTGGCAATTCCAACTGGCGCGGCCCGATCTGGTTCCCGATCAATTTTCTCATCATCGAGTCGCTGGAGAAATTTCACCACTATTACGGCGATGAATTCCGCGTTGAATGCCCGACGAACTCCTGCAACTTCATGACCCTCGATGAGATTGCAAATTTGCTGGCAACGCGCCTGACAGGCATCTTTCTCAAGGACCAGCGCGGCTGGCGTCCGGTCTATGGCCGCGACCCACGCCTGCAACAGGACCTCAACTTCCGCGATCACCTGCTGTTCTATGAATACTTCGACGGTGATACCGGTCGCGGCATCGGCGCCTCCCATCAGACCGGCTGGACCGGGCTGGTGGCGCGGCTGCTGTTGCCTCGCTATGCACGGCGCGTGCCGAAGCCGCTTGATCATCCGAACATCACGCAGTTCGGTATTGCCAAGGCGCCACGCGACCCCGGGGCGCCCATGCCGCTGCGATGAAACCGCGCCGGACCGACGGCGGCCCCTGCGCCGCACCGGCGCCTCGTCTTATAGAGCTGCAGTTCGCGCCGCGCGCTACCGATGGCACTATCATTACTAAGACGAGTGCGGGCGCGACTCTCAAGCAGGTGACATTCAATAAATCGGTTCAGCATCTTGGAGGCTCTCTCTGTAGCTGCGTTCACAGCCCCCGTCGTCATAGGGTGATCGTCCGATATTTTTAACGCGGAGGCCTCGCGCGACATCTTGCGCCGATACGCCGTCTTCGTGGTTGAGCTGAAGTGCCCCAAATGTGCAGTTGCTTCCTCGAGAGTTTTCTTGTCGCTGGCGACTCCCTCCGGCATCCTGAGTGCATGGTTTAGGGGGTTACCACAATACGCGCTGAGCGCCTTAGTGAGACCCTCCCCATGCAACTACTCCTTTAAGAGCGATGTGTTTGTGTGTGCATATACTGTTCTTTGCCTTGCAATGCATCACATCATGGTTTAGGTCGGCTTTGATGGGTCCGCGAAACTTTTCGTCCAATTCGGCCACGAACGACACCATGCCGTGTCCTCGTTTGTAAAACAGACTGTTTTCGTTTCTGCGGCGCTCTTAGCAAGAAGCTCACCCGCAAAGCCGCACACCCTATTCGGAGGACGTCGCGGCTGGGAAAATCCTCGTTGTGGTGCAGGGCCGCGGCTTGGTCCCTGAGGAGACCTGCACCGCGGCCCTGACCAACTCCCCCGCACGCTCACTGAGCCTTGGCGAGCATCGGAACAGGACGTCCGCTCTTCTGTTCATAGTATGCCGATAGCGCCGGCAGGTTCACTTTCATGATTGCCTTGCTCTCGGCTTTTTCCTCGCAGCTCTGAATCGTGTAAGCCGAAGAGAGGCGAGCCTCGCCCGGCTCATCGCACACCCGGCGCGCCGCCGCGTGAATCCGCTGATAAAGCGCGGCCACACCGGCATCGGCCTGAAGGTTAAGGTCCTGAAACTTCACAGACTCGCTCCTAACGTCGCCGTCCGGTGAGGCCGCAAACGTAGTACCCGCGACAAACAACAGGGAAATCACAAGCACGCCTGCGAGAACGGCTGCGTGAAAGGTATTCTCAAGTTTCGTGTTCATGGCAAATCTCCTATTTCCGATTGAGTAATGGTTCTGTATCGCGCTTGGGGCCATCGTGTCGTCTGTCGTTGTCCTCAAGCGTCGGGGAATAGGCTACTTGCCGGCGCTGGGCCGATCTTTATGAAGTTCTTAGAAAGTTGTGAAACCTCAGTGATCCATTTTTCGCTTCGTGTCTCCTACAGTGAAGTCTGGCTCCGTGGGCACGGATGCATGGTGCTCGTCGTATCCAGCATCGACGGGTGAAGCAACAGCACATTGCCAAAACCCGCGCCGGTATTGAAGTAAGGCAGCGTCATATCGGATGCGTTAGTGGTGGAGGCCAACGGCGTCGCGCATCCACCCACCAGGGTAGGAAGAGTAATTGTCCATTTCTGGAGCGAGTCGCAATCGAAAATTCCGCGTCGCCCTCATGGGTGATGACGAAACGGGCATCCTTCAGCCCGCGGGCAAGGGCGAGACCAACATTCGGCAATGGATCATCGAGAATGACTACTTAACGCCACTTGGGTTCAATGGGTCAATGCAACACCTTCTACACTAACCTTAGTTGGAGAGGTGCGGCTAATGCAGAAAACAGGAAGATTTTCAGTACCTGAACGCGTTGAGATATGGCGCAGGTATAAGGCTGGAGAGACGCTCGCGAGCATAGGGCGGGCTATTGGTCGACCTAATCCAGTAGTGCACAGGCGCATGAAGTTATCTGGTGGGGTTATCCCGCCGCCGAAGCGCGCACCTCGAGTGTTGAGCTTCGCCGAGCGTGAGGAGATCTCTCGCGGCATCGCGGCCAAGTGTTCCCTTCGGCGGATTGCTCAGCAGCTGGGCCGAGCGCCCTCGACGATCACGGCGGCATGGTGGGAGCTATTTTCGTTGTTTTTATCGAGCCAGGAGGGCGGATTGGCGCGCCTGGAATCGAGCGAAGCGTCCCAAAGCGTGTTTGCTGAGCTTGAACCGTCGATTGCAAGCGCTAGTAGCGGCTAAACTAAAACTCGATTGGTCCCCGCAGCAGATCTCGGGGTGGCTCAAAGAGCATTTTCCCGCCGATGAGAGCATGCGAGTGTCGCACGAGACGATTTACCGCACCCTATTCGTGCAAGCGCGAGGGGCTCTGAAAAAGGAGCTGCTGGGTCACTTACGCTGCAAGCGTCGGTTGCGTCGCCCGCGGGTAGCGCAGAAAAAGGATGGACGCGGCCAGATTGCCGATGCGATCTCGATCCGGGAAAGGCCGGCAGAGGCTGATGACAGAGCTGTTCCAGGGCATTGGGAAGGAGACTTGCTGCTCGGCGGGGATCACAGTCAGATTGCCACCCTGGTTGAGCGCCACTCGCGCTTTACGACGCTCATTAAACTGCCCAGTCGGGACACCGATGTCGTAGTTGCTGCTCTTGCTCGGCACATACGCAAGCTCCCCATACAACTGCGACGCTCGCTGACCTGGGACCGTGGATGGGAAATGCATTATCACAAGGATTTCACTGTCGCCACTGACGTAAAGGTTTACTTCTGCGACCCGCGCAGCCCTTGGCAACGAGGCACTAACGAAAACACCAATGGTTTACTGCGCCAGTATTTCCCTAAAGGCGCAGACATGTCTGGATATAGCCAAGCCTACCTCGACAAGATCGCTCTGCGATTAAATCAGCGGCCGAGGAAGACTTTGGGATTTAAGACGCCCGCAGATAAACTGGGAGCAAGTGTTGCGTCGACCAATTGAAGCCAAGCACCGTCGGGCAGTCATCCAATATGTTGTACTACACCGGCAACGCCATCTATATTTGGCGGTAACTGATCGCAAATTTCCAGATGGCCGGAGCGCGATGACTCCCAAAATGGTGGCAAGAATGTGGGACATCAAGTGAGCGGGCAGATCGTTGGCGAGTGTTACCATTCGGGCGTGCGCAATAATTAGGCAACCAAAGACGCTCAACCTGAGCTCATCCGGAGCCAACAGCCTTTCGATTCACCCCACGTTTGCTCATAAGGTCCGTCAAGGCAACCTGTTCTTGGGAGCTGGTAAAAATGCGCGCCGGGATCCATAGACAACGCGGGGAATTAAAAGCCCCGACCACATAGTTCACCAAAATGCCGTCAACACCCTCGATTGTATTTCGTATCTTATTCCACTTGATCAGAGCCGGTGATCCTCGGCTGATAACGGTTATCCCGTTCACATCCACGGTCAGAACCAACTCTATTCGGCGACGTAGTAGGCGCCAAAAGTGTAGATCCTGATAAAGCGGACGCCACGCCGCAATTATCGATATAGCGATTAACTGAACTCCCAGCAGTTTTCCCAGAATGATGTTAATGAACATCAGCAGCGAACCCAGAGCCACGAGGGCACACCCGGCGGGGACCCTCCATTTTCGATCAAAGGCATAGCTGATTTCTTGTGTGTCGGCCGCACGCCGCCAATCTTCTGCATTGAGGACATAATTATATGTCACGGCTGCTACATCTTCTGCAGGCACCTCCGCGAGTTGGGGCGATGTCTCGTGGATTTCGTCGGCGACATCTTTTTTTTCGTAAGCATCCGAATTCATCATACTGGCCCCGATGCAATCATTTAGCCGGTAGCAATCGTGGGTTCCCTAATTCAGCAGAGACATTTGGACGGACGCTTCCAGTCTGTTTCGGGTTTACTCGAATCGAGTACAACGAAAATCCGTGCTGTAGCGCAAGTTCAGCATAAGGTTATTTCCAAAAGTAGTAGACGCGCTCGGATGGCCATGCTGCGAGTCACTGGGCACTACGGCTTTTACGATGGGAGAATCCCAAGTGGAAATACGTGGAGGTGCGGGCTTGAGGTATTTCAACAATATCGTTGAGCACAATCAAACGCGCATAAGCGCCGCTGTGCGGCGACGAAGGGGTGCAAGTCATTCACCAATGCTGCCATCACGATTGCGGGAATCGATTTCGCACATCGTATTCACACGTTCGGACTCGGCCGGCCGGCAACAAGCATCCTAGGCGAGTGCTCGCTGCCTTCGTCCCTTCAATCGGCTACGGCGCCGCAAAAACGCGGTCAAGCGTGAGGCAGCTGAATTGATTGCGGCTACTGCAAGTCCGGCTTTGTTCCCTCTCCAGTGCGGTTATCGGAGATTTGGATTAACCATCTGATGCATTACTGTCCGCGCGACACAAAATATCTCACTCGCCTATGCGGCTGCCATTGCGGCAGTGCAGCAATATATCCGTGCAGAGGCAGTTGCAGCCTCTGATGCGTACAATCGCGGTTGCTGCAGCCCTGCTGCGCGAATCGCGAGCCAACCGTCAGATGCACCTGATAGTTGTCGCCAAGTCATTCTGCTCGTTGCGAAACGCTTTGGGCAAACGCACTACTTATCTTTCGCTAAGGCCGGTTTCGACCATATTTAGATCGCGACGCAAGGGTAACAGCATACTCTGACGTGCGTAATCTCGTTTTCGTGTCGTATACGTTCGAGTCAAACGCCAACATCTGAATGTGGCGGGAGAGTAAAGTATCTCAACGCTAAATTCCTTGGATTTAGCGCATAATACGAGTTCAGGCAACTTTGATGCGCGAAGTTCCCGCAAACGCGTTGCTAGGACGTACGATTGCGACAACCTGGTTTATAATCAGGAACCCGCGAGCCATACCGAGGCCAAATGACTCGTGACAGTGCCACCACACTTCGCGATCGCATCATAAAACTTTGCCACGCTAGCTTGCGTGAAGTCGGTGCCCATTTGTTGAGATAACTGGCGCAAGACAATAACGTAGCGCGGGCGCGTGAAATTCGCGATTCCCAACGGCTGTCACAGTGCATCGGTTAAATCAGGGACTTCCTGCTCGTGGTGAACCGCCTTCGGCCACGGGGTGGATACGCGGACCAGGTCCCGTCGAACGGGCCGAAGATCCGTGTTGCTACCCCGAGCGGCGCGCAGCGCGATGCGCGCGCCTAGCGGAGAAGTTCGAAGCGGCGCGCCGGGGTGTCGATTACTTCTGTGACGATCCGCACGTGAGGCCGTCCGCATCACGCATCGGGCGCGGCCACGCGCAGCTTCAACGGCCGAATGGTATCCTGTCGCCACAAAGAAGAATGCACGGGGAGGCGTCCATGCGCACTCGTCGAGGGAACTGTGCTTCATCGAGTAACACGTTGATTGCGGTAGCGGCGCTGGGCGTCGTCGCAATCGACACGCCGTGGATGACCGCGAGCGCCGCCGGCAAATGCGAGCTGAAGGCGGTGGCGCAGGTGCCCGTCGTGTACGAGGGCGGACGACTGCTGGTCGCCGCGACCATCGACGGGCAGCCGGCGCATATGCTCATCGACTCCGGTTCGTCGACCAGCCTGATCTTCAGGGGCGCTGCCGCGGCATTCGGTATGGAGGTCGTCGGCGATGGCGGCAAGGCCTACACCGCCGGGGGGATCGAGAACCAGGGTCGCGTCACCGTG
>Ga0302326_10002143_pt1 | contig 48530 bp, 37 predicted proteins | sample Palsa_T0_3_FD_202264 | JGI IMG/M metagenome (GOLD analysis project Ga0302326, IMG submission 202264) | Peat permafrost microbial communities from Stordalen Mire near Abisko, Sweden - Palsa_T0_3 | ecosystem: Environmental > Terrestrial > Soil > Palsa > Peat permafrost | place: Sweden: Abisko... | reverse complement strand
ACCGGATTTCGCTGAATTTCTCCAAGCGCGGGGCTACCTTCGTTCGGACCTGCACCTCACCAACGCCGGGGGACCATTTTATCTCGTGGTCAACCGTCACTTGGCATTGGGTCGAGAGGGTCGCGACGTCAAGGCGCATGGCCAGCTGCTGACCAACTACCGCAAGGAGGGCATTCCCCTGGCGGAACTCTGGTACTACCCGCACGGCGCAGCACCCGTGGAGCAATGAATGGAGACAGCGCGCCTTTGGCTCCTTTGTCCTCTTTACGAAGACGTCGATTCGTTTCTCGTCGTCAAGGCCAGGTTGCTGAAGGTCCTGGCCGGCCTCTCCTGGGACATTTCAAGAATTCGGTTCGTGGTGGTGGATGATTCTGCTGGCTTCGACCCGGAAGTCGAGCGACTCAGGCACGAACCCAACACGGAAGTCCTCTGCCCGCCTTTCAACCTCGGGCACCAGCGGGCCATCGTGTTTGGTTTACGTTCCGTCCGCGAACAGATAGCGGACCCCGACATCATCGTCACTCTGGATTCTGACGGAGAGGACCAGCCGGAAGACGTACCTCGTCTGCTGGCGCCCATTCAGGCTTCCCCGTCAGACCTGAAGCTCGTCGTGCTCGCGCGCCGGACACGGCGTCATGAGTCTTTGCAATTTAAGGTCCTCTACGGCCTCTTCAAGTTGATGTTCATCGCGCTCACCGGCACCGTCGTCCGGACAGGGAATTTTGCGGCCTACCGTGGCTGGACCGCGCGGCGCGCTCTGTTTCACCCACACTTCGACCTGTGCTACTCGTCGAGCCTTCTGGGGCTCAACAGGCCGCTGCTCTTCGTCCCGTGCGAGCGGGGCTCTCGCATCGCGGGCCAGTCCCACATGAATTTCCTCAAGCTGTTGATGCATGGGTTCCGGATGCTGATGCCTTTCATCGACCGGGTTGCGATACGAGCGATGATTGTCTTCTCCGCCGTGCTGGCCGCCGGTCTTGCCTTTGCGGTGGCGGTCATCGGACTTCGTCTCTTCACGAAGATTCCAATCCCCGGGTGGACCACCTATGGCCTGCTGATGGTCCTGCTCCTTTCCTTCGTGGCCATTGGGAATTTCATCATTCTCTTCGCGCTGTTTTCGCAGTCCCAGGGTGTCGGGCTCGCGTTCCTGGACCGAGGTGGACCAGTCAGAGATTGAAAGAAACAGGCCGAATTACAAACCAAACCAAGATGGGCGGCCCGGGGCACGGGCCTGCCTCCCCGGCGCTCGTGCCCCGCCTGAACCATTCGCCTGGGTGCGCGCTATTCGACAGGCGCTTTTTAGTGACTCTTCTTGGACGCGGACCCCATCGAGCGCGCTATCAGCCAAGGCGGCAGCAGACTTGCGAGCCTTGTCAGCCACGCCATCTGCCAGGGGAACGCGAAGCGCGCATCTCCGCGGAGAATGGCTCTCCCCATCCGGTCCGCCGCGTCGGCAGTCTCGAGCAAGAAGGGCATGGTGAAGCGGTTGTTGGCCGTCATTTCACTTTTCACGAAGCCTGGGTTGATGCAGGTGACGCGAACTCCCGTTCCGGCCAGGTCCATCCTTAGGCCCTGGCAGTAGGTCTGCAAGTACCGCTTGCTCGCGCCATAGATGCCGAAGCGGGGCACGACCAGCCACGCAGCCAGCGACGAGATGCCCACCAGGTGGCCTTTGTGTCGCTCCAGCATCCGCGGGGCGAGTGCCATCAGCGTCGCGGTGGCGCCGAGGACGTTGACCTGGAGCATCTTCTCGACGGCCGGCCACTGGCCCTGCTGGCCAGTGGACATTCCGCCCACCCCAGCGTTGGCCACCACCAAGTCGATGCCGCCCGGGGTGGCATCGTCCAGCGCGAGCAGCGTGCTCTCCACCGTGTCCGTCCGGGCAACGTCGAGGCGGACCGGCACCACCTGGCCAGGGCCTGCTGCGGCCTCGGCCTTCAGCGACTCGAGCTGCTCCTCGCGGCGGGCCGCGGCGTAGACGCGGGCGCCGCGGCGCACGAACCACAGGGAGAGCGCCCGTCCGAGTCCGCTCGACGCTCCGGTGATGACGACGTTCGAATAGCTGTTCTCCATGCCCGGAGGTCTCGTTCATCGGGGCTGCCCTGGCAAGTGGGTCGCTTCAACGCGTCCCCACTGCTGCGACCGGGCGGAAGTGAAACTCGGCTCCCGGGAGGTGGGGCAGCGCCCGTGCGGCCCGCGCCGCGGCGTGCAGGAGGGGCGCCTCGTCGAGTCCCAGCGCCTCGTCGAGGCTCTCGAAAATCTCCGCCACTTCCTCCGCGCTCGAGCGGAGCGTTTCTGGGTCACTGACGTCTCCATCAATTGCCACGGAGTTCACCTGCACGTCTGAGAAGCCTGCTGCCCGCATCAGTCCTTCCAGCTTCTGGCCGATGAAGGGGTCTCCGCCGCCCTGAAGCTGTGCCCGGTTGAGCAGCGCGAGGGCGGCGTCAATTTCGGGGGACGGGGGGACGAGCCTGACCGTTGCGTTGTCGACTTCGAGGAAGAAGCACTGGCCGCCCGGGACGAGGATGCGACGCACCTCGCCCAGGACGTGGGCCGGCTCAGGGATGTGCTCCATCACCCAACTGGCATGCACGCGGTCGAAGCTTGCGTCCGGGAAGGGCATCCGCGAAGCGTCCCCTTGGACGTAGGTGGCCACCGGGTGAAGCGCCTGAGCCTGCGAAAGCTGTGCGGCACGGAGGTCGAGCCCCCACAGCTCGATGCCGGGGTGGCGCCGTGCGAGCGCCGCCGCCATGGCACCCACCCCGGTCCCGAGGTCGAGCACGCGCATTCCAGGCGCGGCGGTGAAGTGCTCGAGCATTCTGGGAGCGACCCACACCAATGCCTGCTTACTGAGCCGAGCGACCTCGCGCAGGTCCGTCCCGCCGTGGATGTAGTCGCTTGGGGAAGTCAGAGCGTTGGCCAGTACGGACGCAACGCCTCGCGGCTTGCCCTGATGGCCTGGCTCGCCTCGTGGCTCGTGCCGGTGGGGAATTCCTCGGTGCGGCCAGTGAGCACTTCGAGGCAGGCGTGGACGCTTCGCGGAAGTCCCACCAGCGAGTAGCCGCCTTCGAGCAGCAGCACCAGCCGTCCACCGGCCGTCGCGTCGGCGAATTGCTTCACCAGACTGCACATGGCTGCGAAGCCGCGTTCAGTGCAAAGCATGCCGCCGAGTGGGTCATCCTCGTGGGGGTCGAATCCCGCGGAGACGATGACCACGTCCGGGGCGAATGCCCTGGCAACAGGGAGGAGCAGGTCGTGAAAGACGGCCCCGAAGTCAGCGTCCGTGCGGCCGCCGGGAAGGCCGCAGTTGACCGTGAAGCCGGCGCCCGGTCCTTCACCGACGTCCGTTGGCGCGCCGGTGCCCGGGTAGAAGGGAAACTGGTGCACCGACTGGTAGAGGACGTCGGAGCGCTTCCAGAACGCGGCCTGCGTCCCGTTTCCATGGTGGACATCCCAGTCCAGCACCAGCACCCGCGCGGCTCCGGCAGCGCGCGCCGCCTCCGCCGCGATGGCGGCATTGTTCAAGAGGCAAAAGCCCATCATCTCGTCTGGCGTCGCGTGGTGGCCGGGCGGCCGCACCAGGGCGAAGGCATTGCGCGCCTGGCCTCCGAGCACGGCCTGCGCCGCGCCCACCGCGGCACCAGCGGCGAGCAGTGCGGCCTCGTGGCTTCTGGGGGACACCCTGGTGTCGACGTCGAGAACGGCGTGCTTTCCGGCAGTGGCCGCGAGCTGTGCGCGGAGCGCTTGGGTGTGCACCCGGGCCACCTCCACGTCCGTGGCCGGGCGCGGCGTCACCATCTCCACCCCCGCCACCGGCTGGTCCGAAAGAAGGGACAGGACGTGCTGGACACGGGCCGGGGATTCGGGATGTCCACGCCCCGGGTCGTGCTCGAGGAAGAGCGGGTCAGAGAAAAGCAGTGTCGGTGCTTCTGCGGACATTCTGACGCCTTAGTCTAACGCCCAAGCCGGGGTGGACAGGGGGTTTCTCCCGGGGTCGAACGCCTTGTCGTATAATTGCACCGCCCCCGTGCTGCGACGACTGCGCCACCTCGGTCTGCGCGCCGCCATCTTCGGCAGCTTCGGGTTGGCGCTCTTGCTGTTGCTCCTGGTCGCCTGGGGGCTCATCCGGATGGAGGTCCTGAACCGAGTCAACGACAGGTTGGAGGCCTCGGGGCGGCTCCTGGCCCGGCATGTCGCCACCTGGCTGGCGCACAGCGAAAACCCCGCGGAGGTGCTGGGGGAGGTTCCCCTGGCCACGGCTTCGGTCGCGGGAATGGCCCTGGTCAATGCCGGCGGCCGCGTGGAAGCCGTCAGCCACGACACCCTCGACTGGGCCTCCACCACGGCGCGCTGGGAATCGAGCGGCCGGGCGGCGCGCGTGAGCCTCCCGGACCACCTGGTGCTGCTCGCCGAACCGGCCCAGGCGCTCGGTGCCACGGTTCTGGTGGTGGTCGACGAGCGCTTTCTCGAGGACGTGAAGGCGGGGTTGCGCTCCGGGCTGGGCCTCTCCGTCCTGGTCGGGGTTCTGGTGTTCGCCGCTGGAATGGCCCTGGTGAGCCGGGTCCTCCTCGACCAGCCGCTGGCTCGGATGACCGCCATGGCGCACCGCCTGGCAGAGGCCGACCTCACCCAAGGCCTGGAGGAGGGGGGCTCGGACGCGCTCGGCAGGCTCGCCGCTGCCCTCGACCAGCTCTGCAACTCGCTGCGTGAAACCATTGGCCGCTCGCGCGGGGTGGGAGAGGCCATCGCTCTGGCGGTCGGTCAGCTGTCCCGCTCCGGGGCGACCGTGAGCGGCGGCGCCCGGACCGTCATCCAGCGCGTCGAAGAGGCACGCGGCGTGATGGGCGAGTTACAGACGTCACTGCACGGGCTGGCCGAGCAGGTGGACGTTCTCGGACGGGGCGCCGAGGAAGGGACCGCCACCGCCGCGGCCATGGCTTCCACGCACGACGACGTGACGGGCCTCGTCGACCAGCTGGGAGCGGCCGCGGCAGAAACCACCGCCGCCATCGGGGAGATGACTCGCCGAATCACCGAGGTGGCTCGCGCTCTGGGCGAGTTGCACGGCTCGGCCGAGGAGACGTCGGTGAGCATCCAGCAGATGGACATCTCCATCGGTCAGGTGGAGACCAACGCGAACGAGACCGCCCGGCTGTCGGAGAATGTGCTTCAGGATGCCGCCACCGCGGGGGAGGCCCTGCAGACGACGCTGGCTGGTATCGACCGCATCCGGGGGAGCAGCCGAGAAGCGCTGCAAGTCATCGAGAGCCTGGGCCGGCGAACCTCGGAGATTGGCAACATCCTCGACGTCATCGATGACGTGGCCGAGCAAACCAACCTCCTGGCCCTCAATGCGGCAATCATCGCCGCCCAGGCTGGCGAGCACGGGAAGGGTTTCGCGGTAGTGGCCGAGGAAATCAAGGAGCTCGCCGAGCGAACGGGCGCCTCCACCAAGGAGATTGCTGACCTCATCGCCGCCGTCCAAGCAGAGAGCCAGAACGCTCGGGCAGCGGTCGAGCAGGGGTTCCGCACCGTGGAGGAGGGTGTGGAGCTGGGGCGGGAGGCCGAGGGCGCCCTGAAGAAAATCTCCGCCTCCGCGAGCAAGAGCACGCTGATGGTGAAGGCCATCGCCCGCGCCACCGTCGAGCAGTCGCGGAGCAGCAAGTCGGTCACCGCTGCGGTGCAGCGCATCGCCGCCGCGGTCGAACAGGTGAGCCAGGCCACCGCTGAACAGGAACGCGGCTCCGAACAGATGACCGACAGCGCCCAGCGCATGCTGGCCGTCACCACCCAGGTGGAGCGAGCCACCGAGGCCCAGGTGGAGCGCAGCCGCCAAATCGCCCGGTCCCTTTCGAGCATCCGGGAGATGGCTGGCGCGGTCAGCCGGGCGCGAGGCGCGCAGGCGGCGGCCTCGGGGCGAGTGTTGGCCGCGGTGGAAGCCATCCGCACGGTGGCCGAAGCGCAGGGGAGCGGGGCGCGCCAGCTGGAGACCGTAATTGAGGATCTTCGGCGGCAGGCCGAGGTCCTGCGGGCCGAAGTTCAGAGGTTCAAGATTTGAAGGAACTGACGAAGTATGGCGTCACCGAGCGGCTGCTGGTCTTCCTCATCGGGGCCGTGCAGTTCGTCAACATCCTCGACTTCATGATGGTGATGCCGCTCGGCCCGGACTTCGCGCGGGCCCTGGACATCCCCCTCTCAAAGCTGGGTCTGGTGGGAGGCAGCTACACGCTGGCGGCGGCGGTTGCTGGCCTGGTCGGCTCGCTCTTTCTCGACCGCTTCGACCGGCGTTCGGCCCTGGCTTTGTGCATGGCCGGACTGGTGCTCGGCACCTTCGCCGGCGGATTCGCAACCGGCCTGCGCTCGCTGCTCGCGGCCCGAGTGCTGGCCGGCCTCTTCGGCGGCCCGGCGACCTCGCTTTCCCTCAGCATCATTGCCGACGCGGTCCCGGTCCAGAGGCGAGGCAAAGCCCTGGGCGCGGTGATGGGCGCGTTCAGCATGGCCCAGGTGCTCGGCGTGCCGGCAAGCCTGCGAGTGAGCGAATGGGCTGGGTGGCGAGCCCCATTCTTCGCAGTCGCTGGCCTCGGTCTGCTCATCACCGCCGGGACCATCACCCTGCTGCCACCGATGCGCGACCACCTCACGGCCGTCACGGATCGAGCCGCTGCCGTGCCGCTCTTCCGCCGGACGGTGCTGCAGTCCTATGCGATGACCGCGGTGGCGATGGGGGCGGGCTTCCTCCTCATCCCCAACCTCTCGGCCTACGTGCAAGGCAACCTCGGATTTCCGCGCAGCTCGCTGTGGAAGCTCTACGGCGCCGGCGGAGTGCTGAGCTTCATCACCCTGCGCCTCGTGGGAAAGCTCGTCGACCGCTTCGGCAGCTTCCGGGTGGGAACCACCGGGTCGCTGCTGATGCTCCTCGCCATCTGGCTCATCTTCATCGACGTGCCCATCAATCCCCCGGTGCTGCTGCTCTTTCTCTTCTTCCTGTTCGCCCTGTCGGTTCGCAACGTGGCCTACAGCACGCTCACCTCGAAGGTCCCGAAGCCAGCGGAACGAGCCCGTTTCATGTCCTTCCAGTCCGCCGTGCAGCATCTGGCCAGCGCAGCGGGCGCCATTGTTTCAAGTTTCGTCCTGGCGCAGGGGAGCGGAGGGCGGCTACTTCACATGCCTCGGCTCGGGGCACTTTCTCTGCTTCTCGTCGCCACGTTTCCCGTCTGGCTCTGGCTTGTCGAGCGGGCAGTCGACCGCGATGCCAGCGCCCCATTGCCGCCCACATTGGAGACACACGCTGAGCTGGGGCCGCGGCCCGATGGAATGGCGCGCCCGCTCAAGAAGGTTTAAGAGCATCCCTCAGGAGCTTCATGTTCAACGTCGGCCCCGGGGAAATCATTCTCATTGGCGTGGTCGCCCTGCTGCTGCTGGGCCCGGACAAGCTTCCGGAGCTGGCGCGCGGCCTGGGGCGCGCATTCCGGGAGTTCCGCAAGCACACCGACGACGTCCGCGGCATGGTGGAACGGGAGTTCTACCGGATGGACCAGGACGTCCTCCATGACGGCTCGAAGCCGAAACTACCCGAAGTGAGCTCCGTCTCTGACGCCCGCTTCGAGATGCCTCGAAGCGAAGCCGTCGACGTCGAGCCGCACATCCTTCCCCCGGCGACTTTCCCCGCCTTCCCTGTGCCGGAGGGCGTGGTCGCCTCGCGTCCGCCACCCACTGAATCCCTCGTCGCACCCGCGCCTCAGCCCGCGGCTGCCGAGTCGCCCGCGTCCGACGCTTCCGCCCGGAGCGATGGTGTTCCCGGCCGTGACGGCTGAGCCCGAGGGTGAGCGCCTGAGCCTCGCCGAGCATCTGGGCGAACTCCGGTCCCGTCTGTTGCGCTGCACCCTGGCGGTGCTCGTTCTCGGCATGCTCGGGCTCTTTTTCGCGCGCGACATCTTCGGTTTCCTGATGCGACCGGTGCTCAACGCGTTGCCGCCCGGGCAACGAAGTCTCATCTACACCTCGGGCATCGAGGAGCTCAACGTGCTGATGAAGGTCGGCCTCTACGCCGGCATCTTTCTCAGCACCCCAGTCATCCTCTGGCAGATTTGGGGGTTCGTTGCTCCGGGCCTCTACCCGGCCGAGCGCCGCTACGCCGCGCCCTTTGTCCTCCTCGGGACGCTCGCCTTCATCGCCGGCGCTTCCTTCTGTTACTTCGGGCTCTTGCCCACGATGTTCGACTACCTACTCACCGGGCAATCGGCTCCCGTCCAGGCCCGCGTGGTACACGTCCAGGCCCAAGAGGCGGAAGTGCTTCGGCTCGTGAGCCTCGGGGCATTCGAACGGGCCGCGGCGCAGTCCGACTCGGCGCTGAGCGCGCTGACCGCCAAAGGCGACGGCCAGCTGACGGCGGCCGATGGGCAAGAGGCGTCGGGCGCGGTGGACCGCCAAGCACGTTTCGAAGCCCTCGGCCGGCTCTTCGACGCGATGCACACGGCACTCGGCCCCGCCGGCGCTCCGCTGCTGAGAAGAGCGATGGATAAGCGCCTGGCCGCGCTGGACGCTCTGCAAACTGGTCAGGACGGTCCCGCCGACGTGGCCATGGACGAGTCGGCGGCCCTCATCGCCGGCACCGCCGGCGCGCAGGGTGGTGAGGTGGCCAAGGTGTGGCGGCTGGAGCGCGGACTGGCCGTCGGCCAAAACCAGCTCGCCGCCGAGTCATGGACGAGACCGCTGCTGACCATGAGCGAGCAGCTCTCCCTGGTGCTGCTTCTGCTCCTCGCGCTGGGAGTCATCTTCGAGTTGCCGCTGGTGATGGCCCTCTTGGCGGCGCTCGGGGTGGTGAAGGCCAGCTTCCTGATGCGCTACCAGCGCCACGCCATCATCGTCTGCCTCATCGTCGCGGCCATCATCACCCCCACCGGGGACGCGATAAATCTCTCCCTCATGGCCGTGCCGATGATTGCCTGCTACGAGCTGGGCGTCCTCGCCGCCTGGCTCATTGAGAGGCGGAAGAGGCGCAACGCCGCCGAAACAGCGCTGGCGGCAGCCGGATAAGGCGCTCGAGCCGTCTGGCTCAATCCACGACGAGCTTCACGGGGATGTTGCCCCGGGTGGCGCGGCTGTAGGGGCAGACCTGATGCGCGGCCTCCATCAGCGCTTGCGCCGCGGGTTTCTCCAGCCCACTCAGCGTCCCATGGAGCTCCACCGAGAGTCCGAAGCCGCCATCATCTGTTTTTCCGATGGTGACGTGCGCAGTGATGGACACGTCCTGGACGGGTAGCTTTTGCATCCGGGCCACTCGCAGGAGCGCGCTCTCGAAGCAGGCCGAGTAGCCGGCGGCGAAGAGTTGCTCGGGGTTTGTCCCTTTGCCACCCGGCCCTCCGAGTGAGGTGGGCATGGTGAGGGCCATGTCGATGAGGCCGTCGTCGGAATGGACGCGCCCGGTGCGTCCTCCAAGGGCGGTGGCGATGGCGGTGTACAGCGGCTGGAAGGCCATGGGAGTCAGTACCCTTTCTCCGAAGTTGTGGCGTTCGATGCCGATGCAGTCCTTGGGTTGCGAGGCGCGGGTGCGCCCGTCCGTCAGAGGCGTCGCCCCGGGCTCTGAGGGACGAGGAGGAGGAGCAGCACCAAGCCAAGCAGCGTCGGGCCGCCCGCGGTGCTGCTACAGCCGGTGGATAGCACGGTTGGAACCACAGACGTCGAGAGGAGGACGTCGTCGGGGCTTGGGTTGGAGGCACTCGCCATCGCCGTCACCACGAAGGGGTCGGGCGCCGCGCTTGGCACGTGGAGCGTGACCACCGTCAGGAGCACCGCACCGGGAGCCACCGTGCCCAGGCTGCAAGGGAAGGTGCCAGTGGTGCAGGCGCCCGCCATGGAGAGGATGGTTGCCCCCGCGGGGAACGTGAGGTTGAGGCTCACGTCGTTCGCTGCCAACGGGCGGCGGTTCACCAAGGTGAGGAGGTAGCTGGGGTCCTGGTTGGGATAAATCTGCGGGTCGAGGGCCTTGGCCACGACAACCGAGAGCCCCTTGACCACCGACCAACCGAGATCAGAGAGCACCGCCGGCGTGAGGTCGAGCTGGTAAAGCACGCTCGGTTGAATGGTGGGCTCCATGAGGAGGGCAGGCGTGGCGCCGGTGCCGAAGTGCGACACCGAGGAAACGCTGGCCACGGTGGGTGGCGTGTAGAGCAGCACCCGGTCGCCGGAGGAGTCCACACCTGTGCGCAACGCGGTCTGGCCAAATGTCCCGATGACGGTGGCGACGCCGGCCCTCTGCATGATGGCCGTCCCGGTCTCCAGTGAGACGAAACCCACGGGGATAGACAAGGCCGGCGAGCCGCTCGGAGAGATGAGGGGCGCGTCGGGTTGGTCGTTGAAGAGGATGACGCCGGCAGCCCCCGCGTCTTGGGCTCGATTGGCCTTATCCAGGAAGCGGCACGTCACACCACCGTCCGAGCCGCTTCGCTGGATGAGCGCGAAGTTGCCCGCCAGGGCGCTGGCGTTGGTCAAATCACTGCAGCCGTCCAGAGGCTGGGCGGCGATGACGGGAGCTCCAGCAAGCGGAAAAGGACCGCTGAAGCCGGCCGGCGCGAAGGGGACGGGATTTTGGAGCCCGGGGACGTCGACGCTGAAGGTGGGAAGGTACTCAAGGAAATCCGGGACCGCCGCCGCGAGGGCTTGGCCCTGGAGCGCCAGCGCGCCGACAGAGTCGGCGACCGCTTGGCGCTGCGCGTCGGTCTCCGACTGCCAGGGTGTGGCGTCGGTGACGTCCCAGACGTGAAAGTCGAAGATGGACGGCGGATTGCTCCCAAAACTTCCGCTGGCGGCGTCGACGGCCGAGAGAAAGCCGAAGCCGTGGGAAAACTCGTGAAGGAATACCGAGAGCAGGTCGTCCTGGCCGGCGTCCGGCTTCCCCTCGAGTCCGTAGTAGAAGCTTTGGTTCTGGAGGCAAGCCGCCGTGCCGACACTGGCGTTGAAGCGGGAGATGATGTGGGCCTCCCCGGGGGTGAGGTCCTCGCCCAGCAGTGCGTTCGCCAGCGCGACCGGGTAACCCGCCGCCGGGACTGGGAGGCTCTGCGTCGAGATGAATGCCGCCACCGCGGTGATGCCGAGGATGCCCGCGGTGCTCGAGCAGACGAAGCGCGCGTCGTCGGTGGGGGTGACGAAGGCGCTGTCGACGACGATGGGGATGCTGCTCCTCAACGTCGCACCCCAGATGGTCGCCGCGTATTGCAGCAGGATGATGGCCTGCTGGCCACGGGTGGTCCCGAAATTCAGGCCGACCGGACTCACCTGAGTCGGGTCGTTGAGGCCCTTTCCGGGGGCATTCGTGTCCTGAATGAGGATGTCGGCACCGAACGCCGCCTGCGGGAAGCAGGTCAGGACTACGAGCGAGGCGGCGATTTGTCGCAGTGACATCCGAAGTCTCTCGAAGACCTCCCGCGCGCTACAAGGTGTCGCGTCGTCTGCGCAGAATGAGGCCCAGCGCCAGTCCTGCAAGCCCGAGGAAAGTGGCCGGCTCGTTTGTCGCACTGCACCCGCCGCTTCCGCCTCCGCCGGTAGTGAACGCGAAGGAAGCGCTGTTGTTGGCAGTGTTGGTGTCAGGGGTCGCCGAGGTGACCGTGGTGGTGAAGGTGGCACCATTCGCAAACCCGGCGGGGATGCTGAAGGTGCTCGTGATGGTGCGCGTCGTTCCAGCGGGAATGGTCCGCAGTGCGCAGGGGAAGGCATTGGTGCAGTCCCCGGTGTTCGAGGTGAACCCGGGCAGCACGCCTGATGTTCCGGCGACGGTGCCGGTGACGACCACGCTGGCCGCGTCCCCCGGACCGGCGTTCGTGACAGTCGTCGTGAGGACGGCGGGCTCGCCAGTGGTGACCGGGGAGGGGCCAGTGACGGTGACTCGGACATCTCCGCCGCTGGCCACCGTCTGCGTGGAACTGGCCGTCAAGTTGTCGCTGCCGTCGGAGGAGGAGGGGGTGAGGGTGGCAGTTGCCACGAAGGGACTCGCCGCAGTGAGCGGCGCTTGAACGGTGGTGACGACGAGAAGCACCTCTCCTGCTTGCATCGGGCCGAGCGCGCAGGGGAAGGCGGTCGCACATCCAGCCGGGCTCGAGACGTTGGAGATGAAGGTCGTGCCAGCGGGAAGCGCCAGGTCCAGCGTCACGCCGGTGATGCTCGTCGAGCGGCGATTGAGAACGGCGATGAGGTAGCTGAACTGGGCCCCGGCCGGTACCTCCGGGTCGAGCAACTTCACCACCGAAACGCCGAGGCCCGTTACGATCGACCAGCCGAGGTCGGACATCACGTCGGGCGTGAAGTCCATGTTGAGTCGGATGTCAGGTTCGTTCGCGTACTCGAGCAGCAACGTATGGGGATAGGAGTTCGAGTTCCAGTGACTGACGCTTGAGCCGCTACTGACAGTTGGGGGCGTATAAAGCAGGACGCGCGTCCCGCTGGGGTCGGTATTGGAAACCTGTGCGGCGACGCCGAAGTCCACGCCGACCGGTCCTTGGCCCAGCTCGCTCTGGAGCGTCATTCCGTCCTGGTTGCTGATGAAGGCGGCAGGAATGTTGAGCGCAGGTGTCCCCGCCATCTCGATGAGCGGCTCGCCGGTGTAGTCGTAAATGATGACTCCGATGGCACCGGCATCCGCCGCACGCTGCGTCTTGCTGATGAAGCTACAGACCACTCCGGCATCCGCGAAGCTTCGCTCGATGAGCGCGAACTTGCCGTTGAGCTCCGAGCCGTTGCTCAGGTCGGCGCAGGCGTCGAGTGGTACAGCCGCCACCAGGGGGCCGGAGCCGACCAGCGGTCCAGAGAATTGGCCCTCGGCGAAGTTCAGCTGCGTCGTGGTTGCATTGAACGTCACCTCGAGGATGGGCGGAGGTGCGAGGTAGGTCGGGATGTCCGCCCGGACAGCGACCCCGTCGAAGCCAATGCTAGACGGCGTGATGACCAACTGCTGGCGCATCGGCGCGGTTTCGCTCGTCCACGGGACGCCGGCCGTCACATCGAAGATGTGGTAGTCGAAGATGGAGAGCGGATTCCCCGTTCCGTTGTCCGGGTCGACGAAGGAAATGAAGCCGAGTCCGTGGCTGAACTCATGCATCAGCGTGGTGAAGAGGCTGATGGCATTGTCGGGGATTTGCATATCCAGGCCGAAGTACCAGGCTGCCGGGAAGTCGCACTTGGGGGTACCGAGATCGGCGTTGATGTTGACCGTGAACTCGGGTTGTCCCCCTCCGAGGTCCGCGCCCGAGAGCGCATTGGCCAAGGAGATGACGTAGCCGGCTGCGGTGTTGGGAAAGTTTGGCGAGGTGAAGTCGGCATTGGGCCGCGTGTACGCGAGGACGGTCCCATCCGCGCTGCAGGCAAAGTTCGAGTTCGTCGTGACGCTGTCGAATTCGCTATCGATGAGGATGGGGACAGAGCTCTTCAGGGCGGCGCCCCACATCGCCGTCGCGGCCTGGAAGACGATGAGGGCCTGGTCCCCCCGGCTGGTTCCGAAATTCAACAGCAGTGGCGTGGCCGGGGTCTCGTCGCTGAATCCGGGGGCCTGGGTGTTCTGGATGGTGAGGTCGGCAGCCAAGGCCCGGGACGCCGTCACCAGGGAAAGTGCCGCGCCGAGGACTGTCGAGAGGAGGGGAGCCCTCATTGAGCCGCCCTGGCACGGGTGGACGGCGAGGTGTCGTTCAGGAAGGCGTCAGCTCCTTCCGCCGAATCCACGCAGCGTGTGCTCACCGTCCCGTCGGGGTTCGTCTTGGCGAGGATGACTTCACCGAAGCCTTCCCGGATGCGGATCAGCCGCGAGCCAGGGATGGGACCCTCGGAAACGTCCAGGTTTGCCGACGCGCGAGACGTCAGGGTGCGGACGCGTTCTCGGATGTCCGGGGCGGCGGCCAGGCCCGTGGCAGCGCCGCGCGCCTTGGCCGCCGGCGAAACCGCCTGGGTTGGAGCATTTGCCGAGCAAGCGCAGAGCAGAAGCACAAGGAGGGGGAGGTGCTGAGAGCGGCCAGAATTCATGGAGAGCACCCGGCAGAGAGTACCTCGGTAAGCCGTACCCGGTCGCTAATGGCAGACGTCCAGGGACGGTCGCAAATTCACACCGTACGGCTCCTCCGCGGCCAGCGCAGTGTGTTACTGAGGAGTCCATGACGGACGGTGTGGAGAAGGAGGCCCGTGAGCGGGCCAAGGCCATCGCCGAGCAACAGAGGGCCGAGCGTCGCCAGCGCAAACGGCGGTGTGTCCTCTGTGGCATCGAGGAGTCAGAGAGGGCGCCCCTCGGGCCACATCCGGACGGCATCGGCCCGGCGTGCCGCGAGGAAGCTGCCTGCATGGCGCGCCGCGCCAGTCGCTGAGGGAGCGTCGCTCGCTTCCCTGCCTAGCGGCCATCTCGAGCCGGTTTGCGGGCGGCCTGGGTTTGGCCATATACGCCTGCCCGATGGGCGGGCTGGCCTTCACGGGGGTCAAGGTGTTCTCCACCACACTCGCGCGGGACCGCGAGGTGATGGGCGAGTCCATCACCCGTTGGCTACGGGACAACCCCAGCGCCGAAATACTCGACAAGGTGGTGACCCAGAGTTCCGACAGGGAGTTTCACTGCCTCACCATCACCCTTTTCTACCGTCCCCGAACCTAGCCCCAGGACACCAGACGGGTTGGCTTGCGTCGTCCTGTGGGGCTCGTCACTCTTGATGCTCGATGCGCCCACGACGACTTAGCTTTGGCTCCAACTTTCCTGGTCTGCGCAGCGTGGCCGTGCGCCTCGCGGTGGCACTCGTTGCGGGCTCGGTCGCTTATGCGCTGTTCCGGAGGAGCTACGGCGCGGCGCTCCTGCTGACGCCCGGGGACGTGGTGGATCGCCTCTGGCTGTGGCAGCTCTTGACGTACGCCTTCATCGAGACCAGCCCGATGGGCGTCATCTTCGCCGCCCTGGTGGTGTGGCAGGTGGGCGGTTCGCTCGAGCAGAGCTGGGGCTCGCGCCGGATGGTGGGCTTTGCAGTCGGGACAACAGTGCTTGCCGGACTGGTCACCGTTGCCCTGTCGTTCGTCGTCCGGCCCCTGTCGCAGATGAGCTTCGGGGGCGGCTGGGTGATGGGCAGCGCACTCTGGGTGGCCTTCGGCCTGTCGCTCGGCCGCGCTAGCGCCAACTTCTGGGGCCTGCCCGTCTCGGGCAACATCCTGGCGCTTATCGGCGCGGGGTTTGTGTTCCTCGAGGGTGCCTTCTACGGCTGGCTCCTGGTCGTACCCTCGGTGTTGGGTCTTATTTTGGCCGCCGCTTATGTCCGGGTGGGGGGACCCGAGTTGTGGTGGCTCCGCCTGCAATCCTGGCGGCTCCACCGCCAGCTGCGGGGCCGCTCCAAGCACCTGAAAGTCGTCGCACCGGACCGGAACACCCCCGGGGATTCGGACCGCTACCTGCACTGAGTCGTGCATCGAGGGTGGCCCCCGGGTATGCATGGCCCCCCCCTTCACTCACTCGAGGAGAGAGATGCGTACTGCCATCGTCGCCCTCACCGTTTTCGCTGTCCCGATGTCCGCTCATGCTTCGGATTGGGTTTTCGACTCGGCGCATACCAGCGCCCAGTTCGCGGTCAAACACATGATGGTCTCCACCGTCCGGGGCGCCTTCAGCAAGGTGACCGGCTCGGTGCACCTCGACGATAAGGACGTCACCAAGAGTTCGGTGGAGGCAGTCATCCCGGTGGACACGGTCGATACCCGCGAGCCCAAGCGCGATGCGCACCTCAAGTCGCCGGACTTCTTCGACGCCGCCAAGTTCCCGACGCTCACTTTTAAGTCGACCAGCGTTTCCGCCGGAGCCGGCGGACACTTGAGTGTCGCCGGGATTCTCAGCATTCACGGGGTGAGCAAGCCGGTGGTGCTCGACACGGAGATTACCCCTGAGACGAAGGGCATGGGCGGCAAGTCGAGCCGGGGTGTTTCGGCAACCACGAAAATCAGCCGGAAGGACTTCGGCCTGGTGTGGAACCATGCCCTGGAGACGGGCGGCGTTGCCGTCGGCGACGACGTCACCATCCAGATAGACGCCGAACTTCAGCCCAAGGCCTAGCCCCCCTGGACCGGCTGGGGCTGCCGCACGGTGGCCCTAGCCGGTCGTGATGGACTGGACACCGCCCCGGAAGACGTAAACCCGGGCAGTGTTGGTACGCGCGTCGGTGGGGACCACGAAGAAGCCCGGCTCGCCCGATGCGTGGTCATCCGAGTAGCCCACCACCTGTCGGCCGTCCCGGAAGGTGACTTGGACCCGCTCGCCGCGCGTCGCAAGCGGCGTCCCGCCAGGAGCAAGGACGAAGAACACCGCCTTCACCCGCTTGGTGGGGATGTGGACTGAGCGCCCGTCCGGCTGCTGCACCGCGAGCGCGTCTTCTTGAAGGTCGAGGTCGTGGACCGTCCCGCGGTGGACTTGCCCCTCGAGGGTATGCACGACCACCCGGTGGTCCCCCTCGACGATGCTCGGATTGAGCATCATCGGTGCACCGAAGACGGCCTGCGTTCCGGTCGCTGGGCTGGGCGTTGGCTGATTTCGTTTGGGAACCGCAGCTTGCGGAGGCTCCACTTCGTCTACGAGCTCGAGAACTGGCTGGACCGTTTCTTCCTCGACAGCAGCCAAGGAACGCGACGCGGCGGGGAGGGGCGTCCGAGGTTGGTACGCGGACGGGCCCGTGCCTGCGGTCTCGGAGCCGCCAAGAGTTGGTACCTCTGCCGTCGACGGCCGCGAGACGGGGATGGCAGGCCGAGACGTCGGCTCAGGCGTCACGGGTGCGACAGCCGCAGCTGGGATGGGTCTCGAAGGTTGGGTCTGGGGCAGCGGCGTCTTCGGAGCGAGCGCGGTCGGCGTGACCGACCTTGATGGCGGGGCCGGCGGCACTGGAACGACGACGGCGACTGGTCTCGGGCGCTGGGCGCTGGGGGTAGGCGTCGTGCCAGGGACGCTCGAGCCCGGGATGGGCGCCGGGGCGGCCGCGTTCGCGGCGAAGGATGGCACGCCAGGCTCCGTCCGTTGCCACGGCACAGGTGTGGCGCTGGGTCCAGGCGGCGGCTTGGGGAACTGGAATCCGCGGATGCCGCCGCTTCCCGGGGGGGACGCCACTGGAAAGGGAGGCTCAGGCGTCGACGTCGAGTCCTCCACGAAGTCGTCGTCACCGACGGTTTCAACGACGTCGTCCGTTTGCAGGGAAGTCTCCTCGGGCCAGGGGTCAGGGGCATGTGCACTGAGCGGGTCACCGCCCCGGGCAAAGTCGTCCCCGGCGAGGCGGGGCGGCTCTGCTGCGCCTGGCTCCCAGGTGGAGGGCGCGGGCGGCAGTGGCTCGACCGGCACACCGGCGAGCCCGGTGTGGGCACTCTCGGATGTTGCGTCCTGAAGGGCGTGGCTTAAAGGAGTGCCGAGCTGCAAAGGTGGCGGAGTCCCGGGAAACACTGTTTCTTCGACGAACTGCGCCTCGGTTGTAGAGGACTCGAGCAGGTGCAGGGCTTCGGGCAGCACGCCCTCGTTCATGTCCCTTGCCTGCGCCGACGACGCGTCGTGCTCGACCGAAGGCTCAGGAAGGACACCCATGTCTGGGCTTTCCGGCTGCGCGGCCTCGAGTGGGGCCGGAGCTTCCGGAAGGACACCCTCGTCCATGCCCGCCATCTGTGGGCCAGCGGCCTCGAGTGGGGCCGGAGCTTCCGGGAGGACACCCTCGTCCATGCCAGCCGTCTGTTGCTCCGCGGCGTGGAGTGGGGCCGGAGCTTCCGGGAGGACACCCTCGTCCATGCCCGCCGTCTGTGGGCCAGCGGCGTCGAGTGGGGCCGGAGCTTCCGGGAGGACACCCTCGTCCATGCCCGCCGTCTGTGGGCCAGCGGCCTGGAGTGGGACCGGGGCTTCCGGGAGGACGCCTTCGTCCAAGCCTGCCGTCTGTTGCTCCACGGCCTCGAGCAGGTCGGGACCGACGCCGACGGGGGCCTCGAGCTGGAACCGTGTCTCCGAGAGGATGCTCTTGTGAACGCTCGGGGCCGCAGACGCAGAGGCGCTCAGCTGGTGCGAATCCTCGGCCAGGCCGCCTTCATCGGCGTCGAAAACCGCCGTCGGTGGGGCATCGCGCTCTGATGCCTGCGCTCGCTCGGCGGAGGGCGCGCTCGCGAGATTTGCCAGGCTCTGGTGCTCGATGTCATCGGTCCCGCCCGTGTCCGGCGGCAAGTCGATGCCTTCATCTCCCTGCCGGCCATAGGAGACGAAGTCAGCGGCGGCGGCCAGGGGCACCCGGTCCGCAGGAGAGCCCCCGAACTCGGTGGCCTCGGCATCCCTTTGGGGACGTGTGGCCGCCGGAGCCTCGTCGAAGGGAGCCGGCGGTGGCCCGTCCAGTCCCGGGTCGGTGGGCCGGTCGGCCGCCGCGTCGGACCAGGCGGGGGCATCGAGCGCCGGACCAACCCAGGCGGACGTCGTCGGGGCCGCCGGGCTATCCAGCGAAGGGCCGTTCCAGTGCGTCTCCTCAGGCTCTGGTTCGTCGTCTGGCGAGACGGGCTGTGAAGCGTTGGTTGCCTCCTCGGCGTCCCAGAACTGCGCGGCGGGCTCATCCGGCGTTGTGCCAGCGGCCCCGGCGAGCACCGCGTCCGGGACGGGCGGCGTCGGGGGCGAAAGTGGCGCCGGCCCGGCAGGAGTCGGCGAAGTCGGCGAGGAGCCAACAGTCTCTGGCTCGAGCGGAAGGCCAAGCTGACGCCGAAGCGCCATCCACCGCGCCGCCTCGGCTTCGGTGAGCGCGCTCAGGCTTCGCTTCTCGCTGAGGGAACGCAGCTCGCGAATCGCTGCGCGCGTGTCGGACATCCGTCGCTCTGGGCAACCGGCCCCCAGGAGAGGGCACGGGCCGCTTGTCGAAAGGGCAAGAACGAGTGTACGGCCTTTTCACGCTGAGGGCAGTTTGCTGACCGTTGTCGGATGTTTGCCGCCGATGTGGGTTTGAGGTGGAAGCCTCGAGGCGAATCCGGTACGACGCCATCGATGGGCCCCTCACCCAGCGCAATGTCCGGTTCGCAGAATTTTCACACGGGAGCAGCTTGCCCATACAGGCCCGTGTGACGCAGAACTCCTGCCTGGCCCCAACCCCTTTGTGCCACCAACGGAGTACCCAGTGTCCAGCCCAGGCATCGCGCAGCTCGCCATCAACACGCTGCGGACACTGAGCATCGATGCCGTTGAGAAAGCCAACTCCGGGCACCCCGGGGCACCGATGGGCTTTGCCCCGGTGGCCTACGCCTTGTGGCGGGATGTGTTGCGCTACGACCCGGCCGACCCGCGGTGGCCGAACCGCGACCGCTTTCTCCTCTCCAACGGACACGCATCGATGTTGCTCTATGCCACCCTTTTCCTCGCCGGCGTCCGCGAGGTGAAGAAGGATGGCAAGGTCGGTTCGGGCCCGGCAGTGTCGCTCGACGACATCAAGTCCTTCCGGCAGCTGGGAAGCCGGACGCCGGGCCATCCGGAATACGGGCACACCAGCGGGGTAGAGGCCACCACCGGTCCACTTGGGCAGGGAGCTGCGAACAGCGTGGGGATGGCCATCGCCTCGCGCTGGCTCGGCACCCGCTACAACCGTCCCGGCAAGAGCGTCTTCGACTTCGACGTCTACGCCATCCTCGGCGACGGCTGCATGATGGAGGGCGTTTCCTCAGAGGCAGCGTCGCTCGCCGGGCACCTCCAGCTTTCCAACCTCTGTTGGATTTACGACAACAACCACGTCAGCCTCGACGGGAAGACGGCGCTCTCGTTTTCGGAGGACGCCGCGGCACGTTTCGGCGCCGTGGGCTGGGCGGTCACCCACGTCGACGATGCCAATGACCTGGCGAAGCTGGCCCGCGCGTTTTCTTTTTTCAAGGAGACGCGCGACCGGCCGACGCTGCTCATCGTCGACAGTCACATCGGTTACGGCTCGCCGAAGAAGCAGGACACCAGCGCCGCCCACGGAGAGCCCTTGGGCGCAGAAGAGGTACGCGCGGCCAAGCGCAACTACGGCTGGCCGGAAGATGCACAGTTCCTCGTCCCCGACGGCGTCCGCGCGGACTTCGACGAGGGGCTTGGGACGCGGGGCCGGACAGCGCGCGAGGCCTGGCTCAGGATGTTTCAAGAGTACAAGCGAGACCATCCAGACCTGGCCGACGAAGTGGACCGCATGGCGGCCCGGGATTTGCCGGTGGGGTGGCAGAGCGCGCTGACCGAGTTTCCAGCGGACGCGAAGGGGATGGCGACGCGGGAGTCCTCAGGAAAGGTGCTCGAGGCACTTGGCCAGCGAATCCCGTGGATTGTCGGAGGCGCCGCCGACCTGAGCGGCTCGACCCGGACGTCCTTCAAAGGCGAGGGCCCGATGGAGCCTGACCATCCCTCGGCGCGCAACGTCTACTACGGGGTGCGCGAGCACGCGATGGGAGCCATCGTCAATGGGTTGGTGCTCAGCGGTCTCCGCGGGTACGGGGCGACGTTCTTCAACTTCACGGACTACATGCGTGAGCCCATCCGACTCTCGGCGCTGATGGAGATTCCCTCCCTGTGGGTGATGACCCACGATTCCATCGGCCTCGGCGAGGACGGGCCCACCCACCAGCCCGTCGAGCAACTTGCCGCGCTGCGGTCCGTGCCCCAGCTCTTGGTGTTCCGACCAGCCGACGCCAACGAAGTCATCGAGTGCTGGAGGGTGGCCCTCCAAACACGTCACCGCCCCTCGTTGTTGGTGCTCAGCCGTCAGGCGCTGCCAACCTTCGACCGGAGTAAATGCGGGGCTGCAACCGGAGTTGCCCAAGGAGCATACGTCCTGGCAGAAGCCGAAGGAGGAAAGCCGGATGTCCTGCTGCTCGCCACCGGGAGCGAGGTTGCCATGGCCATGGTCGCTCGGGACCAACTCGCGCAGAGCGGAATCCACGCCAGAGTGGTGAGCATGCCTTGCTGGGAGCTGTTCGAGGAGCAAGACGCCGCGTACCGGGAGAGCGTTCTGCCGGCAGCGGTGGCCGCACGGGTGTCGGTGGAGGCTGCGGCTGCGCTCGGCTGGGACCGGTATGTCGGGCCCAAGGGGACCATCCTCGCCATGCGAAGCTTTGGCGCCTCGGCACCCATCAAGGACGTCCAGAAATATTTCGGCTTCACGCCTGAAAATGTAGCCGAGGCCGCACGGGCGCTGGTCCAGGTCAGGAGATAGACCCGACCATGGGGCCCGTCCTCTGGGCCGAGCGCAGGGTTTCGAGCGCCAGGCGCCCTTCAGTGACCGAGCCCTTCGACGCCGGCCTGGCCCGGTTCAGCGGGGCGGCGTCCTCGCGTAGAAAGAGCATCGAGCAGCATGTGTCGTCGAATCCGGCAGAAGGTAGGGAGACACCATGAATCGCATCAAGGCACTCGGGCAGGCGGGCCAGAGCATTTGGCTCGACTTCATGCAGCGGAATCTGGTCACCACGGGTGAGCTGCAGGGGCTCATTCAAAACGACGGCATTGCTGGACTGACGTCGAACCCCACCATTTTCCAGAAGGCTGTGGAGGCGAGCCAGGACTACGACGACCTCTTCACGAAGATGGCGTCCGAGGGGAAGACGGTGGTCCAGGTCTACGATGCGCTGACGCTGCGGGACATCCAGGACGCGGCCCGCATCTTTCATCCAGTGTGGGAGTCCACCCAGCACCGGGATGGGTACTGCTCGCTCGAGGTCTCCCCCAAGCTGGCCCGTGACACCAAGGGGTCCATCGAGGAGGCGCGTCGCTTGTGGAAGGCACTGGGCGCGCCCAACGTCATGATTAAGATTCCTGGAACGCCCGAGGGCGTTCCGGCCATCGAGCAGTGCATCAGCGAAGGTATCAACATCAACGTCACGCTTCTCTTCAGCCAGGAAGCCTATGTCACCGTGGCCGAGGCCTACCTTCGCGGCCTGGAGCGGCGGGCGAAGGAGGGGAAGCCCGTGGCGGAGCTTGCCTCGGTGGCCAGCTTCTTCGTCAGTCGCATCGACTCCGAAGTGGAGAAGCGAATCGGAAAGGCGCGCGCTGCGAGTGCGGACGAGCGGCGTTCGCGGCTGTTCGAGGCGTTGATGGGCAAAGTCGCCATCGCCAACGCCAAGCTGGCCTACCGGCGCTACCAGGCGCTTTTCAGCGGCGCGCGGTGGGACACGCTGGCCAAGCAAGGCGCGCATCCCCAGCGCGTCCTCTGGGCAAGCACCGGGACCAAGAACCCCAAATATTCCGATGTCCTCTATGTGGAGGAACTCGTCGGAAAGGACACGGTGAACACCATCCCCCCGGCGACCCTGGATGCCTTCCGCGACCACGGCAAGGTTCGCCAGAGTCTGACCGAGGACGTCCCCGGCGCGGAGGTCACGATGCGCACGCTGGAGGAGGCCGGAATCTCGATGAAGGCCGTCACCGACACGCTGGTGGAAGAAGGGGTGCAAAAGTTCGCCGAGTCCTTCGACGAGCTCTTCAAAGCCATCGGCGAGCGCCTCCGCGCTCACGGAGGGAAGGTATGAAGGCGCTCCCACTCTGCAAGACGAGGGAGGTGCCGTGAGCGTGCCGCCGGCCAAGACGGCTTCCGGGGTCCGGGTCGGAGACCCGTGCGTGGTGATCATTTTCGGCGCCTCGGGCGACTTGACGCAGCGCAAGCTGGTGCCAGCCCTGTTCAACCTCCAGACGCAAGGGTTTCTCGCTTCGGAGTTTGGTGTGGTGGGCGTGTCGCGTTCGGAGATGCCTCACGCCACTTTTCGCGAGAAGGTGAAGCCGGAAGACAAGTCCCTGCCCACCGACGAGGCCCGCAAGGCCTGGAGTGAACTCTCGGAGCGAATCTTCTACCAAGCGGGCGATGTGTCTCGTCCAGAGACCTTCAAGCAACTCAAGGACTTCCTCGGCAAACTCGACGCCCAGCTGAAGACGCCCGGCAATTACATGTTTTACCTCTCGGTGGCGCCGGAATTCTTCGCGACCATCGTCAAGGGGCTGGGCAGCGCCGGGCTTCTCGAAGAGAAAGACGGACACTGGCGGCGAGTGGTCATCGAGAAGCCCTTTGGCCACGACCTCGGCTCCGCCATACAGCTCAACCAGGACTTGCGGTCGGTGGTCGGCGAGCGGCAGATTTTTCGCATCGACCACTACCTGGGCAAGGAGACCGTCCAGAACCTGCTCATCTTTCGGTTCGGCAACAGCATCTTCGAGCCGATTTGGAACCACCACTACATCGACCACGTGCAGGTCACCGCCGCCGAGGAACTCGGTGTGGAGGGACGGGGCGGGTACTACGACAGCGCGGGCTCACTCCGCGACATGGTGCCCAACCACATCGCACAGCTGGTGAGCCTGGTGGGAATGGAGCCGCCCATCTCCTTCCATGCCGATGCGGTGCGCGACGAGCAGGTGAAGCTCTTGCGGTCCATCCAGCCGCTGTCCCCCGAGGACGTGCTTCATTCCGCGGTGCGAGGCCAGTACGGGCAGGGACAGGTGAAGGGACACAAGGTCCCTGGCTACCGCGAGGAAGAAAAGGTCTCGCCTCAGAGCAACACCGACACCTTTGTTGGTTTGCGGCTCTACATCGACAACTGGCGCTGGGCCCATGTCCCCTTCTATGTGCGCACCGGAAAGCGCATGCCCAAGCGGGTGACGGAAATCGTCATCCAATTCAAGGCGGCGCCCTTCATGCTCTTCACCCGTACACCGGTGAGCCACCTCACCACCAACCGACTCTTCGTTCGCATCCAGCCCGATGAAGGCATCTCGCTCCGCTTTGGTGCCAAGGTCCCCGGCCCCGTTCTCGACATGGGCGCGGTGGAGATGGATTTTCGCTACGTGGATTGGTTTGGCGCCAAGCCGAGCACCGGATACGAGACCCTACTTTATGACGCGATGGTGGGCGAGGCGACGCTCTTCCAGCGCGCGGACATGGTGGAGGCCGGCTGGCAGATGGTGCAGCCCTTGATTGACGTCTGGAAGGCACTGCCCCCGAGGGACTTTCCGAACTACGCCGCTGGAACCTGGGGCCCCACCGACGCCGATGCTCTCCTGGAGCGTGACGGGCGGCACTGGGAGAACGGCGAGACGTGATTGTTGCCGGGGACATCGGTGGAACACATGCTCGCCTGGGCCTGTTCGAGGTGCACGATGGCACTCCAGCCCTGGTCAACGAGCGCGTGTACCCGAGCCCCAAGTTTTCCGGGTTGGAGGCCGTCCTCCGGGCGTTCGTCGAAGAATTTCGCCCCGTCACCACCGGCGCCGCGTTCGGGCTGGCTGGCCCGGTGCACGAGGGGAAGGTCCGCACGCCGAATCTTCCCTGGGAGGTAGACGCTCGGGCATTGGAAGCTGTCCTCGGAATTCCGAGGGTGGTGTTGATGAACGACCTCGAGGCGCTGGCCAGCGGCATTCCGTCGCTCGCGCTGGCGGACGTCCTGCTCCTCAATCCAGGTGTCGAGACCGCTGGCAACCGTGCCGTGGTCGCGGCCGGAACCGGCTTCGGCGTCGCGGGGCTGATGTGGGACGGAAAGCGGCACAGGCCGCTGGCCACCGAGGGAGGCCATGCCGACTTCGCGCCCCGAAACGTGCTGGAGTCAGAGCTCATGCTCCATCTCTCGAAGCGCTTCGGCCGCGTGAGCAACGAGCGCATCCTCTCCGGGGCAGGGCTGACCAACGTCTACGACTTCCTTCGGGACACCGGACGTGGCGAGGAGCCGGACTGGCTCACTGGACGGCTGGCGGCCGATGACCGAGCCAGGGTCATTTCCCAGTGCGGGCTCGACCGTTCGAGTCCGCTCTGCTCTCAAGCCCTGGACTTATTCGCCACCATCTATGGCGCGGTGGCGGGCAACGTCGCGTTGCTCTTCCTGGCCTTGGGCGGTGTCTACCTCGGCGGGGGAATTGCGCCGAAAGTGCTGGAGCGTCTGAAGGACCCGAAGCTTTTTCATGCTGCCTTCGTGGACAAGGGGCGCCTCCGGCCGGTGATGGAGCAGATTCCGGTTCGCGTGGTCCTCGACGACCGCGTGGGGATGCGCGGGGCGGCCCAGGTGGCGGTCCAGGAATTGGCCAGGTGAAAATCGTCCCCTCCATCTTGGCCGCGGACTACTGGCGGCTCGGCGAGCAGGTGGCCGAGGCAGAGCGGGGGGGCGCGCAGCGCTTCCACATCGACGTGATGGACGGCTCCTTCGTCCCCAACTTCTCGCTCGGACTCCCCATCGTCGAGGCCATGCGCCGCGGGACGACGCTGCCCCTGGAAGTTCACCTCATGATTGACCGGCCCGAGCGGTACACGGAGGCTTTCATCAAGGCCGGTGGCGACCTCCTCATCCTCCACCAGGAAGCGACGCCCCAGTTGCACCGAGCGCTGGACCAAGTCCAGGCGCTGGGCAAGGCGGTGGGCGTGGGCCTCAACCCCGGGACGCCTCTCGGTACCATCGAAGACGTCGTGGAAGAGCTCGACCTGCTGCTCCTGATGACCGTCAACCCAGGTTTCGGCGGGCAGAAGTTCATCACCTCCGTCCTCTCTAAGCTGCAGCGGGCCCGGGCGCTGCTTCGCGAGCGTGCGCCAGCATGCGAGCTGGAAGTCGACGGCGGAATCGACGAGACGACGGGGCCCCTGGCCTTGGCTGCCGGGGCGGACGTGCTGGTTGCCGGAACCTGCATCTTCGCCCATGCCGGTGGGCCGGCCGCCGGCGTCCGGGCCCTGCGTGAGGCGTGCGCGCGAGGGGTGTCGGCCGCGCTCTAGCCTCACCGCGAACCCGCCAAAGCCTTCCTCCTCGAGGGAGGCCCAACCCCCGTTGCTGAGGGCCGGCGCGGCCGGTCCTGAAAACGAACGGCACCACCCGTCCGTCGCGTCCGGGCGGCGCCAGCTCAGTCTTCTCCCTTGTGGCGGCTCAATAGCCGCCCTACCGCCCCATCGCGAATGTGGAAGAGGGTTTCAGGCACCAGGGACAGGGCGACCGCCGTCACCAGGAAACCGCTCGCCACCAGGTCTCCGACGCTCAGCCGCTCTCCGAGAATGAGGAACGAGGCCACAAGGCCAGCAACGATGGAACCGTATGAGGTCAGCGCGGCCACGAGCGCGACATTGAGTGCGCGCAACGCGATGCCTTGCAGGAGCTGTCCGACCAGCGAGAGCAGAAGAATTATTTCGAGGTCGAACCAGATGATGGTTCGCATGTCAAAATGGCGCAGCGGGATGAGAGCGGCATCGAGCTGCCCCAAGGGCACTCCGAGGAGTGCGAGCATCACACTCCCCAACGTGCCGAACACGCCGACGACGAAGAGCGGCGGGTAAGAACGGTTGAGCTTGCGGATTCCCAGAGTCAAAAGGGCCCAGGCGAAGATGAAACCCCCTATCAGGAGGTCGCCGGTCGGTGTTGCCCCGCCAGTCGTTTTCGAGAGGGTGAGCGTCGAAGCGCCGAGGACACCAATCACGATGGCGAGGATTCGGACCGGCGCGAGCCGTTCCCGCAGCAAGAGCGCGGCCAGGCCAGCCGCCAGCGGTGGAAATAGGCTGAGCAGCAAGACGGCGTGAGATGCGCTGGTCGCGCTCGCACCCAGAGCCGACAGAGCGCACGCTCCGGGGCCAAAGGCGATGCCACAGCCCACAAACAGTCCGGCGTCCTTCCAACTCAGCCGCGGAAGGTGCTTCGGCCTCGTCAGCAGCGCAAGCGCCAGGAACAGCGGAAGCATCCACACACCGCGCGCGACGAACAGGCTGACCGCGTCGAAGCGCGGGGAAGGGCTTGGTGCATAGAGAACCTTCGAGGCGACGGCGTTGCCACCAAAGAAGACTGCCGAGGCGAGCGCCGCGATTACCGCCCAAATTCGACTTCCGGTCTCGTCGTTCCGGGGTGCGACTGGCAGGGTAGCCTCCTTCGTTTCTGTCAACGCGATTCACCCAACAGCCGTGGCCTAGCGTTCGATGCCTTCCGAGGGAGCTGGGAGCCGAGACCAGCGGCCCTCGGCAACGAGGAATACCGAGCCGCGGACGGAGACTTCACCAGACGCAGCCACCCGCACCGCGAGTTCGCTGGGACGACCGGCAAAGCGTCCCTGGCAGAACGCCAGCCAGCCGCCGGGACGTTCGCGCCCGTGCCGGACGAGGTAGGCACCGGCCGGTCCGGCCGCGCTGCCGGTGGCGACGTCTTCCACCGCGCCGCGGTTGTCCCACGTTCGTCCTTCCCGGGCCCCGACATCGAGCAGGTAGACGAATTTCGCGCCGTGCCTGGCCAGGAGCGTCTCGAAATCGGCGTGGAGGATGCGCGCGCGGTCCAACGCCCGCGCCAGAGGAACGATGAGATAGGGCAGGCCGGTGGACACCACTTGCAGTGGCAGCCCCGGCTGAAGGTCCTCTGAGCCAAGGCTGAGCGCAGCCAGGAGGGCGGAGTCCTCCAGCGTCGGCCCGAAGGAGGCCATGCCCTGCTCCATCTCCACGCTGAAGCCGCCGGCGGTGCGGGTGGAGTGCACCTCCAGCCGCCGACCCTCTGGCAACTCGAGCGTGCTGAAAATCTCGGCCTGGGCTCCGGCGAGATGGTGGAGCACCGCGCCCGCGCCCAGCACCGGGTGGCCGGCGAACGGCAGCTCCTCGTCCATGGTGAAAACCTTCGCCCGGACCGCGCTGGAGTCGCCCGGAGCGAGAAAGATGCATTCGAATTGACGCAGCTCCTGCGTCAGGACCTGCATTTGTGAGACGGAAAGAGAGGCCGCCTCAGGGAACACGCCGAGGCCGTTTCCACTGAAGGGCCGAGGCGCGAAGACGTCCACCTGAAAGAAGCGCACGTGGGCTCAGTACTGCCAGGCACCGAGCGCCTTTTGAAACTCCGCCAGTGCATTCGTTGCTGGGCCCACCTGTCGCACTGCGATGAGGCGTTCGTTCATCTGCACCAGCCGCAAGGCCAGCACCCGCGCCAGGGCGAGCGTCAGTTTCAGAGCTGCCAAGTCGTGCGCTTCCAAGAGCCGTCGGAAAGCCGACCCCGGCACCCGGAGGAGGGAGAGCGCGCTCACCGCCAATGCCGAGGCACTCCGTGGCCCGTCCTCGAGCAGAAGGCTGGCCTCGCCGAGCACCGTCGGGCCTTGCAGCGTGGCCAGGACTTGGTGGTGGCCGGAGCCGTCCCGCTTCACCACCTCCACCGAGCCCGACAGCAACACCCACAGCGCGTCGCCGGCCTCACCCTCGCGGAAGAGCGGCGACTGCGCGCTCACCATGCGCGGTTCAGCAATGGCGGCGATGCGGAGAAGCTCGCTCCGCTCCAAACCCTGGAAGAGGGGAACACTGGCCAGGGACTCCGCGACCGTCTCCATCGCGGCAGACGGTACCACACGGGCCCAAGCGAACCGCTGCCCTGGACACTGGAACTCAAATGCCCCGCAGGACGGTGGCCTTTCCCACGCGACTCAGGGCGAGAATGGTAGCGGCAGTCCGAAGAAGCACCTGCCGGCTGCGCGAGACTTGGGCCACCCGCTCGTAGGCGTCTTTCATTGCGCGTTCGAGCTCGGCGTCGACCCGCTCCTCATCCCAGGCCAGATGCTGGAGGTTCTGGACCCACTCGAAGTAACTCACCGTCACGCCACCGGCTGAAGCGAGGATGTCCGGGACCACCACCACACCGCGCTGCTCGAGCAACGCGTCGGCATCCGCCTCGGTTGGCCCGTTGGCGGCCTCGAGGACCACTCGGGCGCGGACTTCCTTGGCAATCTCGAGCGTGAGGACCCCGCCCACGGACGCCGGCACGAGAATATCGCAGTCGGCAGTGAGCACCTCGGTCGCCGCGCAAGGGTTGCCCCCGGCGAACCCCCGCACTGCACCGAAGCGTCGGACGTGCTCGAAAAGCGCCGGCAGGTCCAGCCCGGACGCATCCTGCACGCCGCCCGAAACGTCGCAGACGGCCACCAACCGGGCACCGGCCTCGGCCAGCGCCCGGGCGGTATGGGAACCGACGTTTCCGAATCCATGCACCGCGACGCGCGCCCCCTGCAACGGCTGTCCCAAATCGCGGAGCACCTCCTTGGCGACGTAGAGCAGTCCTCGCCCGGTGGCCGCCTCGCGCCCTCGCGAGCCTCCCAGCTCCAGGGGCTTCCCGGTGACCACCGCCGGGGCGTGTCCATGGTGCTTGCCGTACTGGTCCATCACCCAAGCCATCACCTGGGGGTTGGTGTTGACGTCCGGCCCGAGCACATCGCGGGTGGGGCCGAGGACATCCGCCAGCTGGTCGACGTACTTTCGCGTGAGCCGCTCCAGCTCCTTGGCGGTGAGCTGGGCCGGGTCCACGGCCACGCCCCCTTTGCTGCCGCCCAAGGGGAGGTTCATCACCGCCGTCTTCCAGGTCATCAGCGAGGCGAGCGAAACCATTTCCTGGGCGTCGACGTCGGCGTGGTAGCGCAGGCCACCCTTCATCGGCCCGCGGCTGTTGTCGTGTTGCACGCGCCAGCCGGAAAAGGTGCGGATTTCTCCCGCGTCCATCTCGATGCTTACCTGCACCCTTATCTCGCGCAGCGGCGAAGCCAGCAGCGTCTCGATGCGGTCGCCGAGGTCCATCAACCGGGCCGCGGTGCGGAAGAAGTGCGTGGTGGCGGCGAGCGACATCGACTACCGACGCCGGGCCCGCTCAATCTTCAACGACTTGCCGGCGTGGGTCTGGCCATCGAGCCGCTCGAAGGTGGGGGCGTCGGCCTCGGCCACGAAGACATAACTGTAGGTGGGCCGCAGCTCGATGCGGGCCACCTTCCCGGCCGGAGCACCCAGGGTCTCCAGCGCGGCGCGCAGCGATGCTTCGTCGAGGCCCTCGGCGCTCCCAAGGTTGAGCCACAGCCGGACCTGGCCCGCGACGTCACCCCGCGGTCGTCGGGCGGCCCCGTCGGCGGCGGAGGGCGCCTCCGGTCGGTCTCGCCGCGGCGGTCGCTCGCGCCGAGCTCCCCCTGGTTTCGGGCCGCGCTCGGAACGCTCGCCCCGCTCGCTTCGCTCCGGTCGCTCGCGCTTGACCTCGCGGGGAGGAAGGCCGGCCGCGCGCTCCTCGGCCAGCGTGGCTTGGGCCTTGTCGATTCGAAGGTGGTGAAAGAAGGACTTGAGCAGGAAGCCAATGAGGTCGTCCGCGTCGGTCCGACCCTTGAGCGCGCCGGCCAAGGCCAGGTAGCCCTCGTACACGCTCGAGGAGGCAGCCTCCTTGATGTCCCGGACATGGCGCTCGGTCCAGAGCTTGAGCGCCTCTTCCGGACTGGGCATCTGGCGCTTCTCGAAAGCAATGCCGTACTTCTTCTCCAGTGCGGACAGCGTGCCCAGCTCCCGGCCGGAGACGAGGTTGATGGCGACGCCCTTTTTCCCGATGCGTCCCGTCCGACCGACGCGATGCAAGTAGACAGCCGGATCCTCGGGCAGCGAGTAGTTGATGACGTATTGCAAGTCGGAGATATCGATGCCGCGGGCCGCAATGTCGGTGGCCACCATGAAGGCGACCTCACCGCGCTTGACCTTGGCCATGACCCGTTCGCGCTCCGACTGCGGAAGGTCACCATTGAGCAACTCGGCGTCGAATCCGGTCCGGTTGAGCACGGCGGTGACCAGTGCGGTGTCATCACGGGTGTTGCAAAAGATGATGGCGTTGTCCGGCTCCTCCATCTCCAGCACGTAGATGAGGTTTCTGGGCTTGGGGTAGTTGTCGGTCACGTCGTAACGGATGTGGTGGATGTGGTCGACGGTGAGGACATCTCCGGAGAGCAGCAAGGCCTCCGGGGAGGTGGTGTACTTGGCAATCAGCCGCTGGATGTCCGGTGGAACCGTGGCGCTGAAGAGCAACACCTGCCGCCCCTGGGGGAGCTGGTCGAGGATTCGGGTAACCTCCTCGAAGAAGCCCTGGTTGAGCATCTCGTCCGCTTCGTCGAGCACCACGTGCCGACAACCGCCCAGCTTCAAATTCTTTCGGCGGATGTGGTCGTAGACGCGTCCCGGAGTGCCGACCACGATGTGGACGCCCCCTTCGAGGGCGTCCTCCTGCGCCTTCATCGAGGCTCCCCCGTAGATGGCGGTCACCTTGATGCCCTTGTACTTCCCGAGGTCGCCTACTTCGGCTGCAACCTGAAGGGCAAGCTCGCGGGTGGGGCAGAGCACCAAGGCGCGGACTTCTCGGTCCGCTGCGTCGATGCGCTCCAAAAGCGGAAGCCCAAAGGCCGCCGTCTTTCCGGTGCCGGTCTTGCTGCGGACGATGAGGTCCCGCCCGGCCAGGACAGGAGCGAAGGCTTTGGCCTGGACCGGCGTCGGTCGGTCATAGCCGCGCTCGGCAAGGGCACGGCGGATTTCAGGGGAGATGGGGAGGTCGTCGAAGCCAATGTCGGCGACGTAGTCCTGGGGCCCGTCGACCGGCGGGGAACCATCCTCGTCGCCCCCGCCGCCCGGCGGCGTGGACGAGGATGCGGAAAAAGTGTCTGTCATCTGTGGGAGGGGCTTAATCCCTGCTGGCGTCTCTGGCAATGTCCCGCGCCGGCAACATGGTCAAGTCGCGCAAGCCCAAAGCCAAGGCGAAAGTGAAGCGGCGGCCAGTGAAGGCCGCTGCCCCGCGGCGCCGCAAGGCCGCCGAGCGCGCACCGGTGCCGGAACCCGAGCCTCGGGCGCCTCGCCCCCTGGAGCCGGCCGCGTCCGCGACGCTGACCGCTCGGAAGCCCAAGCCGCGCCGGCAGAAGGGACGCGAGTCGGAGGAAGGCGAGCCGCACGAGGTGGAAGTGGACGCGCCCCGCGGACTGGAGCGGGCGGATCCCCTGCGGGCTTACATGGCCGAAGTGCAGCGCCACCCCCTGCTCAGCCGCGAGGACGAGGCAGCTCTGGCGCGGCGTTACAAGAGCACCGGAGACGTGGTCGCGGCGGCACAGCTGGTGTCCGCCAACCTTCGTCTGGTGGTGAAGCTGGCCCACGAATACCACCGCAATCCCATCGCGCTGCTGGACCTCATCCAGGAGGGCAACATCGGGCTGATGCAGGCGGTGAAGAAATTCGACCCGGAGCGTGGGGTGAAGCTGTCCACCTACGCCGCCTGGTGGATTCGCGCCTACTTGCTTCGCTACATCATGGACAACTGGAAGATGGTGAAGATTGGTACCACCGAGGCCCAGCGCAAGCTGTTCTTCAAATTGCGCCAGGAGCAGCAGCGCTTCACCTCGCAGGGAATCGAACCGAGCCCGAAGCTCCTCGCCGAGCGTCTGCACGTCACCGAACGGGATGTAGAGGAGATGGACCAGCGGCTGGGCCAGGACGAAGTGTCCATCGATGCGCCGGTGGGTGAGGACGGAAACACGACGCGCGTCGAGCGGCTCATTCCCGCCAGCCCGGTGCAGGGTGCGGACGAGCAACTGGCCAGCGAGGAAGTGAAGCGATTGTTTCGCGCCAAGCTCACGGACTTCGCCCACGACCTGGACGGCAAGGAGAAGTACATCTTCGAAAAACGCCTCATCGCCGACGAGCCGATGACCCTGCAGGACATCGGCACTCATTTCGGCGTGTCACGCGAGCGAGCGCGCCAAATCGAAGCGCAACTCATTGGTCGGATTCACGACTACCTGCGCCACGAGATTCCGGACTTCGATGTGGTCGCCAAGCCCGACGTCTAAAGCTTAGGGGGCGGCCCTCAGGCGGAGACGCGAACGGTCCCGAGGCGGCTCTCCGGCAACTCCGCCCGCAGGCGCAGGGGGAGGAAGACGGAGAAGGTCGAACCGCGGCCCTCCTCGCTCGAGACCTCCATCCGGCCCCCGTGACGAAGCACGATGCGACGGCTTAGCGTGAGCCCGAGCCCTGTGCCTTCTCCGGCGCGCCGCGTGGAGAAGAAAGGCTGAAAGAGGTGGGCGATGTGACGGGGGTGAATGCCGTCCCCGGTGTCGCTCACCGACACCACCAACTCCTCGCCCTCGACCCGGGTTTCGAGCCGCAGTGTCCCGGTCTCGCCCATGGCGCGGAGTGCGTTGTCCACCAGATTGAGCCAGACCTGGTTCAGCGCCCCAGCCTCCCCGAGCACTCCTTCCTGTGCCTGGTAGGCGCGTTCCACCCGCACGCCGGAAGGCGTCCTCCAAGCCATCACCTTCAGCGTGCCATCGAGCGATGCGCAGACGTCCACCGCCTCCCGGCGGTCGGTGGGTCGGGCGAACCCGAGCAGCGACTCGGCCAGGTAGTGAATTCGCTCGCCTGCCTCCTCGAGCACCGAGAGTAGGGTGTCGGCCGCCGCGAAGTCGCCCCCGGGCACGAGCAGCTCGCGCAGCGGGACCAGGCTGTTGAGGAGGCCATTGAGCGGATTTCTCACTTCATGGGCAAACCCGGTGGTGAGCAGGCCCAGCGTCGCCAAGCGCTCGTTCTCCGCAATCCGCGCGGCAGCGTCGCGCAACCGCAACTGGGTCTCCACCCGGGCCACCAGTTCGCGCGGCCGAAAGGGCTTGCCCACGTAGTCATTGGCTCCCGCACCCAGGCCGTACAGCGTGGCGTCCATCTCGTTGCGTGCGGTGAGGAGGATGACCGGCAAATCCGCGGTCTCCGGGTCGCTGCGCAGCGCTTTCACCATCTGAACGCCGGACATGACCGGCATCATCACGTCGGACACCACCACGTCCGGGTACCCAGTTCTGGCCCGGGCGATGCCCTCTTCGCCGTTGGCTGCCTCGAGCACCCGGAAGCCGTCGGTGCGAAGGAACCCAGCGATGAACCGGCGGATTTCGTCGTCGTCCTCCACCACCAGCACGGTCCGCTGGGCCTGGGCGACCGCGTGAACCGGCGGTAAGTCGGCGGGGGCTGGTGCCTCGGGCGCACCTTGCAACTGCCGCAGCGCCTGCGACAGCTCGGGCGGTCCGCGTCGGCGTTCGCGCCGCTCCACGTCTTCCGGGTCGCGAACCTCCCGGAGGTCCTCGCGGATGTGGGTGGTTCCCTTGGGGAGGTTGACCCGGAAGGTGGACCCGACGTCGAGGAGGCTGCTGACTTCGATGCGGCCGGCATGGAGTTCCACGGCCTCCTTCACCAGCGCCAACCCGATGCCTGTGCCGCGGAGGTGGCGAATGCCGGTGGAGTCGGCCTGCGCAAAGCGGTCGAAAATACGGGGCAGGTCCTCGGGTGCCAGCCCACACCCGCTATCCGCCACTTCCACCACTACCTCCTCCGGCGTTTCCGAAAGACGGATGGTGACGTTGCCGCGGAGCGTGAACTTCAGCGCGTTGGAGATGAGGTTCTGAAAGACGCCTTCCATCTGGTCCGGGTCGACATGCACAGAGGTGACAGGTCCGCCCTCGACGCGCAGCGCGATGGACCGCTCCTGGGCAAGGACTCGGAACGGGCCCAGCATGGTCCGCAGGAACGCGGAGAGCTCCACGGGCTGGTACCGGAGACGGGTCTTACCGGCTTCCATCTTCGCCAGGTCGAGGAGCTGGTCGATGAGCCGGAGCAGCTTGGTGGCGCTGCGCTCCATCGTCTCCAGGTTTTGTCGAACGTCCACCGCCAGGGTACCAGTTCCGTGCGAGAGCAGGCTCTCCAGCGAAAGGAGGATGAGCGTCAACGGGGTCCGCAGCTCGTGGCTGACGTTGTCGAAGAACTGGGTCTTCAGGCGGTCCAACTCCCGCTGGTGTTCAAGCGCCTTGCTGAGCATCTGCGCGCTCTCCTCGAGTTCGCGGGTTCGCTGCGCGACGCGCTCTTCGAGGAGAATGTTGGCTCGGTGCACCTCGTCGCTGCGCCGCTGGAGGTCCTCCATGCTCCGCACCAGACCCTCCGTCTGGGAGGCCAGCAGTTCGGAATCGCGCAGAACTTCGTGACGTTCGTCGAGCCATCCGCCCAGGGCGACGCCGGCAAGCCCGGAGAGGCCGAGTAAGGGAACGTCAGCTCCCGGAAACACTCGCGAGAGGCCGAGGCCCGTTGCTCCTCCCACCACAGCCCCGAGCCAGCGCCGCCAGCGCCGACGGGGGCTGCGCCAGTGCAGTTCGTAACGGCACGAGGGTGCACCGAGCACTTGGCATTGCGTTTCGACGACCTCGGCGCGGGGCAGGCCCCAGATGGTTGGAACCGAAGCGAACTGCTCCTGACGGCCGATGCAGAAGTTCCGGTGAGGTTCGGGGACCCGGCTCCGGTAGGCGAGCGTCATCGTGTCGTCGCCGAGCGACTCGATACTGAACGTGCCTACCCGGTTGTAGACGGGGGTGATGTCGACCATCTTCCGGAAACAGAGGCGAGGCGTCCCGAGCGCCTTGAGCATGTGGTAGGCGAATCCCAGTGCCTCGGGCGTCGCCGTCAGCTGCATGGCCTTGCGGATGAACTCCGGGTCGCCGGAATCGGCGATTAACGCCGTGATGAGTTTCTCGGTGAAGCGCAGCGAGACGAAATTGCTGTGGGTGCCGATGTAGCTGAGCGGCAGCGTGATTTGCTCACGCTTCCAGAGCGCCGCAAGCCGTTCCGCGCCGTAGGCGCGCTCGTAGTACAGCACCACCATTCCCACCACCCGCACGCTGAGTTCAGGTGCGGTATCCAAGTCACTGGAGGGTTCGGGACTCACGGGAGAAGAAGCCAGCAGGACCATTCCATAGTTCCGGGGTCCAGCGGCTCGTCCTGATTGGATGCCAGCTGCCGGACGAAGGTCAACCGCGACCCTCTGTCCGCACGCGGGCCAGCTGAGCAGCGTCCCGCACCAGGGGTCAGGCGGCGCGCTCCTCCTCGGTTTCACGACGGCCCGCCGAGCGCCGGTTGAGGCGCTCGAAGATGGCTTGGGAGAGGTTGTCCCACTTTCCAACCTGTGAGGCGGGAAAGGTCCACTCGGCCGTCTGGCCGAGGTTTACGAATCCAAGTGCAAGCGCTGCGGAAAGGTCGCTTTCGGCTGCCAGCACGACCGGCGCCGGCCTACCGCTGCGTTCTGCGTGCTGGCAGGCGTGGCGGATGAGGGCGGCTCGTGCCGCTCCAGCCAGAGATGCATCCGAGGTGTGGACGAAGAGCCGAAGCGCGTTCGTCAGTTCCGGCCAGCACAGGCCCGGCGTGGTCACCTCCAGAAGCCCGAAGGCGGCGATGCCCTCAGGCCCATCGACGGCCCAGACCTCTCTGCGGCGCTCGAGTCCGACGCTCGCGTAGCGCTTGCTGAGCGTATGCAATTCAAGCTCGTCGGCGGTCAGGTCATCGCTCAAGAGCCCGACGATGTCTCCGCTCCCTCGGACGAGCGACTCCAGGTGCAGCAGGTCCTCTCGGTGTGCAGGGCGCACCGGCAAGGAGGGTTCAGCGTTTACGCTCGCTGGAGCCTGTCCTGGAGCGTTTCGCAGGTAATGGTAGAAAATCAGCCTCGTTCCGTTCTCCTGGTTCATCCGCCGTGCGAGCCAGGTGCAAAGGCGGTTCGGCCATCGGTTCTCCGTACGCCAGACGTACCGGATGAATTCCACGTCACGCAGGCTCTCGCCGTATTCGACAGCCTGTGCCGAGAGTTCGAGCGAGGCATGCTCGGAACGGTGGAAGCCGGGTAGGACGGCGAGGTGACCGAAGAGCCATGTGCGCGCGTACACTCTGAGACCGGAGGCGTGTCCGGTGACGCGTTGTGTATCTCGGTAGACGAACGCCTTGCCCAGTTGACCACCGGCAGTTTCAAGGGCCCGCTGAGCTGCCGCGAGAGCGAGCGGGACCTGCGGGTCGTCGAACGGGTAGTCAGGGAAGAACTGGTGCGCGTCTTTCATCAATTCCCAGACGTCGTTGAAGCGCACTTGCTCGAGGTCAAGCAGCGCCGGAAAGCGGGCGTGAATGGCAGCATTGCGCAGCAGGGATTCCTGGGGCTCGTCGAGGTCGAGAAGGGCAAGCGTGGCCTGGCCGTGATGGGGCGCGGACTCCACCTGCGCTGCCGAGACCAGCACCGGACCGGAGCCAAAATGCAAGGTGGCATCGATCCGCAAGCCAGGAACGAAGAGTGGCGGGTTCTCGGCGTCGACATCGACCAAGACTCGGTGACCGTCGAGCCGCGCGACTGAACAGCTTTGGTCTACACCGGTCAGTGGGCACCGCCAGCGGGCCACCCAGCCGTCGTCAGCGGGCGCGACGGCCCGCACCCCGGAGCGCGGTTGGACTTCATCGAGGGTCCGCGGGATGGAGAGCGTCAGGGCCCATCGACTTGAACCGCGCACGCTGGCCAGGCCGCGAAGGCGCTGTCCACCGAAGTCGAACGCCAGCTCCACCACGTCCCCGGAAAGGACAGCTCGGAGACCTTCGACGCCGCTCAGCGTCAAGAAGCCGTCGGGTGTTACCGAGACCGAAGAACTCGCCAGGCTGACCGCGGCGCCTGTCGACGCGCGCAATTGCAATGGCTCCCCGCGACGCAAGGCTCGCTGGAGCACCGCACGGGCCGCGGAGAAATCGACCACGGTCCCGTCCGAGACTCCAGCATCGGGTCGTTGCAATCTGACGCCCGCGACGAAGGTGGCTGGCTGGGAGTCATTCACGGGACGGTGCAGGTAGCTCACCACCGCCGGCTGTGGAGCCGTGAGTGCGCACCCGCGTCGAACCAGCGTCACGGATGTGAGCTGGGCGCCCGGACGCAGCCACTCGACCGGTGAATCCAGAGCGACGTCCAGGCCGATTCCCCCCGAGCTGGCGTCTCGCACCGGGAGGGTGAGGACTCTTCCTGCCGTGTCGACGCGGGCGAAGATGCCGCGGTGGACCGCCGCGCGCTTCGATTGGCGTGGCTCGAGCAAGCGGACCAACTGTCGCGTGACTTCGGCAGGAGCGTTGGATGCGTCCACGCTGACAAAGCCATGTCCCTCCTCGGACAGGGCCGTCAATGCCGACACGGCCTCCGAGTCCGACCTGGCGCAGAGAAACACCAAGTCGGGGAGCCGCCCCGCGCGCTCGCAAGCCTTGAGCAGGCGCCGCGCGAGCGAGCTGTCAGCGATTACCGCGTCGGCTGTGCCCAGCTGGACGGGCGTGCCGTCGAGGTCAGCCAGAAGCGAGACATTGAAGCGGCTGAGCTTGGTACGAATCGCCAAGCGGAGCGCCGAATCGTGGTGGATGACGAGGACGGAACGCATGCGCTTCTTCTCCGGAGCACGGCCGCGGGCACTCGGCCGAAGGTGACGCGGAGACGAGACGGACTGGGCCCGAAGGACCGACCCGGGGCGTCCACGACACGGGATGCTTCGGACACCTGACTCGGACCCGACCCATCGGCTCCCCTCAACGCGAGTGAAAAGGTTGCCTGAGACGGTAAGCCATAACCGGTATTAACAGGTAGCACCGCCAAAATGAACTAGTGTGTGTGTCCTGTTTACATTTGAATTCAGGAGGTGAGCAGACCCGACCGCCCACAGGGGTGTACAAAGGCGTACATCCGGCGCGCCGGACCCAAGAGTTCGACTCCGGTCGCGGACATCAGAGTCGTGCGCCCTAGCGGATGCGCAGGTTGTCGAAGTGCACCGGCGACTCCCAGCCCGACAACGCGAAGTAGGCGTGGGAGGGTCCGCGCAACGGTGCCGCATCGTTGAGCTTCAAAAAGGGCGCCCCGTCGATGCTCCAGGTGATTTCGCTGCCCGTGCGTCGTATTTCCCAGTGGTAGCGACGCCCTGCTTCCACCCGAGGGGCGGCGCGCGAGGCCACGCCCGGGGCATGCTCCTCCTGGCGAGCCAGGATGCTCTTGGTGTTCCGCCAACCGCCAAAGACGAAGACGTACCCGCTGGCCTCATAGGCCGCCTCTGGGGCCCCGGCGTGCGCGCTGCGGCCGTCTCCCCAGGCTTCGACCTTGATGTCTCCATCCGGACTGTCGGTCCAGGCATCGAATTCGATGACCGCATCCTCGGGAATCGGGCGCCGGAGCCACACCGGGTGGTTGTGTGCCCGCTCCACGGTGAGCGTCCCGTTGGCAACCCGCACTGCACTCGGGTCGGTGGCCAGCCAGTCGCTTCCCAGCGCGCTGCGCTCGAAGTCATCGCTGAAGGGCCCTGGCACGGGCGCCGCCACGGGTGCCTCAGCGATGAAGGGCGCCGCGTCCAGGGGCGTCACGCGAAAGTTGTCGTAGTAGACATCGCCTTCGACGCTGGAGAGGCCGACGCGGTCGTGCCACGGGCCCCGAAGAGGGAAGGGGTCGCGGAATTCGACGATGCGCTGTCCATCCACCCACCAGCGTAAGGTGTCCCCGCGCCGCTCGACCCGCATCCGGTACACCCGGCCCGGTTCGATGGAGACCGGCGGGCCCTCCACCCGCACCCCCGACTCCGGCCCATAGCCCACCGCGCGGAGCGAGCCGGCGCCGGCGGTGCGGGCCTTCTCCTGCCACCGCTGCAGGGTGGGAGCGTTCTCGTCCAGCCGGACCAGCGTCGCCGGTAACCTCCCCACGACGCCCACCGCGTTCCAGGGCGCGTACACCAGCTCGTACCCGGAGAGGTGGTCGATGCCGTTGCCAAAGAGCTCGACCCGAATCTCTCCCTCCTGGCTGGGGGCGTGCGCGTCGAATTCCACGAGTACGTTGTCCGGCAGCTTGGCCTTGAGCCACAGGGGGCTGTTCTTCGTCCCCGGCGAGAGGAGCTCGCCGTTCACCACCCGCGGGAAGCCGCCGAGGCTGTGGTAGTGCGTGGCCACCGTACGCGGGTCGGTGAAGTCGTCGGCAAATGGGAGCGAGACGCCCGCCTCGGGCAATGGGCGGAAGGGCCGGATGAGCAGGGGGATATTCACCGCGACGACAATCGCCAGAAGGACGAGCCAGCCTCGACGGCCCATCCCCTCCCGCGGAGCTGCCGGTGGCGCCGCAAAGGAAGCGGGCTTGGTAGCGCTCATCCGCCGGCCCTCTTCCAGGCGCCGGGTGGCACAGTCCCGCCGCCGTTTCGCGCGCCCGGATGGGAATTCATCGAGGTGGCGAGTTGTACCACTGCGCCGCCAAAGGCCACCGCGCCCGCAGCGGCGAGCACCCAGACAGCGTGGGTCCGCGCGAGCCCGGTCACCGCCGGAACGCCTTGCAGGAGTCGGAGCAAGCCCAGCAGCAGGAGCGACGCCCCCACGGTGGCCGCGACCAGCACCCGCAACGGCCGGTGGAGGACGGCCGCCACGGCGCCAGCCAGCAGAGCAGCGGGCACGAAGCCGAGCAAAAAGCCGGTGTTTCCCACCAGGCCTCCGAAGGCCAGGCCCACCGGAGCACCGAAGGCGATGGCCACCACCACCGAGGGCGCCAGGGCACCAATGGCGAACATCACCACAGCGGCGCCGACGGCGAGCGCCGTCTCGTTGCCGGACAACCCGAACGGACCGGCCAGAGCCTCCCCCCACAGCAGGCCGAGGAGCGCGCCCACCGGAGCGGCGATGACTCGGAAAACCTTCCCACCGCCCGCCACCAGCAAGAGTCCGCCCAAGAGGGCAGCCGCCAGCGCCAGCACCCACGGTAGCCAGGCAGCAACCGACAGCCACCCGGCCGGGTCCGGCGTACGAAACACGCTGAGGGCGTCGGTGAGCAATCCGGAATTCACGGGTGTGCGCTGCGAACGACGGCGAGCAGGATGAGGGCCAGCAGGAGCACCGCGGCGAAGGCCCCAAAGAGGAGGACGGGCCACGCTACGTTGGTGCGTCGCAGCAGCTCCTGGGCCTCGGCTTCGACGGCGGCCGAGGGAGGCGCCAGCACCACCGCCACTGCCAGCCGGCGCGCGGCCGCCACGTCTCCTGCGTCCAGGGCACGCCAGGCGGCCTGGAGGGGCTCGCTGCGCTGACTTCGTTCGGTCTTGGCCATCGTGCGCCCGGCTCTATAGCGCAGGAATGGGCGCGCCCGTCGATGGTATCTCTCCTTCACTCCATGGCCGCTCCAACCCTTCCCCGAAGAGCCCTGCTCGCCGCCCTGCCAGGCCTGTTCCTGGCCCGGCGGGCCCTCGCCTTCGGGGACGGGTCACGTTTCGTTCCAGCGGTAGCGCAGCACGCCGGGCGCTGGAATACGCGTCTGTCCGGGCTTCGCCGCATCGCCTGGGAGCTGCAACGGCGGACGTCGGTGGAAGTGGTGGCCGAGGCCCGACCCCTGTCCCTCAACGCCCGTCTCTTCGACTATCCCTTTCTCTACTTCGGGGGGGAGGGTGATTTTCCCCCGCTGGCCCAGAGTGAAGTGGATACCCTCAGGCGTTACCTCGGCTATGGCGGATTCGTGCTCGCCGACGCCAACGACGGTTCCTCCGGAACCGGCTTCGACGCAGCCTTCCGCCGGGAAATGGCCCGGGTGCTTCCCGCCTCCCCGCTGCAGCCGCTGCCCTCGACGCACGTGGTGTTCAAGAGCTTCTACTTGCTCGACTCAGCACCCGGGCGACTCTTCACGCACCCACAGCTTCAAGCGGCGCTCATCGGCGGCCGGGCCGCCGTCCTCTATTCGCAGAACGACCTGGCTGGAGCCTGGGCCCGGGACGAGGGCGGGGACTATTCCTTCGAGGTGGTTCCCGGGGGGGAGGCGCAGCGCGAGCTTGCGGTCCGGACGGGCATCAACATCTGCATGTACGCGTTGTGCCTCGACTACAAGGACGACGCCGTTCACCTTCCGTTGATTTTGAAAAAGCGAAGATGACGGCGGGGGATTCGACGGCCTGGAAGCTGGTGAGTCTGTCTCCGCTGCCCGGCTGGGCGCTCGGTCTGCTCGTCGGCGCGGTGGTGCTGGGGGTGTTTCTTGCCGCGGTCGGCCTCCGGCGTGAGCCATCGGTGGGCCGCCGTCTGTTGCTCCTCGCCTTGCGCACTGTTGCCGGCGCCGCCGCGCTGTTCCTGCTCATTGAGCCAGGGGTGCGCACCCTCCAGGTGGCCAGGGTGAAGAACCGGATGGCAGTGCTGGTGGACCGCAGCGCGTCCATGGGCCTCCCGGTGACGCCAGGTGGGGGCACCCGGAGCGCAGCGGTCGCCGAGTCTCTTCTGCGGATGGCGCCCGGGCTCAAGGCTCTCGAGGAGCGTTTCAACGTGGAGCTGCTCGGCTTCGACCCGGCGCTTCTGCCGGTGAGCGAGACGGTTCTCCGGACGGTCCCCGCTCAGGGCGTTCGCACCGACTTGCTGGGAGCACTCCGGGCGCTGCGGGCCACGGACACCGGCGGGAGCAAGAAGCTGTCCGGCGTGCTGCTCTTCTCCGATGGCGCGGACAACGCCGAGCTGCAAGGAGGTGTCTCTGCGCGTGCCAGGGCAGAGCTTCTGGCGCTGGGGTTTCCGGTCTCCACCGTGCAGGTCGGAGACCCAACCCTGCTCGACGTGGCCCTGGAAAACCTCAAGGTGGACGACTTCGCATTCGTGCGAAATGCCGTTGGGGTGGAGGTCGAGCTCCGGGTTCGGGGCCTTCCCGGCAAGGATGTGCCGGTGGTACTGGAACGAGAGGGCCAGGTGCTGGGCACGAAGACGGTGCACGTGACGGGCGCGGACGAGACCACCCCGGTGTCCTTCACCTTCACCCCCGATCAGACCGGGCGCTTCGTCTACACCTTGAGCGCGCCGGTGTTCCCGGGAGAGGCCGTCACCGAAAACAACACCCGCAGTTTCGTGCTCAAGGTCATTCGCGACCGGGTGCGTGTCCTCCTGGTGGTGGGCCGCCCCTCGTGGGACGAGCGCTTCCTTCGAGGCCTGCTCCGCCAGGACGCCAACGTGGACTTGGTTTCCTTCTACATCCTTCGGACCAGCAGTGACGACACGCAGACCCGCAACCCGGAGCGAGAGTTGTCCCTCATCCCATTCCCGATGGAGGAGATTTTCGATGCCAAGCTGAGCACCTTCGACGTGGTCGTGTTCCAGAACTTCGGGCACGCCGACCAGCAGCTCTCCATTGCGCAGTACGAGCGCAAGCTGGAGCAATACGTCGCCAATGGAGGAGCGCTGGTGGCCATCGGCGGTGACCGGGCACTCGGCGATGCCCGCACCAGCTATCCCATCCTCGACCGGGCGTTGCCGGTGGACCCCGTCGGCCAGACCGCAAGCGTCGCGCCCTACCGCGTCCACTTGACCGCGGAGGGCCAGCGGCACCCGGTGACCAGCGTGCTCCCCACCGCTGCCGCGTCGCTCGCCGCCTGGGATGAATTGCCGGCCGGCTCGGGCGTCAACTTGGTGCGAGCCAAACCCGGGGCCACCGTGCTCCTCGACAATCCGAGCCTGTTGCTCGACGGGAAGCCCGCTCCGGTGCTCGCACTCTGGGAGCACGGGCGTGGGCGAGCAATGGCCTTGATGACCGACGACAGCTGGACCTGGGCCTTCACCGTCCACCGCACCGGCGACCCGACCAGGCTGTACGACCGGTTTTGGGGGAACGCCCTGCGCTGGTTGGTGCGCGACCCGGACCTCACCACGCTCCAGGTGTCGGCAGATCCCCCCTCGGTCGAGCCCGGGACACCCGTGGGGGCAGTCGTCACCGCGCGAGAGGTCGACTACCAGCCAGCCGTGGGCGCCGAGGTGACGGTAGAGCTGTCCAGCGTTCGACAGCACCGGGTGGTGGCCACCGTGCGCGCCACCACCGGTCCGGACGGGATGGTGCGCGTCAGCTTTCCCGGTCAGCCGGCAGGCGCCTACCGGCTCCACGCCACTGCCAAGTCCGGCGAGCGCGTCCTCGGCGAGGGCGAGGATGCGGTTGCGGTGCGCACCGTGGGCCCGGAGCTGACCGACGCGACGGTGCGGGCGGACCTCCTCGCGGAGCTGGCCCGGGACACCGGAGGCAAGGCGTACCATCTACCGCTTCAGGGACTGCCCGAGCTTCCGTTGCTCGACCCGCCCGTGGTCGAGGTTGGCCGGAGCAAGGACCGGCCGCTCTGGGACCGCTGGGAGTGGCTCTTGCTCCTGGCGACTGCGCTGGGTCTTGAGTGGGTCCTCCGCCGACGTTACGGGTACATCTGAATGCTTCGTCTTGCCGCGGTGCTGGTCCTCGGCGTCACCGGGTCCGGCCAGGGCTGGCAGGAGCTCAAGTCCGCGCACTTCACGCTGCGCACCAACCTCGAGCCGGAGGCGGCGATGGCGGCCGCACAGGAAATCGAACGAACCCGCGCTGCGCTGCTGGCCGCCATGTGGCCTGCGCCTCACGAGACCGGCATCGAGCCGGTGGACATCATCGTCCTCAAGGACCGCGCGGACTTCGAACGCTACTCCGTCCCAGGCAGCCGCGGCCTCTACGCGCACTCGGCACTCCCGCCGCGCATCGTGCTCTGGGGCGCGCCGGACAGCTGGCAGGAGAAGCTCAGCGAGCTGAACCCCTCAGGGATTCCGGCCGCTCGCATCCCTGCCACCAACCAGCCGCTGCCCAACCCCAGTCGCCACGGCGGTAGCGGGGGGTACGTGTCGTCTCCTTCCTCGAGCCAGAGGTCGCAGCCGGTGGATGGCGAGCTCGCGGCCCATGTGGAGTTGGTCCGACAAGGGTCAGCCTCGGTCCTTCGGCACGAGCTTGCGCACCACGTCGCCTCGGCCGTCTATGGCCGGATTCCCCTCTGGTTTTCCGAGGGGCAGGCACAGTTTCTCGAGTCCCTCAGGCTTTCCGAGGACGGACGGAGCGCCACCATTGGACTGCTCAATCCGACCGCCTGGCTCGAATTTCGACGCCTTCGTGCCATGAGCATCCTCGACGTCCTCCGCTGGAACACGCCGCTCAGCGGACTTTCCCAGGGCGATTCGATGGGACTGTACGGGGCCAGCTGGCAGCTCTACGAGTGGCTCTTCACCACCCACCGAGAAGCCCTCCGCTGTTACCAGGAGGGGCTGGCCGGCGGCGAGGCCTCAGCGGCGGCCTGGGCGCGCTGCTTTCCCAACCTCGTCCCGGAGGACCTGGACCGCGTCCTCTGGGAGTTCTCGCGGAATGGAAAGCCGTCGCTGGTTGAGATTGCTGTGCCACCGCTCGGCTTCGAGGTGAAAATCCGCCCACTCACCGAGGCCGAGGTCCACTTGGTTCGCGCGCAGGTGGCGCTGGCAGCTCCGCGCTCCGCAGCGCTCATCGGGGAGGCACAGACCGATTTGGAAGGAGCGCTGGCCGCCGACCCAGCGTCGGTGGGCGCTCTGCAACTCTTGGCCCCGCTGGTTTCACCGCAGGCGCGACTCGAAAACGGACGGCGCGCGGTCGCGGCCCATCCCGATGACGGCTGGGCGTGGTTGCTACTCGCGGACGCGCTCTGGGATACCCGTGGACCGGCGGGCGAGCGCTCGCGGGCTTACCAGCGGGCGGTCCAGCTCCTGCCGGACAGTCCACTCGTCCTTGGGCGGTCGGCGCGAAATCTGCTGTCCCGCGACGAACGCACCGAGGCCCTGGTGCTGGCGGAACGAGCGGCTCAGCTCGCGCCGTGGAACGGCGAGGTGCTGACCATCCACGCCCTGGCGCTGGCGGCCGCCGGACGTTGTGCGGAGGGCTTGTCGGCGGCGGACCTCGCCCGGAGAGTTCTGCCACGCGAGAGCGCCGGACTGGTGACGACGCTCGACGTCGGCCTGGCCCGGGCCTGCCCTGGTGAGTCGCCGGCAGACGGTGGAGTCACCACCGGTCAACGCTGAAGCGGGGGGCCAGGCTCAGGCCGCGCTGCTGGCGAGCAGGTCGGGCTGGCTCGGCCCCCGTTGGGCAACCTGCGCCGACCGGCAGGTGCGGCACCAGGACTGGGGCAGCCGCCGGCCACGCACGAGTCGGATTCCGAAGTCGCGCAAGGTGTCGCCCAGTCGCCGGCACCGTGGGCACCGCCTCCGTGCCGGAAGGTGCGCTCGGTCCTGCGCCTTCTTGCCGTGTTCCACCACCAGCGCCAGGGCCGCGGCGAAGCCGACTTTCCATGGTGGGGCGAGGTGGAGGGGGTGGGGCAAGCCCCTGCGCTCCGCGGAAGCGACCAAGTCGGCGGGGCCGAGCAGGCTCTGCTGCTCGAGCTTCTGGCCAGTGCGTCCCTTCCGTTCCATGAGAGGCACTCTCTCATGCGGGACTGACAATCCGTTCAGTGGTGCGGCCCCGCGGGTACGGACCGGGGAGATGGCTGACAGATCAGACCGAGGACATCGCTGACAGGTGGAATTTAGGGCCAAGGAGGGAGCGCTTTGGCCTGGAAGGAGACCTGTCGAGTGGACGAGCGAAGGCGGTTTATGGCCGAGTGGGAACGCCAGTCAGAGCAAGGTGGAGGACGCATCAACATGTCCGCTCTGTGTCGTGCGTTCGGGGTGAGCCGACAAACTGGCTACAAGTGGCTGCGCCGGTACGTCTCAGCTGGCCGAAGCATCAAGATTCTCGAAGACCTGTCCAAGAGGCCCAAACGGTCACCGGGGGCCACCCCCGATGCCATTGTTAAGGTCATTCTCGAGGCTCGTCGCATGCACCCTGGCTGGGGAGCACGGAAGCTTCGGGCATGGCTCCTACTGCGAGCTGCATGGCTGCTGCAAAGCAAGGGCGTGGACCCAGCGAGTCTGCCGACCCCGAGCACCTTCGGCGCGGTCCTGAGGCGCGAGGGGCTGACGCGTCCCAGGCCCAAGCGATGGCGGACCCCCCCCTCAGAACAACCTTTTGCGACGACCACGGCGCCGAACGGTACGTGGTGCGTCGACTTCAAGGGGCAGTTCCGAACGCAAGATGGTCGTCAGTGCTACCCGCTGACCATCATGGACGCTTTCAGCCGGAAGCTCCTGTGCTGCAAGGCGCTTTACGTTCCCGAAGGAAGGCGCGTGAGGAAAGAATTCGAGGCGATCTTCGCTGCGTACGGATTGCCCGCCGCCATCCGGAGCGACAATGGACCACCGTTTGCTTCAGTCGGACTGGGAGGGCTCAGCTCTCTGTCCATTTGGTGGACGCAGCTGCGAATTCGCCATGAGCGGATAGAGCCTGGCAAGCCACAGCAGAACGGCCGCCACGAGCGAATGCACCGAACGTTGAAGCTAGAAGCGACAAGTCCGCCAGCGTCGACGCTACGAGCTCAGCAAGAGGCCTTCGACCAATTCCAACGCCTGTACAACGGCGAACGTCCCCACGAAGCCCTCGGCGGAAAGACGCCGAACGACGTCTATTTGCCTTCCACGCGTCTTCTGCCGAGACGATTGGAACCATTCTCGTACCCGCCTAATTGCGAAGTGCGACGAGTCCGTGGAGATGGAATTGCCTTACTGGGAAGGAGGAGAGTCAAAGTGAGCAAGACGCTCGCTGGCCACTCTGTTGCATTCCGTTGGATCTGCGACACGAAGTGGGAAGTTCGGTACGGCCCAATTACCCTTGGCATCTTCGACCTCCGAACCCACCAGGTCATTGGTCGAAGGCACTCAAAACGGGGTCCCCCATTCCGGGAGGCACCCCTCTGGTAACTGTCAGCGATGTCTTCGGTCCAAACTGTCAGCTAGCTCTCCGTCCGTACACGCGTTTACCCAGCAGGGCAACAGAGGGAAAAGCGCCTACCGGGTGATGGTGCCGCAGGCGATTCGGTCACCAGCGTCGCCGGCAGGCTGACTCTTGTAGTCGTCGGCCTTGGCGTGAATGACGAGCGCCGTCCCATCCGGATCGAGCACGGTATTCGGACCGTCGGCCAGGGTGAGGTCCATGGCGAAGAGTTCGAAGTCGAGCTTTCCATTCCTGGGGATGACCAGGTTCGGAAGGTCTCCGGCATGCAGCCCAGCCGGGTCCATGACGCCATGGTTCTTCTTGGTGGGGTTGAAGTGGCCTCCCGAGCTCTTGAAGGGGGCTTCGCACTTGCCGATTTCGTGGAAATGGATGGCATGCGTCCCGGGCGGCAGGCCGGTGAGTGTCCCCCGGAGGAGCAAGCCGTGCGGTGTGTCAAGGAGCAGCACCGTTCCCACCACCTTGCCCTTTTGGTCCTTGAGCTGAACTGTCCTTGGCGGGGCGGAGGGCGTCGCCGGTGCCGCCGGTGGCGGCACAGGGCTCTGCCCGAAGGCCAGACCAGCAGTCAGAAGCGCAGCCACCAGTCCAATGCGAACAGTTCGTGTCATCGCGTTCCTCCTAGAGAGTCCAAGTCCTTAACCCGCTCTTGCGCATGTCGCGACTCCAAGTCCTGGCCCGTGGCGTCCCCCAAGTCGAGGTCTAGGGGGACGGGGAGCATCCGTGAGCGCCCGAAAGCCGGGGCCCAGACGTCCTGCACTGTCGGGCTGTTGACGAAACTGACCAGCCGCGCAAATGCACATCGCGCTCCACCCAGCCGGATTGCCCACTCCTGGCCAGACGTTGAAAGGTTCGGGACGAGCGGTCCGAGGTCCAGCTTGCGGCCTCCGAGGGCGGCACCCAGCGCCCACACTCGCTCCGGAACTTCCAGCGGTGCAAAGCGCGCGTGGCGGTGCGCAGGAATGCAGCCGGGCGTCTCCACCAGAGCGGCAGAGAGCGGCAGCTCTCGCACGTTGAAGACCAGCTTCACCGGGTGAAGGTGAGGGTCGAAGCGCCCAGTGAGCCGGTGGTCGCCGCGGGGAATGAGACGGCGGTCCAGGTAGCAGAAGGCTCTCGCGGATTCCGGCACCGCGCTGCGATGCCGAGCTCCGGCATACCTGAAAAAAGGCCGAACCGATGCCGGGTCCGCCCGGCGCGGAAGCCCTGGCGTGCGGCGCAGCGCGTCGAGCTTCGGAAGCAGCGCCGGCGCGAGCGCATACACTCGAGCGAACCGCTCCATTCGGCCAGGGGGGGTGGTGAGGAAGGCATTCACACGTTCCAGGAGCGCCCCGGCGTCCGAGTCGACGAGCAATTCGTCGAAGCGAGTCTTCAGGCCCGTGCAGTGG
>Ga0302326_10002142_pt1 | contig 48533 bp, 45 predicted proteins | sample Palsa_T0_3_FD_202264 | JGI IMG/M metagenome (GOLD analysis project Ga0302326, IMG submission 202264) | Peat permafrost microbial communities from Stordalen Mire near Abisko, Sweden - Palsa_T0_3 | ecosystem: Environmental > Terrestrial > Soil > Palsa > Peat permafrost | place: Sweden: Abisko... | reverse complement strand
ACCATGCCGGCGAGGGTCGTCGACTTGCCCGAACCGGTAGGCCCGGTCACGAGCACGAGGCCGCGCGGCAGCATGCACAGATCGCGGAAGATCTTCGGCGCCGCAAGATCATCGAGACTGAGGATGACCGAGGGAATATTGCGGAACACGGCGCCTGCGCCGCGGTTCTGGTTGAAGGCGTTGACGCGGAAGCGGGCGAGCTTGGGTATCTCAAAGGAGAAATCGGTCTCGAAGAACTCTTCGTACGCCTTTCTCTGCTTGTCGTTCATGATGTCGTACACCATGCTGTGCACTTCCTTATGCGAAAGCGCAGGCATGTTCACGCGTTTCATGTCGCCGTCCACCCGAATCATCGGCGGCACACCGGCGGACAGGTGCAGATCCGAGGCGTTGTTCTTGACAGCGAACGCCAGGAGTTGCGCGATATCTACGGCCATTAAGACTCCTTGCGAACGACTGACTCCAGCCTAAGGCTCCAGCAGGCGCAACCCTTCACGAGCGCGCAGCCTGCAGGCGATTACCCTGCATTATAGCGGAGGGGTTCGGCATCCAATATGTTAATGGGTCCGCAGAATTTGCCGGAAAATATCCGCCGGGTGCGAGAACGCATCGAACGGGCCACCGCCGAGTGCGCTCGCAGCGTCGACTCGGTCACACTACTGGCGGTGAGCAAGTCCCAGCCGGCCGCGAGCGTGCGCGCCGCGGCACGCGCAGGTCTCACAGAGTTCGGCGAAAGCTACGTGCAGGAGGCCCTGGGAAAGATCGAGGCCCTGCGGGACCTGCCGCTCATCTGGCACTTCGTAGGCTCGATCCAGACCAACAAGACCCGCGACATTGCCGAGAATTTCGCCTGGGCGCATAGCATCGATCGGCTGCGCATCGCCGCGCGCCTGTCCGCGCAGCGGCCGTTTCACGCCCCGCCTTTGAACATCTGCCTGCAGGTGAATGTCGGCGCGGAAGCATCCAAGGGTGGCGTGCCTCCGTCCGCGCTGCCCGCGCTTGCCGCAGCGGTCGGCGCTCTGCCGCGTCTCGTCCTGCGCGGACTCATGTGCATCCCGCCGGCCGAGGCGGACCTGGGCATGCAGCGGCGGCGCTTTGACGAGGTTGCAGCCCTGCTTGCGAGCTTGAATGCAGTCGGGGCGCACATGGATACGCTGTCCATGGGCATGAGCGCAGATCTTGAGGCCGCGATCTTCGCGGGCGCCACCATCGTACGCATCGGCACCGCGCTCTTTGGGGCGAGGACTTAAGGATCATTCGCTACAATCTCACCTCATGGGAGCTCAATCTGTGGCGATCGTGGGTGGCGGCAACATGGGCCGCGCCCTCATTAGCGGGTTGCTGCGCCGCGGGATGCTGCCTGAGGACGTGCGCGTGGCCGAAGTCTGCGCGGATGCGCGCGCAAGCCTGACACGCGACTTCGCCGTGAGCGCCCATGAGGACGCCCGCGTTGCGATCGCCGCCGCCGCCGTCATCGTCATCGCGGTCAAACCTCAGCACGTCGCGGCACTGATCGCGCCATTGCAGGCGCTGCTCATGCAGACGCGCCCCGTCGTAGTGTCCATCGCAGCCGGGATCCGCATCGCATCGCTGCAGGAGTGGTGCGGCGCCGATGTGCCGGTCATACGCGCCATGCCGAACCGCCCCGCACTCGTGGGAGCCGGCGTGACCGGAGTTTTTGCGGGGCCGCGGATCGGCCGTACTGAACGCGAGGCTGCGGCGCGCGTGCTCGGCGCCGTGGGTGAGATCGTGTGGCTGGAAAACGAGGCAGCGCTCGATGTGGTGACGGCGCTCTCCGGCAGCGGACCTGCGTATCTATTCCTCCTGGCCGAGGCGATGATGCACGCCGCCGTCGCTCTGGGGCTTGAGGGCGAGGCAGCGCGCAAGCTGACCGTCGGCACGCTCTACGGTGCGGGCTTACTCGCGCAATCGAGCGACGGGGACCTCGCGCGTCTGCGCCACGATGTGACCTCCGCAGGCGGCACCACGGAAGCGGCTCTGAAGATGTTCTGGGCCGCTGACCTCAGCGGCACCGTGATGCAGGCTGTGCAAGCTGCGGCGCACCGCAGCCGCGAGCTTGCCCGCGAATTTGGGTAGAGTTGCCCATGAGCGCCGCATTGATCTACATCCTCCAGTCGCTCATGACGCTTGCGCTGTTCGTCGTGCTGCTGCGCCTGCTGCTGCAATGGGCGCGCGCCGACTTCCGCAACCCGATCTGTCAGGCGATCGTGCGCCTGACCAATCCGCTCATCGTGCCCCTCAGGCGCATCCTGCCGCCCGTCGGCAAGATCGATACCGCATCCGTGGTCGCCGTCATCCTGGTCGCGATCGTGGAAGTGGTGATCCTGACGAGCCTGGGTGGTGTGACGCTGGATCCACTGTTCGTGCTGCGCGCGGCGGCGCTCGAGATAGCGCACGCGCTACTGTGGCTCTACTTCTACGCCATTTTCCTCTATGCGCTCATCTCGATGGTCGCGCCGGGCGGCTACACTCCCCTGCATTCGCTGTTGACGGCGCTGTGCGAGCCGGTGCTGCGGCCGATTCGCCGCGTCATTCCGCCGCTCGGCGGAATTGATCTCTCGCCGCTGTGGGCCGGCATCTTGATTCAGGCGGTTTTGATTCTGCTGCGCTGACGCGCGCACGTGCTGGCCCAATATCTTAGGGCGCGTTTCGCACCGAGAGTCGAGGCGTAAAAGTGCGCAAAAGCTTGAGCTCATGACGCCAAGTTGCGACGCTCCTGCAACGCAAACCCTGGAAAAAAAGGCATTTGAAGCGAGTGCGCGGACAAGAAATCGCTTGCTAACGCGCGCCCATGTGCTATTTTCCGCGCCGATTCGTTCAGCGCGGAAATTAAGGCCGCGCTCCCGTGACAACGTTGAGGAGTATCGGACAATGGCGAAAAAAGGTGGCGCTCCGACCAAGTCGGAGATTCTGATTCAGATTTCGAAGGACACGAGTCTTTCCCGCAAGCAAGTCGGCTCAGTGTTCGACTCGCTGGGCGGCGTGATCAAGAAGAGCCTGCGAGGCAACGGTCTTTTCACTCTCCCCGGCCTGCTGAAGCTGAAGGTGGTGAAGAAGCCCGCGACCAAGGCGCGTGAAGGCGTCAATCCGTTCACCGGCGAGAAGATGACTTTCAAGGCCAAGCCTGCGAGCAAGAAGGTTCGGGCAGTGCCTCTCAAGAGTCTGAAGGGAATGGTCAATTCCTAAGGCGCCGTAAGGCAATCCGCCAGACTTCGAGAAACCCGGGTGAGACAACTCACCCGGGCTTCTCACTCTTGCGCGCGCACGTCCCGCTCGCGCGCAAAATCAATAACTAAGGTTGCAAGCTCGCGCAGCCGGCCATGGAAGAAGTGGCCGACGCCCTGCAGCATTTTCACCTGGGGGGCAGGCACGAGCGCGGCCGCCCATTGCTCAACCGACGCCGCATCGACGAGCTCATCCACGGCTCCCTGCACGATGAGCCAGGGGCAATCGGGTACCTCGCTGTCGCTGACGTCAATCAGCCGCACCGCAGGTGCCACGGTCACGAGGAGCTTGGCGCCGGCGCGGGCTGCTGCGCGAAATGCGACCGCTCCGCCGAATGAAAATCCACCCAGCCACAGCGCCGCGTCCGGCCAGCGCCGGCGCCCTTCCGCAATGACCGCGAGCGTATCCTCGGTTTCGCCGATCCCGTCGGCAAAGCTGCCTGCACTTGCTCCCACGCCGCGAAAGTTGAAGCGGATGGTCGGCGCGCCCAATTCCTGAAAACTGCGCGCCAGCGTATGCACGACCTTGTTTTGCAGCGTGCCGCCGAAGAGCGGATGGGGATGGCAGATGACGCCGAAGGCCTTGGGAGGCGTGTGCTGCGGCGCCTCGATCAGAGCTTCAATGGCGCCTGCCGGTCCTGCGAGAGTGGCGCGCAGGAGGGCTGCGGGCGGTTTATTCGATTCCAAGGAGCTCGATGTCGAACAACAGCGTGGCGCCCGGCGGAATCACCCCGCCCGCGCCGCGCTGTCCGTAGCCGAGAGCGGGCGGGATCACGAGTCGCCGCTGGCCGCCGACCGCCATGCCGGCCACGCCCTGATCCCAGCCTTTGATCACCTCGCCGCCGCCGACGCGAAAGCGGAACGGCTCATTGCGATCCCGCGAGCTGTCGAATTTCTTGCCCTTGTTGTCTGCGGCATCTTTGGCGTAGAGCCAGCCGGTGTAATGCACCACGGCGGTCTGCCCGGATTTGATGGGATCGCCGCTGCCGGTCTTGATGTCGGTCATGGTGCGCTTACCGCCGCCTCGGGAACGCCCGCGAGCCGGACCAGCAGGCGATTCAGCCGCTGCACGTAGTCAGCCGGGTTCGCAAGCTGCCCGCCCTCGGCGAGCGCCGCCTGATCGTAAAGCAGTTCCGCCAGTTGCGCGAACTGTCCGGCATCCTTCTCGCCGTCCAAATACTTCACGATCGGATGCGTCACATTGAGCTCCAGCACGGGTTTGGATTCGGGCGGCTTCTGTCCGGCTGCCGCCAGCACACGCCGCATGGTCGTGCGCAGATCATGCTCGCCGAGCACCAGCACGGCGGGCGAGTCGGTGAGGCGCGTGCTCGGGCGCACCTCGAGCACGCGCTCGCCCAGGGCGTCCTTCACGCGCTTCAGCAGACCCTTGCTCTCCTTCAGGGCCGCATCCGCGTCATGCTTGTCCGTCTCGCTCGCAAGCGACCCCAACTCCAGATCCCCGCGCGCGGCATCCTTGAAGCGCTTGCCTTCGAAGGCCTCGACCTGCCCCATGATCCATTCGTCAATGCGGTCCGCGAGCAGCAGCACTTCGATGCCGCGCGCCTTCAGGCGCTCAATGTAGGGGCTCGAGCGCGCCGCTTCGATGCTCTCCGCAATCAGAAAGTAAATGCGCTCCTGGCCGGGCTGCAGGCGCTCGACGTAGCGGGCGAGGCTCACGGTCGGCTCGTTGCTCGACTCGTGCGTGCTCGCAAAGCGCAACAGCGGCAGGAGCTTGTCGCGGTTCGCCGGATCCTCCGCGACGCCCTCCTTCAGGACGGCGCCGAATTCCTTCCAAAACGTCTGATATTTCTCCGGCTCGTCCTGCGCCAGGCGTGCGAGCATGTCGAGCACGCGCTTGGTCAGGCCGCTTCTGATGGCCTCGACTTCTTCATCCTGCTGCAGAAGCTCGCGCGATACATTCAAGGGCAGATCGGAGGAGTCGACCACGCCCTTGATGAAGCGCAGGTACAGCGGCAGAAACTGCTCGGCGTCGTCCATGATGAAGACGCGCTTGACGTAGAGCTTGAGTCCACGCGCGGCGTCCCTCTGCATGAGGTCAAACGGGGCGCGCGCCGGCACGTACAAGAGGCTCGTGTACTCGCGCTTGCCCTCGACGCGGTTGTGGCTCCACGCGAGCGGGGCTGTGAAATCATGCGCGATGTGCTTGTAGAACTCACCGTACTCCTCGTCGGTGATCTCGGTGCGCGGCCGCGCCCACAGGGCCTTTGCCTGATTGACAACCTCGTAGTCGAGTGAGGCTTCGCCCGGTTTCTTCATCAGCACCGGAAAGCCGATGTGATCGGAGTAGCGGCGGATGAGGGATCGCAGCCGATAATCCTCGGCGAACTCTTTGGCATCGCTCTTCAAATGCAGGATCACGCTCGTGCCGCGTTCGGCGCGCGCGATTGATTCCACGGTGAATTCCCCGTCAGCACCTGATTCCCAGCGCACGCCCGACTCCTCGGGTGCGCCGGCCTTGCGGGTCAGCACCTCAACGCGCTCCGCCACGATGAAGGCGGAATAGAAGCCGACGCCGAACTGGCCGATGAGCTGCGAATCCTTCTGCTGGTCCCCGGAGAGCGCCCGGAAGAACTCGGCCGTGCCGGATTTGGCGATGGTCCCGAGGTGCGCAATCGCCTCCTCGCGAGTCATGCCGATGCCGTTGTCACGGATCGTGAGAGTGCCGGCGGTGGCGTCGGAATCCACCCAGATCGAAAGCTCGGAGTCGGAGGCGAGGAGCGCGGGCTCGGCGATTGCCGCGAAGCGCAGCCGATCGTTCGCGTCGGAGGCGTTCGAGATGAGCTCGCGCAGAAAGATCTCCCGGTTGCTGTACAGGGAATGGATCATGAGCTTCATGAGCTCGCGCACTTCGGCCTGAAAGCCGTGCGTTTCTTTTTGGGTGTCCGCCATGAGAAATCCCGTGTAATCGCGCGTAGGTAGCGCGATCTTGGGAGTCAGCGGCGGATTTTCAAGCCGAAGCTTGGGTTTCTAGTCGTGCGGGTGCAGGCGCGTGCGGTAGCTGCCCCAGAAAGTCGCTGTAAGACCCAGGAGCGCGGCATTCATATGCGACTGCGGCACGAAGAACCACAGTGCCAACGCCGAGCTTGCGCTTAGGATTGGCCCCGCGAGGACGGCGACCTCAGCTGCCGCCGAGGCGGCAAGATGCCGACCCGCGCCAGCCCAGTCGTCCATCACATCCCACAGAAAAAGTAGGCGTTCCATGTCCACCGGACTGTACGGAGTGCCCCCCAAATCAGGCGTGCTCGACCTCACAGTCACGCATGCAAAAGACAGGGCACCTTGCGGTATCCGCTGCGCTGCGCGTAGGCTTCATGCGCCGGTAATACATAAGGTCACCATGCAACGAATCGTCGTCCTGAATCCAAAGGGCGGATCGGGCAAGACGACCATCGCGATCAACCTCGCGAGCTATCTCGCCTCACGGGCCCACAAGCCCGTCCTCATGGATCTGGATCCGCAGGGCTCGTCCTACCGCTGGGTGCGCAAGCGCCAGAGCCAGCAGGCGCCGATCCAGGTGGTCGCGGCCTTTGAGAATGACGGCCGCACGACACGCAGCTTTCAGCTGCGCGTGCCCGCCAGCGCAACGCACGTCATCGTCGACACGCCCGCCGCGCTTGAAGCGCCCGAGCTGCCCGACATCACCCGCGGCGCCGACAAGATCCTGGTGCCGGTTCTGCCCTCGGATATCGATATCCACGCCTGCTCGCGCTGTATCCGCGATCTGCTGCTGGTTGCGAAGGTGCGCCGCGAGGACGACCGCATTGGCGTCATCGCCAATCGCGTCCGTAGAAATACGCTCGGATACCAGACGCTCATCCGCTTTCTGCAAACGCTCGGGATCCCGATCGTCGCCACGATCCGCGACTCACAGAACTATGTGCGCGCCGCCGAACTCGGTCTGGGTGTGCATGAGATGAAGAGTTACATTGCGCGCGAAGACGTGGAGCACTGGGTGCCGCTCATTGAGTGGCTCGAGCCCAAGACGCGCAGTGAAGATGCGGGAACGATCGCGCCGGCGGCCGCCATCGCCTGACGGCGCCCTCCGGACGAGGATTATTTCTTCTCGTCGTCCCAGGTCGTGCGCATGCGCTCGGCCCAGTTCTTGTAGTTCGCCCACGAATACAGGTTCTGGGTGATCGCCGAGTGGCGCGCGCGCGCGCGCTGCGTGCGGTCGAGCCAATTCGTATAGGTATCCGGCGCGGCCTGCGGGAAGGCCTGGGCCGCATCGGCCCTTGGCGCCGCCGGCTTCGCGGGTGCGGCGGGAACGACGCGCTCGCGGGTGGATGAACTCATTTTCCGCTCCTGATTCTATTCGTTAGGGAGACTAACGGCTTCGCCGCGTGCGTCGCAGGAACTGGTTCACGGGCTCGTCGGGCCCGCGCGTTATGTCAGGCGACAAGGCGATAGCAGGGGCGGTACAGAGAGCCCGGAAGCTTCATGCGCCGCTGGGCAACGAAGGCCGACAACAGATCATCCAGAAGCGCCATGACCGCAGGATCGCCGGAGAGCTCATAGGGCCCGAGGCGTTCGATCGCGCTGATCCCGTATTCCTTGACGTTGCCCGTCACGATGCCGGAGAAGGCGCGGCGCAGGTCCGCGGCCAGGCGGTGCATGGGTTGGTCGCGGTTCAATGCGAGTGCGCGCATGGAGGCGTGCGTGACCTCAAACGGTCGTTGAAACTCAGGTGCGACAGACAAGAGCCAGTTGAAGTTGTACGAATCGTTATGCCGCTTGCGGTACATGCGCACGGTGTCCATGCCGCGCGCGAGATGCCGCGCGACCTCCGCCGGGTTGCCGGTGATCACCGTGAAGCGCGCGAGCGCCTCCGCGCCCAGAGTGCCGCGAATAAAGCGGGCGATCTGCTCGAAGTAGACCGCACTCTCGCGCGGCCCGGTGAGCACCACCGGCAGCGGCTGCGCGGCGTTGGCGGGATCGAGCAGAATTCCCGCCAGGTACAGAATTTCCTCGGCCGTGCCCGCTCCGCCCGGAAACACCACGATGCCATGCGCCATGCGCACGAAAGCCTCGAGGCGCTTTTCGATGTCCGGCATGATCACGAGCTGACTCACGATCGGGTTCGGGGGCTCCGCGGCGATAATGCCGGGCTCGGTGATGCCGAGGTAGCGGCCGTGCGTGATGCGCTGCTTCGCGTGTCCGATGGTCGCGCCCTTCATCGGACCCTTCATGGCGCCGGGGCCGCAGCCCGTGCACACATCAAGCCCGCGCAGACCCATCTCGTAGCCGACCTTTTTCGTGTATTCGTACTCCTCGCGGCCGATGGAATGCCCTCCCCAGCAGACGATGAGGTTCGGCGGCACCTTCACTTCAATGAGGCGCGCGTTGCGCAGGATTTGAAACACGGCGTTCGTCACGCAGGTGGAATCGCTCAGGTCAAACCGACCGTTCGCCATGATCTCGTTCGAGATATAAACGACGTCGCGCAGCACGGCGAACAGGTGCTCCTTGATGCCGACAATCATCTCGCCATCTACGAAGGCGGTCGCCGGTGCGTTCTTCAATTCAAGCTTGATGCCCCAGGCGTGCGGCACGATCTGGATCTCGAAGTCGCGGTGACGGGCGAAGATCTCTTTGGCGTTGTCGGTGTCGGCGCCGCTGTTCAATACCGCGAGCGCGCACTGGCGAAACAGTGTGTACAAGCCGCCCTGACTGGAATCGAGGAGCTTGGCGATTTCATCCTGGGAGAGATTTTCGAGGCTGCCGCGCGGGCCGACGCGCGCATCCACGAACTCCGGCATGACAACGGTGGCTTCCACGCGCGCGCCTGGGTCGACGACGCGCATCAGGGTCGAATGTCGATCGGCGTGTTATCCGGCGTCAGGAGCCAGATCTCCACCATGTCGGCGTTGCTCACCGCGATGCAGCCGTCGGTCCAGTCGTGACTCTCGTAGTACTGCGGCGGATGCTTCATCGTATTGGGCAGGCCGTGAATCATGATGCTGCCGCCGGTGGGCCAATGATTGCGGCGCGCGAGCGCAAGGTCTGCATCGTTTGGATAGGAAACCTGGATGGACAGGAAGAAGTCACTGCGTGCATTGCGGCGCGACAGATAGTACGTGCCTTCAGGCGTGCGGAAGTCCCCCGAGCGCTGCTTCTGCCCGATCGGGTTCAAACCCAGAGCGACGTGGTAGGTGCGCAGCACGCTGTAGCCGCGCATGAGGTCGAGGCGCCGCGCGCCCTTGTGCACGACGATCCGGTCGGCCATTGGCAGCGTCTCATTCGAACGGATCATGACCGGCGTCAGCGCGGGCGGCGCGTCCGCATACGCGCCCGCGGTGAAAACGCACGCGGCGAGAATGCTGACGAGCAGGCGCAAAAGGGATATCATCTTTAGATTAAACAAGCACTTGCATAACTATCTTGGATTATAAGCGCTCCTGAGCGCTCAGGCGATGTGCATCCATCACAGCCGCCTTCCTATAATCATCACCGCCTCGGGAAGACACGCGCGTGAATCGGAACCACCTCGCAAATATTCTGCTGCTGCTCCTGTGTGCCTGCGCCGCCGCTCCCGGCCCCGCGGTGCATGACAGGCTCGACGCAAAGACCGGGTCAACGGTGAGCGTGCTTCCGGAGCCGCTGGAATTATTGACCTCCGGATACATCGGCACGCACACCGGAGCATTTGCCTACCTTGGGCCGTTTGAGATCGACCAGATGGGTGCGCGCACTTTGTACCTGTGGGTTTTGCTGCCGCACGATATTTCTTCGTCCGTGGCTCCCGTCATACATTGCGACGACGCGGCGGTGACGCTGCCTCTGCAGGCCGGCGGTCTTGCCGCCATGGGCCTCGCCGAGTCGCCGTACGCGCCGCCGGATCCGTGGGGCGCGCAATGGTACTTCGCGCTCGATGACACGACGCTCGTGTGTTTCGCGCGCGCGCATCAGATCACCCTCGACATTCCGAACGCTCGCGGGGAGCCTGTGCGTTTCACGGCCGAGAGCGCCAAGAATGTTGCGGGCTTCCCGGTGATCCAGACCTTCGCGGCCCGCCGCGGAACTCCGGGTCTCTAGCCTCCCGCGGAGCTTACCTCTTCAATCCTGGGCACGACGATCTGCGTGCCTGGACGCATTTCGGCGAGATCAAGATCGGGGTTGTACTGCTGCAGCAGCCAGAGCGGCAGCTCCGAATTATGCTGCGTCACCGTCCAACCCGAATCACCGCGGCGCGCAAGATAGATCTCGGTGCCGACGATGCGGTGTGCCGCGAAGTAGCTCGCCTGCTCGGAGCGATGGTATTCACGGCGCTTCTGCTCGAAGTCTTCGCGCGACACTTTGACAAACTCAAGTTTGATCTTGTGTCCGATCAATACCGGCTTCTTGAAGGTCAGATGATTGATCGTGCGCAACCGGGCGGCGCTGGTATCGAGCCAGTCGGCGTAGTGGCCGAGGGTCTCCTCCGTCGCCACCTTGATCGTGTCGTCTTTGGCGATCGAATAGTCGGTGGGGTCCGGGCTCACTGACACCTCGATGCCCGGCCCGAGCGCGGGGCTCAGGGCTTCCGCCTGTGCCGCCGAAACGGGCTCGGCGCGTGCGGCGGGGCGGCCGACTTTGGCGATCTGCTCTGCGTCCTCGTCGCTCTCAAGCTTGGCAGCCTCAACCGGTATGGCTCCCGTCGGCCGGTTAGCCGCTACCGCTGCAGGTGCGGCAGCGGGAGCCGGCGGCTTCGCTTGAGGGATCGAGGCCACGCGTATCGCTGGCGTTGACGTGCTCGTCGCGGGCGGCGCAGCCGACGCAGTCGCCGCCGCGGGGCGCGCTGGTGCCGCAGGCGCTTCTGGCGCTGAGGTCACTGGCGCAGGCGCGCTCGCCTTGGCCGGCGCCTGGGAGGTGGTTTCGGTCTGCGCGACCAGCGTAACCGTCGGCTGAGTCGACGGCACCACGAGCGAACGCCCCGGGCGCAGTTTGGCGTTCGGCGAGATGCCGTTCAGCTGCGACAGCTCCTGTGCGGTCACGTTGTAGCGCGCAGCGATCGTTGCCAGCGACTCGGCGCGCTGCACGCGGTAGCGGCGCGGCTCGAGCTGCGACGCGTAGAGCTCGCGCGACGGGAGGCGCGCGCTCAATGCCTCGGAGGTCCACTTCTCACCATCGAGCGGCAGGCGCAGATGGTAGCCCTTGGGCACATGGCGCTGGCCGTTCCACACCGCCGGCAGCAGCGAAGGATTGAGTACCTGCAGGCGCTCCTGATCAATCTTCAATGCGTGCTCAAGCGCTGCGAGCGGCACGAAAGCCGGCACCACTACTTCCTGGAACTTGATTTCGTGGTTGGGCTCGATGTTGCCGAAATATTTCTCGGGGTTGTGATCGATCTCGAGCGCGGCAAGGAACGACACGTAGAAGTTGCGCGACGCAAAGCCGAACGTGCGGCCCTTGTAGTTGCGCACAATGGTCACGATGTCATCCGTGCCGAGGGTCTCCTTCGCGCGCCGCACGCCTTCGGCGCCGTGATTGTAGGCCGTCAGTGCGAGCGGCCAGGTACCCAGCAGATGATAGTTGTAGGCAAGGAGTTGCGCGGCCGCCTGTGTTGAGCGAAACGGATCCAAGCGATCGTCCACCGTGCTGTCTATATGCAGGTAGCGCCTGCCGGTCGAACGCATGAACTGCCACAACCCCGCCGCTCCGACCTTTGAGTAGGCGGCAGGATTGAAGGAAGACTCCACATGCGGCAGCACGGCAAGCTCCGCGGGCAATCCCAAGTTGGCGAGCGTCTCGGAGATGTGCGCCTCCCATGCGCCAGAGCGCCGCAGGCCTTCGCGAAAGCGGTCTGACTGCCCGAGCTGAAATCGGATGTGGTCGATGGCATCGAGGAAGCGCTGGGAAGTGCCCTCGGGGCCCCACAGGTCGCGAATGTGCTGATCCTCGGCAGACAACGGCGCCGTTGCGGCGGCGATGCGCCGCAAAGCTTCCGCGTAATGATCGCGCGCCGCTTCGACTATCTTCTGGCGCTCATGAGGAGCGGAGCTCGGAGCAAAATGCAGCGTTTCGTAGACGACGGCGAGGTTCTGGTCGTCGTGGATGAACCCGGAATTGGTGTCGATCTCCGAGTAGACGCGGACCCAGAACTGCACGTCATGCTCAAGCTCTGGAGGTCGCGGCATCGGATTGTCCGCGCCGTGCGCGGCAGCAGCCGCAAGCCACAGGAGCGCGCCCGCGAGGATTAAGTCAGCGCTTCGGGCCATGAGACTTCGCAACGAGCGTGTCGGATTCATTTACACCCTAACGAGTTCAACAATCGGTGTGCATTCAATGGCTTGTGCGCAGCACGCGGCTGGCAGGACGCAGGGCGCGCGGTTGCTGTCGAAAATCCTGACGAAACACGACTTTTGGACCCCTGTGGATGAATACGCGCGCCGAGGGCGAAGGGTCGCATAACGGGCGTCGCGTCACAGTTGAACCGCGTCGCAGACAGCACATGTCACATCGGCGGCTCTATGCCAGCGCTTGGCATAGGCGTTGCACTATCCAATACATCGGGCCCAAAAGGCCCAAAGAGGAAGGAAGGCAGGCTAGCGGTTTCGATAACAAAAATTGCCGGTTGATGCGGCTCTCCCTCCGCAGACAGTCGGCGCGTCGGACAATAATAATAACTCCTCATACACGAGCAAGCGACCTTCAGCCCCGCACCCGCGGGGCTTCTTTTTTGCCCATCTCAGCCGCATTTGGAATCGCCGCAGTTGAGACAGGTCATGCAGTTGTCCATCATGACAACCGCCGCGGTGCTGCACTTCCCGCACAATTGCGCACCTTCCGGAAAGTGCGACTTCGCAAACGCGTCTGCTTGCTTGGCGCGCGCCTCAAACTCAGCGCGCTTCTCATCGATGAGTTTCTGCTGGTGCTCATCGAGCACCGGCTTTCTGAGGAGGCCAATGCTCTGCAGGTGCCGTTCGATCACGTAGCCAAGCTCCGCGATGATTGACGGCATGAACTTCCCGCCGGGCTGCCAGTAACCGCCGCGCGGGTCGAACACGGCCTTCAGCTCATCGACGAGGAAGGTGACGTCGCCGCCTTTTCTGAACACCGCCGAGATGATGCGCGTCAGCGCCACGATCCACTGGAAATGGTCGAGATTCTTCGAGTTGACGAAGATCTCGAAGGGGCGGCGCTGCTCGTACTTCGTGCCCTCGTTAAGAACAATGTCGTTGATCGTGACGTACATGGCGTGATCGGAGACGGGTGTCTTGATCTTGTAGGTCGAACCGATGAGGACATCCGGGCGCTCGACCTTCTCGTGCATCCGTACGACTTTCGCTGTACGGCCGTTCTTGTCCTGGAACTCGTCCGGATCAGCGACGAGGACCGGCTTGACCTCCACAGGTTTCTCGTCCGGCTTCTGGACGTTGTACTTGACGATTTTCTTCGAGATCTTAATGGTCATGGCTTTGCTTCTCTTAAAATTCCCTCAGTGGCGCCCGTAGTACCCGTCGCGCATCGCGTCAAACAAATTCGCGGCGGTGTGCACTTCGCCGTCGTAGTCAATTTCCTCATCGCCGCGCGCCTCAATGACCGTTCCGTCCTCGAGCGTAAACTTATAGACCGTATTTTTGAGGTCCTGTTCCTTAACGAGCACGCCCTGAAACGCCTCAGGATTGAAGCGAAAGGTTGTACAGCCCTTTAACCCCTGCTCGTAGGCGTACATGTAGATGTCTTTGAACTTCTCGTACGGGAACTCCGTTGGCACATTCGCCGTCTTCGAGATCGACGAATCCACCCACTTCTGCGCAGCGGCCTGGATGTCTACATGTTGGTTTGGAGTCACATCGTCGGCTGCGATGAAGTAGTCCGGCAGCGTTTCACCGGCTTGATCGGATGCGGGTTTGGCCTTCGGGTTGACGAACTCGCGATAGGCGAGGAGTTCGAAGGAGCACACATCAATCTTCTCCTTGGACTTCTTGCCGTCGCGGATGACATTGCGGAAGTAGTGGTGAGCAAACGATGGCTCGATGCCGTTTGACGCGTTATTCGCAAGGGACAGCGAAATGGTGCCGGTCGGCGCAATCGACGTGTGATGCGTGAATCGCGCACCAACCTCCGCAAGCTCATGAACGAGCTTGGGAGCGACCTCCGTAATGCGCTGCATGTAACGGCTGTATTTCGCGTGCAGCAGGCGACCTGCGATTTTCGCGCCGGGCTTCCAGCCATCGCGCGCCATCTCCGGGCGCTTGCGCAGCATCTCTTTGGTGACGATGAATTCTTCATTCATGATCGGCGCAGGACCCTTTTCGCGGGCCAGCTCCAAAGCAGCCTCCCAACCCCCCACCGCCATCTCGCGTGACACATCCTCGGTGAACTTCACCGACTCGGGCGAGCCGTACTTCATACCAAGCAGCGTGATCGTGCTGCCGAGGCCCAAGTAGCCCATACCATGGCGGCGCTTGCGCATGATCTCACCGCGCTGCTGCGCCAGCGGCAGTCCATTGATCTCAACGACGTTGTCGAGGAGGCGCGTGAACACCTTGACGACTTCACGGTACTCCGCCCAGTCGAACTCTGCGAACTCGCTGAACGGATGACGTACGAATTTCGTCAGATTCACGGAGCCTAAGAGACAAGCGCCATATTCCGGCAACGCTTGCTCGCCGCACTGCCCCGTCACGAGACCGTTAAAAATAACGGTGTTGCCGTCTTCCTGGGTTGTGTCGAACACAGGCTCACGACCGACATGAGTAATCTCGGCGATTCGGCTCGCGAAGCGCTGCGACTTCTTCAATGCCTTGCCTTCGACCCACGCGCGGTATTTGGCGTTCTTGGCCTCAGTCATGAAACCGATTTCTGCCATGAAGTATTCGCGCGACTCGCCATCAATGATGAGTTCGTAATCCGCTCTGCACGCGTATTCGCGACGACCACCCTTCCCGTCAGGCAAAAGTCGGTTGCCCGCGTCACGGCGCTTAAAGATCCGGCAGAACACACCGAAATTGGCAAGCAGCACCTGAACGTCCTTGAGCAACGTGAGATGACTGGACGCGAGGCGTACTGAACAAGTGCTTGACTCAGGCCCCGCCGTGTTCACCGTGCCGTCCGTCTGAAACAAGGCGCGCAAATATCCTTTGACACACTCCTCATTGCCGCGCCAGATAATCTCCGGCACCTGCAGCTTGGTTTTGGCGGTAAAGCCGTACTGTTCGAGCACGCGGGCGAGTATCACGGAGCTGATCGCGATGAGGTTGCGCTCAGGTACTGCGACCGCACTCACACGGTAAGTTCTGCGATTATGCGAGTACCCTGCTATTAGCGTGTTGATGTACGCGACGATAGCAGCGGCGTAATGGCGATCTTCTCCCCAGAGGTTGACCACCGCCTTCTGCTCATTCTTGCCGGTATGGGTGATATGTCCGTCGCCCGTCAGTAATCCGAGCAACTGCCCAAGCTCAGCATCGCCGCAGCCGCCAAACTGGCCCTTACCGGATTGAATTAGCAACTCATCGCCCAGTTGCAAATCTTTGAGTTTGACCTTGCCGCGTGCGGTATAGAAGTCGTGCCACTCCGTAGCCTTGATCTCATAACCGTCTTTAGTCACGACACGATAGACGTCGGCCGAGGCGGAGGTCATGAATGCGGGAACCGCTGGCCGCACGGTAACGCCGCGCTCGGCTTCACCAAGTGCACGCCGGTCGACAGTGACCTGCAGGTCCACGCGCGCGTCATACAGGTCGCCGATTTTGACCATGCCGTAGCGCGTTGCGAGGCGCGTATCCGCGGTGACGCACGGGTTCGTCGCGCGAATGTTTTCGCACCACCAGTTGTTGTTCATCTCATTAACGCGGTCGATGAGTATGAATCCGGGCTCCGCGAAGTCATACGTGGAGGTCATGATCAGATCCCACATGCGCCGCGCCGGTAGGGTCTTGTAGATCTTGCAGGCGACAAGACCTTCGTCATTAACGACGTAACCTTCGTGAATCTCCCACTCCCGCCACAGGAACTTGCTCGCGTCCGCGAGATCCGGGTTTTCCGTCTCGTACTCTTTCGAGGAGATCGGGAACGCGAGCTGCCATTCGCGATCTTCGCGCACGGCTTGAATGAACTCATCAGTAATGAGCAGCGACAGATTGAACTGCCGCAGACGCCCGCTCTCGCGCTTGGCGCGAATGAACTCCATGGCATCCGGATGTCCGATATCAAATGTGCCCATTTGCGCGCCGCGGCGGCCGCCCGCGGAGGACACGGTGAAACACATCTTGTCGAAGATATCCATGAATGACAGCGGGCCCGATGTGTACGCGCCCGCTCCCGATACGTACGCGCCGCGCGGACGCAATGTTGAAAAACAATACCCGATTCCGGCGCCCGACTTCAGCGTAAGCCCTGCTTCATGGACCTTCTTCAAAATATTGTCCATGGAATCCTGAATCGCACCCGACACCGTGCAGTTTATTGTTGACGTCGCAGGCTTATGCTCAAGCGCGCCGGCGTTCGAGGTGACGCGTCCCGCGGGTATGGCGCCGCGCCTGAGCGCCCATAGGAAGCGCTCATACCAATGTTCACGCACGTCTTCCTTCTCGACGTCAGCGAGCGCTCTTGCGACGCGCTTATAGGTGTCGTCCATCGTTTTATCGATGGGCGTACCATCCTTCGCCGTGAGGCGATATTTCTTATCCCAAATGTCGAGCGACGCTTCCTGGAAAGGAACGGCATCGATGTCTTTTGGTTCGAGCTTCATGACGGTGTTCATGAATCCGTGGCACTCCAAATATTGTGTTGCCGACAACGGATCACGGGGAAGCGCGGACAAAAAACCGCACCGACGACTGACCGAGCAGCGATAGCCAATAAAGGCTGCTGTCAGACAGCCGGTTCCCCCGAAAAGACCTACCCCCCGAGCGCCGACCCTGATCGCGTGAGCAACACAAGATCTTGTGTCGGGGGAGGAAGACTAATGACGTGTCATAGTTCCGTCAAGATTGTCTGTTACATAGTGTGCTGTCAGAAATATAACGGTAATTCATCAGCTTACGACGTAATGCGCCGTGCAACCGAGGCAGTTTTATCTGAGTTTTTACATAAAGACCCCGTTAGGCTGCCCCAAGATCTTGTGCCCAGGCCGTGCACAGCTTGCACACAGGTTATTCAGAATTTTCCTGTCGCCCTGCTCCCTTGAAACGCGCGCCCGTGGCCGCAGAAAGTAGTCCATTCACGCACTTTGCGTTTTTATGGAGACTTGACATGACGATCGTTCATTACGAGCCGTGGAGGCTCTTCAATCGATTCCAGCGCGACCTGAGTCGCGTATTCAGCGAGGGCGGCTCTTCATCCGAGACGGCGAACTCGTCTGAGATCACCTGGCTTCCCGTCGTTGACGTACACGAAGAGGCCGAGCGCTTTGTGGTCCGTGCGGACCTGCCGGGCGTGGATCCGAAAGACGTTGAAATCACCGCGGAAAAGGGCGTTCTGACCATACGCGGCAAGCGCGATGCGGAAAAGCGCGACAACGTCAATGGCTACGAGCGCGTCGAGCGCGTATCCGGGGCTTTTCTGCGCCGCTTCTCATTGCCCGAGAGCGCCGAGACCGCTGCCATCAAGGCAAAGCAGTCAAACGGCGTGTTAGAGGTCACGATTCCGAAGTCGCCGCAGGTTCAGCCGCAGCGCATTTCGGTCGAAGCGGCCTAATACCGTAGGGTAATCGCGAGGAGCAGGCGCATGCCTGCTCCTCATTTTTATTTACTTCGCATCGGGTGCGGATCAACGCTTAGAATCGATCTGTGCCGCAACTCCGAAACGCCCGTGTCCCGTTGTGGGTTGCTGCAGCCCTGTGGCTCGGTGCGGTAACGAACGCGACGGCTGCCCTGCCGGCGGCGCTCGCCGAAACCCACACACTGTCGCTGGCGCCGATGATCAAGCGCGTATCGCCCGCGGTCGTAAATATTGCGACTCGCGGTACGGTCAGCGAGACCGGTCCGCAGAACCCTCTTTCTGATGATCCTTTCTACCGGCGTTTCTTCAGCACTCCCCCGGACTTGGGTCCGCGCAACCGCGCTTTTCAAAGCGCAGGCTCCGGGGTCATATTCAACGCGCAGTCAGGCTACATCCTCACCAACGCGCATGTCGTCGAGAACGCGACTGAAATCACCGTGACGCTGCAGGATGGCCGCGATGTTCAGGCTGAGATTCTCGGCCGCGACGCGCCCTCGGATGTCGCCGTGCTGAAAGTCAAAGCCGACGGCTTGACGCAAATTCCTTTGGGGGATTCGGCGACGGTGGAAGTCGGCGACTTCGTTGTCGCAATCGGCAATCCCTTTGGCCTGCAGCATACCGTCACATCCGGAATCATCAGCGGACTGTCGCGCTCCGGAATCAATCCGGACGGCTACGAGGACTTCATTCAGACGGACGCATCCATCAATCCCGGCAATTCCGGTGGCGCGCTCGTCAACCTGAAAGGCGAACTGATCGGCATCAACACCGCCATTCTTTCCAAGAATGGCGGCAACATCGGCATCGGTTTCGCGATCCCCATAAACATGGTCAAGAACGTGACGGACCAGCTCTTGAAGTTCGGCGCGGTCAAGCGTGGCGTGCTGGGGGTCAATATCTACACGCTCACGCCCGACATTGCCCGCTCGCTGGGAATTACCAAGGTACGTGGAGCACTTGTGTCCGAGGTCGTCGGCGGCTCGGCCGCTGAAAAAGCCGGCGTGCGCACCGGCGACGTCATCACTGCGGTCAACGGCCAGAGCGTGAAGTCAAACGCTGAGCTGCGCAACGTCATCGGCCTGTTACGTGTCGGGGACAAAGTCGAGATTGGTATCGTACGCGACGGCAATCCGCAGCACGTGACCGCGGTCATCGCCGAGATTGCGACCCCGCCTGCGGTCGCATCGCCCGTTCACACGGCGCCAGTTGCCGCCGTCCCGCACGGCCTTGATGGCGCAAACATGACGGATGCGCCGGAGGGGGCCGGCGCCTTGGTCACGAGCATCGAGCCCGGCAGCCCCGCGGCGCTGCAGGGTCTGCAGGAGAACGACATCATCGTCCGCGTCAATCGCGACCGGGTAACCAACCTCGAGCAATTGCGCGCGCACACCAAAATCACAGCCTCACTGGTCATCGAGGTGCGGCGCGGCAAGGCCAGCCTGCTGATTCCCCTGCGCTGACTTTGCGCACAATTCCCGGTGGCGCGCGCGTTGCGGTTCACGCGCCAACGCGCGCACGGCGGCATAGAAGCGCGGCAGATCGCCGTCTTCCTTGGCGAGCAGACTTTCAAATCCCGGCACGCAGTCGAAATAGGTCGCAACCGACGCCAAATGCGCATTGTTGAGGCCGGCTGAGATCCAATCCTCATATCCCAAGGGTGTTCCCTGGCGGCGCGCAAGGTCGCGCATGTCCTGCGCCAGGGCTTCGAACTTCTCTCTCTTGCGCTCGCGCATCGCCTGCGGTGCAAGCTTTGATGCATACAGACGCGCAAGCTCGGCGCGGCGCTCGGTGAAGAGGGTATTAAATGCAAGCTCGCGGGCACGCGCTGCGCGGTATTCATTCAGCTCGGCTTTGCGCCCGGTGAACTCGAGCCAGCGCGCAATTCCCGTGTCCTCCACAGTCACGGCGAAGGCCTCATTGAATTCGGAATCATCCGCCACATAGATCAGCTGGTGGGCAAGCTCGTGGAATATGATCGCGGCAATCTCCCAATCGCCATAGATCAACATCGTGTTGAGCACCGGATCGGCGAAGCGGCCGAGGGTTGAATAAGCCGGGACTCCCTCGACAATGACATCGAAGCTGCGCTTGCGCAGCCCATCTGCGAAAGCTTCCGCGTGCTTTTGAGCAAAGTAGCCGCGATACGCCACACAGCCTGCGATGGGGAAACACCAGCGCACCGGCTCGACGGAGAATTCGGGCGTGGCGACCACGTTCCAGACGACGAACGGACGCTTAAGATCAGCAAAGGTGCGATAGCTCTTGTTATCGGGAAGCCCAAGCTCGTGCGATGCGAAGTCCCGCGCATCCCGAACGGCGGCCAATCGCGAGCGCAGCTCCGGCGGCGTGCGCGCATCAGACATCACGGCGTCGATCGGCCGCCGATCATGCAGCACTTCCCACTGTCCGCGAGCGGCCTGCGCGATATACAGCGTGCCGCACGCCGGCAACAGCGCAAGCGCCAAGCTTGCGAGCACGGCTCGAACAGCAACGGGCCCGCGCAGCGGGGGTGCAACCCTTGCGGTGCAGGTCTTCTCGAAACTCTCGGTTAACATTGCGCGCATGCAAGTCTACTTGGTCGGCGGTGCCATCCGTGATCAGCTCCTCGGCATCCCCGCGCGCGAGCGCGACTGGGTGGTCGTCGGCGCGCGGCCGGAGGATCTTGAGAAGCTTGGCTATCTGCCCGTCGGGCGCGAGTTCCCCGTCTTTCTGCACCCCGAGACGAAAGAGGAATACGCGCTCGCGCGCCTGGAATCGAAAGTCGCTCCGGGCTACCGCGGCTTTCACACCCGCTTCTCGCCCGATGTGACGCTGCAGGAGGATCTGCGCAGGCGTGATCTTACGATCAACGCCATGGCGCAAAGTGCCAATGGCGAGCTCATCGACCCGTACGGCGGCGCGGACGACCTGAAGCAGGGTGTGTTGCGCCATGTCTCGGAAGCTTTCGTCGAAGACCCGGTGCGCGTGCTGCGCGTGGCGCGCTTCGCCGCACGCTTCGGCGATCGCGGATTTTCCGTGGCCCCCGAGACCCGCGCACTCATGCAGAAAATGGTGAGGAGCGGTGAGGTCAATGCTCTCGTACCGGAGCGCGTCTGGCAGGAGACCGAGCGTGCGTTGGGCGAGTCGCGGCCCGAGCTCTTTTTTCTCACTCTGCGCGAGTGCGGTGCGCTGCAGGTCATCTTCCCCGAGATCGCGGCGCTCTTCGGCGTGCCGCAACCCGAGCGCTGGCATCCGGAAATCGACACTGGCCTGCACGTGATGCTCGCCCTGCAGTGCGCCGTGCGCTTGGGCGCCAGCACTGCCGTGCGCTTCGCAGTGCTCATGCACGACCTTGGCAAAGCAAAAACCCCGCGCGATCTTTGGCCGTCGCACCATGGACACGAAGAAGCGGGAGTCGCCCTGATCGAAGCGCTGGCAGCGCGCCTGCGCGTGCCCAAGGAACATACGGAGCTTGCGGTTTTGACGGCGCGTCATCACGGACTCGTGCACCGCGCACTGGAATTGAAACCCGCGACCATCCTGGGACTCTTGGAGAAAAGCGATGCCCTGCGGCGCCCCGAGCGCTTCCGAGCCCTGCTCCTCGCCTGCGAGGCGGACGCGCGCGGCAGGACCGGACTCGAAGATCGTGCCTATCCGCAAGCGGACTGGTTGCGGCAGGCACAGGAGTTCACCGCCGCCGTAAGCCTTTCCGAAGAGGAGCGCCAGGGACTTGCCGGTACCGCCATCAAAGAGAGGCTGCGCGAGAAGCGGCTCCAGGTGCTCACGTCCCTGGTGACTCGAAATCGAGATCTCTCTACAGCGAAGGCGCCAGATCCTGGAGCGTGAAGCCGCGCAGCGGGCTCTGCAATCCGCGCCCGAGCGCCATCACCTTGAAAGCCTCGCCCATCTCGGCGGGCAGGAGAAGCCGAGCGGCCTCACCGGTGCGTCGCGCCCGCGTGATGTCATCCGCATCAGCGGCCAAGAGTTCCTCGATGCCGCTGCCGATCAAAAAACCCGCCTGGGTCGTAAATCCGCACAGGTTGAATCCCGCCGCCTCACCGGCTTCCGCGACGCGGGTGAAGTCGACCCACGATGAGATGTCCTGCACGCCCACCAGGATCAACGGATCGTTGTGCGCGCGGTGTTTAAAGTGGCAGCGCAGAGTGCCGTCGGTGCGTTGCGGGTGATAGTACTGGGCGCGCGGCAGACCGTAATCGATCAGGAGGATCGCACCCTGCTGCAGGCAATCGCGCATCCCCGCGATCCAGGGTTCGATCCGCCAGCACACCTCCGTACGATAACCATCGGCGAGAGCGAACTCGCGCACCAGCGGCTGCGCATAGCGCACCAGAAGCTCATCGGCAAAGGCTTCGCGCTCAATGAAACCGCCGTCCGCTCCCATGGCGACACCGAGCGCGCGCACGCGCTTCTCGTGCACGACAAATCTTGCGCACGGCAGCGCATCGAGAACCTCGTTCGCCAGCACCACGCCGCGCATGGGCTCATCCGGCAGCCGTGTCAGCCACACGCAACGCTGCCGCAGCGTCTCGGGGAGTTCTTGCACCCGCGCGCGCTGCCGCGCGGCAAGATCGGCGCTGACCTCGAGAATCGCATAACGGTCCGGCAGCGCATTGAGGCTCGCCAGCTCCTCCAACACCGTCACGGCCATGGAGCCCGTGCCCGCGCCAAATTCAAGGATCCCGCCGCCGGTGATGGCGAGCACTTCAGCGCACTGCCGCGCGAGACACTGTCCGAATAGCCGCGACGTTTCAGGGGCGGTGACGAAATCTCCGCCCACACCGAGCTTCACGGCGCCCGCGCTGTAATAGCCGAGTCCCGGCGCATAGAGTGCCAGCTCCATGAAGGCATCAAAGGGCAGCCAGCCGCCGGCCGCGGCGATGCGCGTACGAATGAGATCGGCGAGCGAGACCGAGTGTTGCCGCTCCGCGTCCGACAGAAGTGCAAGCATTGAGCGCTCGGCGGATGCGGTCATAATCGCAGGCCATGCCGCATAAGACCCATACGCCGCTTGCCGGGCAGGCGGTGCTCGTTACCGGAGCCGCTCGGCGTGTCGGCGCCGCCATCGCCCGCTCTCTGCATGGCGCGGGCGCCGATGTGCTCCTGCACTACCGGGCGTCCGCCACGCACGCTGAGCACCTGGCGCGCGAGCTCAACAATGCGCGCGCGGGGTCGGCGCGCACATTGCAGGCCGACCTTCTCGATGTGAATCAGCTCGCGCCGCTCATCGACGCCGCGCTCGGAGCATTCGGGCGCCTGGACATTCTCGTGAACAATGCCTCGACTTTCTATCCGACGCCCATGGGCGCCATTACCCCCCATGAATGGGACGATCTCATGGGTACGAATGTGAAAGCCCCGCTCTTTCTCTCGCAGGCGGCGGCGCCCGCCCTGCGCAAAGCCGGCGGCCTGATCGTCAATCTTGTAGATATTCACGGCTTGCGGCCGTTGAAGCGGTACGCCGTGTATTGCACCGCCAAGGCCGCGCTCGCCATGCTCACCCGTGCACTCGCGCGCGAGCTTGCGCCGCACGTGCGTGTCAATGGCATTGCGCCCGGCCCGGTCCTGTGGCCAGAAGATGCGCCGGATGCGGACACGCAGGCAAAAATCATCTCCCAGACCCTCCTGCAGCGCCAGGGCTCCCCCGACGATGTTGCGCGCACGGCATTGTTCCTCGCAGCCGAAGCACCATACATCACAGGCCAGATCCTTGCGGTGGACGGGGGTCGCAGCCTCGGCTGGTAACGTCCGCCGCCACGCGTTTAAGCGGATGCGCGGCTTGGTCAAAGCGCCGCCACAGCTCCGCGATCGTCACCCCCGCGCCCGGATGTACAAGGTTGGGCGCAAGATCGGCAAGCGGCCCGAGCATGTAGGCGCGCACGAGCAGATCCGGCCGCGGCAAGGTAACTTCGGATCGCTGGCAAACGAGGTCCCCGTAGAGCAATACGTCGAGATCCATGGTCCGGGGCGCCCAGCGCGGCGCTTCGCGCGGCCGGCCGCAGAGGGTTTCAATGGCGCGCAGCACGACGAGCAGTTCATCCACGGAAAGCCCGGTTCGAAATCCGGCGACGAGGTTGATGAAGTCGGACCCCTCGAAGCCTGCGGCCCGATTCTGATACCAGGGCGAGAATCGCACGTCCGGAAAAGCTCGCGCGAGCTCGCACGTAGCCAGGGCCATGTGTTCAAGGGGCGCGACATTGCTGCCGGCGGCGACGAAGACCTGCGGCATGGGGGCTTGTGACTTCAGGGCGGCCCGTTGGGCACCACGAGGTCGGCCCGCGTGCGTTCGATGGTGACGCCGACGTCGCGCGAGCCGCGGATGGCGCCGGGCTTGCTCAACGAGACCCGCACCCAGGCTACGCCGAATTCCTCAAGGATGAGCGCGGCAATGCGCTCGACCAGCGTCTCAACCAGGTGGAACTGGGACTCCTGCACGAAGGCGATCAAGCGTTTGGCGACGGTCTTGTAGTTGAGCGTGGCGGCCACGTCATCCCGAAGCGCAGCGTGCCGGCAGTCAATCGACATCTCCAAATCGATGACGACCGTTTGCTTGACCCGCCGCTCCCAGTCAATAAAGCCGATGATGCAATCGACCGTAAGGCCGCGCAGATAGATTCGATCACCGGTACGAAGATCCGTCATAGCGCCTCAAGTGCATCAAGCGGCCATTGCGCGCGTGCTTCGATCGCAAGCCCGGAGTGCTGCCCGGCCGCGAGTCGCTTAAGTCCCGCGACCGCGATCATCGCGGCATTATCGGTGCAGAACTCCAGGCGCGGGTAAAACACGCGCCCACCGCGCGCTTCGACGGCCGCGCGCATCCTTGCGCGCAGGGCTTTGTTGGCGCCGACGCCCCCGGAGACGACGAGCGTGTCGAGGCCGGTCTCCTCGAGCCCGCGCAGCGCCTTGGTGACGAGGGTCTCCACGATGGCGTCCTGCACGGCGTAGGCGATATCCGCCTTCACGGCAGTTGTCAGCTCGCATGCGCGCACGGCATGCAGAACCGCGGTCTTCAGGCCCGAAAAGCTGAACTCGAGTCCGGCTCGATCGAGCATGGGACGCGGGAAAGTAAACACTCCGGGACGCCCGGATAGCGCGAGCTGCGCAAGCTCCGGGCCACCGGGATACGGCAGGCCCAGGAGCTTGGCCGTCTTGTCGAATGCCTCTCCCGCCGCATCGTCGCGCGTCTGGCCGAGGATCACGTAACTGCCTACGGCGCGCACCTCGATGAGCATCGTGTGGCCGCCAGAGACCAACAGCGCCAGGTGCGGAAAATCCGGGGCTTCCGGTTCAAGGAGCGGCGCGAGGAGGTGACCCTCCAGGTGGTGCACGCCCAAAGCCGGGATGCGCCACCCGTACGCCAGGCTGCGCCCGAGCGCCGCTCCGGTCAGGAGTGCGCCGATCAAGCCGGGACCTGCCGTGTACACCACACCTGAGAGCTCCACGGGAGCGGTAGCGGCAAGCGACAGCGCACTCTTCACCAGGGGCAGGAGGCGCCGCACGTGATCCCGCGATGCCAGCTCCGGGACCACGCCGCCAAAGATCCTGTGCAGCTCCACCTGGCTGAAGAGTTCATGCGCCAGGAGCCCGCGCGCGTCATCGTAGACCGCCACGGCGCTCTCGTCGCAGGATGACTCAATCGCGAGAACGCGCACGGGCCATAACTGTCACTTGCCGGAGGCTTTTGCCTTTTACTCTAGGGCTCATAAGTGCGTATCGTCCGAAGGTGGTGCGAGCGCAGTTGCAAGACGCTTTGCCTTTTGCGGCGGGGCTCATTAGAATCGCCGCCCGAATGCGGCACAGGCCGTATTGAAATTTCAATTAAATCAATAGATTAGGATTTCGATGCCCAGCGTCCGTATCCGCGAGAATGAATATTTCGATGCCGCCTTGCGCCGTTTCAAGCGTGCTTGTGAGAAAGCCGGCATTCTCACTGAGCTGCGCCGGCGCGAATTCTACGAAAAGCCCACGCAAGAGCGGAAAAGAAAGAAAGCCGCGGCCATCAAGCGCCACATGAAGCGCATCTCCAGGGACGTCGTTCGCCCCGCCCGTTGATGGCATTCCCTCGACGACCATGTCGCTGAAGGAGCGTATCACCGAGGACATGAAGAGCGCGATGCGCGCAGCGCAAAAGGAGCGCCTCGGGACCGTGCGCATGATATTGGCGGGCATCAAACAGCGCGAAGTCGATGAGCGCGTGACCCTGGACGACAGTCAAGTGCTCGCCGTGATCGACAAAATGGTGAAGCAGCGCAACGAATCGATTGCGCAGTTCGAGACGGGCGGGCGCGCCGATCTCGTCGCCAAGGAAAAAGCGGAGATAGCGCTCCTGCAAGAGTATCTGCCCACGCAGCTCGCGCCTGCCGAGATCGAAGCGCTCATCAGCGCGGCCATTGCGAAAACCGGTGCGGCATCGCTCAAAGACATGGGCAAAGTCATGGGAGCATTGAAGAGCGAGCTTGCGGGCCGGGCCGACATGGGCGCGGTCAGCGCCCGGATCAAACAGAAGCTCGGTTAGGCGAACAACGCCCTCACCGCGGTCCTCATGAGCCGCATTCCGCAAAGCTTTATCGACGAGCTTATTGCCCGCGCCGACATCGTGGAGATCGTCGGCCTGCGTGTGCCGCTCAAGAAAGCCGGCCGCGAATACAAGGCCTGCTGTCCGTTCCACAGCGAAAAGACGCCCTCGTTCTGGGTGAGCCCGGATAAGCAGTTCTATCACTGCTTCGGCTGCAGCGCGCATGGCACCGCGCTCGGATTTCTCATGGCATACGACCGCCTGACGTTCCCCGAGGCGATCGAGGAGCTTGCCGAACGCTTGGGGCTCGAGGTGCCGCACGAAGCCTCTGCCGCGGGCAGCGCGCCGCGCCGCGCACACGATGATCTCTATGGGCTCATGGCACGCGTTGTCAGCTACTACGGCGAAGCACGCGCGCGCGACACGCGCGCGCGTGAATACTTGACCACGCGGGCACTTGATGCGCCCACCATTACGCAGTTCGCGATCGGCTATGCGCGCGATTCGTGGAACGACGTCTTAAGACGTTTCGGCGGCAGCGACGCGGCGCGCCAGCAGTTGAGTGATCTGGGGCTCATCATTGAGCGTGACGGCGCTTCGATCCGCGAGGGTGAACGGCATTACGATCGCTTTCGCGATCGCATCATGTTCCCGATACGCGACGCACGCGGCCGGGCCATCGCCTTCGGCGGACGGATCATTGATCAAGGCGAACCCAAGTATCTGAATTCCCCTGAGACCGCTCTCTTTCATAAGGGCCGAGAGCTTTACGGCCTGTACGAGGCGCGTCAAAGTCGCGTCGCCCTGAAGCGTCTGCTCGTCGTTGAAGGTTACATGGACGTCGTGCGCCTGCATCAGGCGGGTATTGCCTATGCTGTCGCAACGCTCGGCACGGCGACGACGGCGGAGCACCTGAAGCGCATCTTCCGGCTCGTCAATGAGGTCGTTTTTGCATTCGACGGCGACCGTGCCGGCCGCGCGGCCGCCTGGCGCGCGCTGCAGAACACGCTGCCCGAGGCGCGCGAGGGCCGCGAAATCCGTTTTCTGTTTCTCCCCGAAGGACACGACCCCGACACTCTCGTCGGTGCGGAGGGGCGCGAAGGCTTTGAGAAGCGCATAGCGACCGCACTGCCGCTGTCGGAGTACCTCGTGCGCGAGGTCAGTGCCGACATCGATCTTTCGCATGCGGATGGCCGCGCGCGCTTTGCAGAAGCGGCGCGCCCGCTCGTCGGCAAACTTGCCCACGGGCTGTATCGGGAGCTCGTCCTCGAGCGAATCGCAGCGACCATCAAGCTCTCCACCGAGCGCTTGCAGGAGCTCTGGGGCCAGGCCGGCCGCAGCCCGCAGCCGCCGGCGCGGGAGCGAGTTCTCACGCGCACGGGCATAAGCGCCGGACGCGGTAGCCTCGTGCGCCAAGCGATCGTGCGGCTTCTGCAGTTCCCGGCCACGGCCGCGCGCGTGACCGCGAAGGAGCGCGCAGACCTTGACCGCCTGCATGAGCCGGGCATCGAGCTGCTGCGCGAGCTCATCGACGACCTCAAGCGCGCGCCCGCGCAGATCTCTGCTCAAGTCATCGAGCGCTGGGCCGATAAGCCGGAGCGCGAGTCACTGGAGAAACTTCTGCAGAAGGAGGATGTCATTACCAACGTGGCCGCCGCGGCTTCGGAATTACGCGCAGCACTCGTGAAGCTCGCTGAACTTGCGAATACCCAGCGCCTGCAGGAGCTTGAGCTCAAAAGCAGGAGTTCGGCTCTTGATGAAATAGAACTCCAGGAATTTCAGAGACTTACGACAAGTCACGCCACCGGGAAGGCTTCGGGTTAACTCTCGGAGTTGGCAGCTGTGCTCCCGTCAAATACAATTACCGGCTTTGCTTTGGCGCCCCTTGTACCGCGTCACTACGGCACACAGATAGGGGAACACCGTTGAGTTCGTTTGATCGACCATGACACGCAAGCAAAAGACCCAAACCGCCAGCAAAAAACGCGCTCCTGCCGAGCGCAAATCTGTCAAAGCCGTGGCGCACAAGAAACCCATGCCGCTACGTGAGAAGGAGCGCGCAAAAGCTGCAGCTCCGAAGAAACCGGAGGCGCATCCGCAGCCGGAGCGCGCGAAGGGCGCTGAAATCAAGGTCGATGCCAAAGCTGCCGCGGCCAAGGGCGGCGTGAAGCCACCGGCCGAGAAGAAAATGCTCGGCATCGAACGTCGCGTTCCAGTCATGCCCGAAGAGCGCCAGTCGCAGCTGAAGCTTCTGATCGCGCGCGGCAAGGAACAAGGCTACCTGACCTACGCTCAGGTAAACGACCATCTGCCCTCCGAAATCGTCGATCCCGAGCAGATCGAGGATATCGTCAACACGATTAACGACATGGGCATTCCGGTGTACGAGAAGGCACCGGATACCGAGGCGTTGCTCGCAGCCGAACCCTCGGCCCCTGCGGACGAAGAGGCGATCGAAGAGGCCGCCGCTGCGCTGGCGGCGCTTGATGCTGAACTCGGCCGCACCACGGATCCCGTGCGCATGTACATGCGCGAGATGGGCACCGTCGAGCTCCTGACGCGCGAAGGCGAGATTCGCATCGCCAAGCGCATCGAGGAGGGCCTCGAAGCGGTGCGCACCGCGCTTTCCATGTATCCGGCGACGCACGACTTTCTGCTGCGCGCCTATGAACCCGTCAAGGTCGGCCAGGCGCGTCTCGTCGACGTCATCGTCGGCTTCATCGATCCCAATGCGCCGGACGTCATCGCTCAGCCGCAGAACCCGACCAAGCTCGAAATCGTCGAAGCGGAAGCCGAGTCCGAGCGCGAAGAGGAAACCGAGGAAGACGACGACAGCGAGGACGCGGTCGACACGGGTCCCGATCCGGAGGAAGCCGGGCGCCGCTTCGCCTCGATTGCACGTTTGCAGGTGCACGCACTGAGCGCCATCAGCAAACACGGCGCGCGCGACCCGAAGACCTTTAAGCTGCGCAAGAAGCTTGCCGCCGAGTTCATGGAGCTCAAGCTCTCGCCGCGCATGTTCGATGCGCTGATTCTCAATCTGCGCACGCATGTCACCGAGGTGCGGCAGCTCGAGAAAGAGATCATGGTCATTGCCGTGCGTGACGCCGGCATGCCGCGCAAGGATTTCATCTCCACCTTCCCGAAGAACGAGACGAGTTCCCGCTGGCTCGCGAAGCACATGAAGGGCGGAAAGAAGTATTCCACGGCCCTCGGCAAGTTCAAGGACGAGATCGAACGCCGGCAGAAGAAGCTGCAGGGCCTTGAGGCGCTGTATCACCTCACCGTCAATGACATCAAGGAAGTCAACCGCGAGGTATCGATCGGCGAGGCCAAGGCGCGCCGTGCCAAGAAAGAAATGGTCGAGGCCAACCTGCGACTCGTCATTTCCATCGCGAAGAAGTACACGAACCGCGGCCTGCAGTTCCTGGATCTGATCCAGGAGGGCAACATCGGCCTCATGAAGGCGGTGGACAAGTTCGAGTATCGCCGCGGCTACAAGTTCTCAACATACGCGACGTGGTGGATCCGCCAGGCCATCACGCGATCGATCGCCGATCAGGCGCGCACCATCCGCATCCCGGTGCACATGATCGAGACGATCAACAAGTTGAATCGCATCTCCCGGCAGATGCTGCAGGAGATGGGACGCGAGCCGACGCCCGAAGAGCTCGCCGTGCGCATGGAAATGCCCGAGGACAAGGTGCGCAAGGTCCTGAAGATCGCGAAAGAGCCGATCTCGATGGAGACTCCCATCGGCGATGATGAGGACTCGCACCTGGGCGACTTCATCGAGGACACCTCCGTCTCCTCCCCCATCGACCAGGCGACGGTGGAGAGTCTGCGCGAGACCACCCATGCCGTGCTGGCGCAGCTCACGCCCCGCGAGGCGAAAGTGCTGCGCATGCGCTTCGGCATCGACATGAATACCGACCACACTCTTGAGGAGGTCGGCAAGCAGTTTGACGTCACGCGCGAGCGCATCCGCCAGATCGAGGCGAAGGCGCTGCGCAAGCTGCGTCATCCGAGCCGCAGCGAGCAGCTGCGCAGCTTCCTGATGGATGACTGAGTCCTAAGTCTTCGGTCACCGGGCCGCCACCGCACGGCCCATTGATCCTCAGGTTTCATCTCCCACTGCATTCCCGGCCGTCTGCGCGCGCCGTGCTGCCACGCACGGCGCCAACACTCAAGGTCGGCCCGTCCGCCGCCTCGTGCCAGAAACGCTTGCACGAGAAGCACCGGGGTCATGGCGATGACGACTGTTCGAGCGCTTCCAGCCGCGGACCCTCCACTTTGCCGATCCGCAGCGATGCGTCGTACAGCACAACGCCAAATGCTACCAGGGCGATCACGAGCGCAATTGCAACCCTGACATGCCGCGCTTCGAAGCGGCGTATCGCCGAGGCGAACGCAATGAAGCTGAAGAGTGCGGCAACGACGACGATCGCATCCACACTCGCCCGTTGCCAATAGCTGCCTCCCAAATGCAGCCACATGCCAAATTCATCGAAAGTTAAAGCCATGGCGATGCCATAAGCGAATGCGGCCAGGCGCAAGGTTCTGCCGCGCGGCATGCCGAACAGCAGATATGCGCCCACGCCGGCGAGCAGAAAAATTCCATAGTTCAAATGGTGGACGTGCGTGCCATGCAGGAAAAAATACAGATTCGGCATGCGCCGCGACATGATTAAAAGCACCACGATGCGTGCTGCGATGAACGTGATGATGAAACCGAACAGGGCGCGGCGCGCAAGCTCGGCCGAACCGACTGTTTCGTCCCCTGAGGGCGTATCGGGCGCCATGCGCTTAGTCGAGCCGCGAGAACGCGAGCCGTACGCCGAGCGCGAGCAACAGCGCACCCAGGCAGCGGTTCACCCACAGGCCGACGCGCGCCGTCACGTCGAGGCGCCGCGCGAGCGCGGCAGCAGACCAGGCGACAAGCACGTTCCAAAGCGTGCCATTGACGTTGAAGATTGCACCGAGAAAAAGAAAGGCCTGAATCTTCGTCGTGCTGTCCGCGTCGATGAACTGTGGCACGAAGGCGAGGAAAAAGAGCGCGACCTTGGGATTCAATACATTCGTCAGGAATCCCTGCCAGAAAACGCGGTGCATGGAGCCAATTTCGCGCCGCTCGCCCATGCTTGCCGCAAGTCCGCCGCGCTTTTTCATGAGCGTTACGCCCAGGTACACAAGATAGGCCGCGCCGACCCACTTCACCGCCGTGAACGCGGCGGCAGACGTGGCCAGCAAAGCCGAGAGGCCCAACGCGGCTGCCAGGGTATGAACGCAGCAGCCCACCCCTACCCCGAGCGCAGCCCTCACTCCGGCGCCGAAGCCTCCCGTGGCGCTCCTGCCCAGGATGAAAAGAAAATCTGCACCGGGCGTGATGTTGAGAAGCAGTCCCGCCGCGATGAACAACGCCAAGTCATGAGTACCGAACATCGGTCAACTCGCTACGACTGCAGAGATAAAAGATGCGCCGTGAGTTCATCCGGCGATGAAAAGAAGGGCGAATGGTCGGTGTCCAGAGAGAGAATCTGCTGACAGGGCATGGCTCTTGCCATGCGACGCTGCTCTGACAGCGACAGCGCCCGATCGCGGCGACACTCGATGTAAACTCTCGGCACGCGCCCGTAGTTGGCCGCGCTTGTGCGGATCGGGGTCGTCAGCGGGGCGAGCGCCTCGGGCGCCAGAAGCGATTGCGCGAGGATCACATCCTCATCCGGGCACTCCCCGTACAGCGCCTCTTTGACGGCTGCCTCGCGCAGGGTGCAGCTCTTGCGATCCGGCGCGAGGATCATACTGGGCACCACGAGCGAGCGCTCATCCTGCAGCGCCGTCTGCGACACCGACTCGCCGTCTGCCAGAAGGTAGGCGGCGAGGTACACGAGCATGCGCACTTTCTCAGGGCGCTCTTCAGCGGCCTGACTGATCACGGCGCCGGCACGACTGTGGCCGACCAGAATGACAGGCTCATCTTCCCCGTCCAAGTACCCGCAGACGCTCTCGGCCCACCCTTGCAGCGTGATCCCGCCGACCGGCGTGCGGTCCCGACCGAGACTCGGCAGATCCGGGGCGGTCGCGCTCATTCCCGCCCTCCTTAATCGCGCCACGACCTTATGCCAGCACCAGCCTCCATGCCATGCGCCGTGAATCAATAGATACGCGCTCATGAGGGATGCAATGCACGTTCAACGAGCCGAGCGGGAGCGTGCACCGGCGGCCTTGCGAGACTTCGGCGCCCGCCGACTCAGAAGCCGCCGCAACGCCGATTTCAAACCTTTTTTTGGCTCAACGTCCATGATCAACGCTGCGAAGCGCCTGCGTGTCTCGCCGAGCGCGGCATGTTCAACATCCCGGTATGCGCTGATGAGCGCCTTGGCAAATGCGGTCAACTGGACGCCGCCGCCGCCCACGCCACCGACGCTGGCGCTCGCCACCGGCTCGGCGAACGAATGGTTAAGATCGTCGAGCAGCAGCCACGCGCGGCGGTAACTCAATCCCAGCTCGCGCGCCGCCTGCGAGAGCGAACCTACGCGCTCGATATGCTCAAGGAGGGCAACTTTGCCGGGCCCTAAAGATGCCTTGGGGCCAAAATCGATGCGCAGCCGAATATCGATGCGGGGTTTCTCGATCATTGCCTATGTTACCGCGATCGCGCTGCGCACATTCGCCGCTGCTGCCATGAACGCAGGTACGGCGGCGCGATAAATAATACTCAATTAAGATCGTTCGACCGCAGCCTGACCTGCGTGACAACCGCCGCGCTAACAAGCTGTTTCCGCACGGGTTTCATCCCGGTGGCCGGGCCGCAAAGGAACTGAAACAGAGGCTGCAAACCCCAGGGGCAGGTTTCTGCTCGCGCCGCCTCTGCCGGGAGGTTCTACTCGTGAGACACCTTCGCCTTCGCATTCTGCCGATCCTGTCCGGTCATCGTCGTGCCCGCCGTCACCCAGGATTTCCCGGCGCAGCCGCCTATCCGGGCCAGTAAGCCCGATGGCGCCGCGTTAATTCCGCCAACAATTCGCAAGTCTGATGGAGCAGGTTCACCCGCTGGAGGCGTTCCGCAACACAGCCACCGCGAAGGTCGCCAAGGCGAATAGTGCTCAAACTTCTTGGCACTGAACCGCGCTGTCTATCAGTCTGGATGAACGAGCACTTCGCTGCGTTGCCCGCGCAAGCGCATTGAGCGCGTGCCTGCCCGGCGCTTCCCTGGACTGCGCATTGCTTATTCGCTGCCCAATCTCTATCGTTAAGTACACATGAATATGACGTCGAATCATCCTATGAAGCTATTCCTGCGCTCGCTCCTCGCCTGCCTCGCGGTCGTAGTTGGAACGCCAAGCCGAGCGGCTGATGTGCCGCCGTCGGAAATTGTGGTGTTTGGAGCGGCATCGCTTACGAATGTGCTGCAGGACATCGGCACCGCGTACACCGCCCAGACGGGGCAGCACGTGAGTTTGTCCTTCGCTGCAAGCTCCGTGCTCGCGCGCCAGATCGAAGCGGGAACGCGCGCCGATGTGTTCGTGTCGGCCGACGAGGACTGGATGGACTATCTGCAGACACGCAAACTCATCGACCCCAAGACCCGCCATGACATTGTCATGAATCGCCTGGTGCTCATCGCGCCGGCCGCAAGCGACATCAAGCTCAAGATCGCGCCGCATTTTGCGCTCGCCGCCGCCCTCGGCAAGGAACGCCTCGCGATCGGGGATCCGGGTTCCGTGCCGGCGGGCCGCTACGCGCGCGCCGCGCTCACGAACTTGGGGGTCTGGAGTGAAGTGTCAGCGCACATCGTGCCCGCGGAGGACGTGCGTTCCGCGCTTGCCTATGTGGCACGCGGCGAGACACCGCTCGGCATTGTCTATGAAACCGATGCACTCGTAGAAAAGCGTGTGCGCATCGTCGACACCTTTCCGGAGGATTCGCATGTGCCCATCACCTACCCGGTGGCGCTGATCACGACCGCGAAGGCGGGCGCGGGCCGCTTCGTCGGGTACTTGAAGAGTCCGGCCGGACGCGCGGTCTTTACGCAGTACGGGTTTCAGAACCTGCCGTGAGGTGCTCCGGTACATTGGCTCCGGCCATGCAGGTCGCTGCATCTGCGCGCACAGCGGCGGGCGATGATCACCGACGTCACGCACCAGCCGGTCATCGCCTCGCGCCGCTTTGCATCATGGCGTCGCTCGCGCGCATCCTTGAAGCTCTTGCTTTATATACGCGCTGCGTCAGAAACACGCGTCGTCGCAGAGGCAGAGCGCTCTGTCGCGCTTCACATCGCAGGCAGGCGCGCGAATGCTAGCTTCAAAAGGCAAGGGCGGGACGTTCTCGCACAACGAGAGGCATAGACCATGAGCGGCAAGCGCGCGGTCTTCCCTGCAGCCCTCCTGACCTTCATGGCAGCGGTGGTGCTCAACACTGCAGCCGCGGCCGCGGATCGCTACGATGCAGCGGTCAATCATCCGGGCAGAAGCTCGGCCGATATCGAACGCGACCCGAAGGACAAGCCCGCTCGCGTCCTGCGTCTGACGGGCATCGGCCCGGGGATGCGCGTCGTCGATGTGCTCGGCGGCAGCGGTTACTACAGCGAGCTCCTGAGCTACCTTGTCGGTCGCAAAGGCGAGGTGCTGCTGATCAACAACGCAGGATTTGACAGTTATGACCCGACGTGGAAGGAACGCCTGGCCGGCAACCGGCTGCCCAACGTGACTCACCGCGTGGTGGACCTAAGCGCCATGCAGTTGGGAACCGCGACCTTCGATGCGGCACTCCTCATCAAGGTCTACCACGACCTGTACTGGAAGGAACTGACCAACGGTCCGCCCGAGACTGATGCGAAAAGCGTCCTTGATCAGATTGCGGCGGCGCTCAAGCCCGGGGGCGTCCTTGTGGTCGTAGATCATTCTGCAAAAGCGGGCGCGGGATCGGCAGATGCAGACTCTCTGCACCGCATCGATGAGGATTACGCGCGGCGCGATATCGAATCACATGGCCTCAAGCTCGTGGCGCACGCGGATTTCCTGCGCAATCCTTCGGACGATCGCACCATGATCTCCTATAAGCCCCCCGCGCTCGGCAAGACTGACCGGTTCGCATACGTATTCCGCAAGGAGCGCTGAAGCACGCGCGTCCCGCTGTTCATGCAGACCGTCGGCCTAATCCGCGCGCGCGGCCCGATCAGCGTTCGAAGACAAGTAAGGTCGACGTTGCCGATGCATGCAGTCGGCCGCTGGCGTCGGTGAGCGTCGCCTCGGCGAAAGCGGCGCGCCGCCCCATGCTCAACACTCGCCCTTCCGCCCGCACTAGGCCCGTCTCGTTCGTCATCGCCTTGTGGTACGCGACCTTCAGTTCGAGCGTTGTATAGGCCTGCGACTCGGTGAGGCGCGAATGCACGGCGCAACCGCAGGCGGAATCCAGCAGCGTTGCCGCATATCCGCCGTGCACGACGCCGATCGGATTATAGGCCGCGGCGCTCGGAGTTCCCGCGAACACGGCTCTGCCCAGTTCGACCTCCACCAGCTGAAAGTCGAGTGTCACCAGTATTCCCGGACGCCTCGCGGAGGCGATGAGCGCGCGCAATTGCGCAAGGCCGGTGAGGCCCGCGGCCACCTCGTCGACGAGTCCCGCGCGCGGCTTCGATTTGTGCTGGATTTCGTCACCTGAGCGCCTGCAGATGATTATTTAGGAAAGCTCGCCCCTGCGACTTCATCACACGTGTCATCCGGAGTGCGCGCCGTTGAACCTCTCCAACTGCGCCCCATGCTCATGATAATCGACGCCATTTCAGTGCGCCGCATCAAGCACCCTACAATCCCCGCGACGCCCATGCCAGCCGCTGCCACTGAAATCTATCGATCCGCACGCAGATCAGCTTGCGAAGAGCGCGCCTTGGTGCTCACCGCCGCCGGCATCCCTAACGCGATCCGCACCGACGGTAGGCTGTTTATTCTCGAGGTGGAGGATGCCGAACTGCATCTCGCCCTCTCGGAGCTTGGTCACTATGAAGCGGAAATCCGCCCCATTCCTGTGCCGCCTCCTGCGCCCCCGCCGCGCCAGCCGCACGCGTGGATCGGCTGCCTCGCATATGCCGCTGTGCTCCTCGGTGTCGCATATGCCATTGCAAACGGACTTGTGCGGCTCGACGCTTTCGACCTGGGAGAGCTCGACGCGGGTCGCCTGCAGAGCGGCCAATGGTGGCGCGCCTGGACCGCCCTCACCCTGCACCTGGACGCGGGGCATCTGGCGGCAAACCTTGGGGCGGGCATCTGGTTCGGCTACCTCGCGGCTGGCGAGCTCGGCAGCGGCAGTGCATGGTTCTTGATTGTGAACGGCGCTGCGCTCGCAAACTGGCTCGAGGGCGAGCTCGGGCCCGCGACACACCGATCCGTCGGAGCCTCCACGGCCGTGTTCACTGCGCTCGGCATGCTTGCCGCGCATTCTTGGCGTACGCGTTTTTACCTACTCCAACGCTGGGCGCCGCGCTGGGCGCCGCTGGTCGCCGGCGTCATCCTCTTGGGCTGGCTCGGCTCCGCGGGCGAAGAAACCGATCTCGTCGCGCACGCGCTAGGATTCATCGTCGGTGTCCTTATCGGGTCAGTCGCGGCACTGCCGGCCATTGAGCGCGCCTTACGACGCGTGCCGCAGTGGCTCTCGGGCCTGGGCGCGCTCGCATCGATTGCGCTTGCTTGGACCTGCGCGCTCTTGAACTAAAGTGCGCAGGAGCTGTTACGGGCTTTGCAGTTATGCCGCCGTCGGCTCCATGAGCTCGATCCGATTCCCGAATGGGTCGTGGACGTAGAAGCGCAGATAGCCTTCGAGACGCGCGTCGTGCTGTACGTCGTAGCCACGGTCGCGCAGCTGCTCAGCGAGCGCCCGCAGGCCTTCGACCAGCAGCGCCGGATGGGCCCTGCCCGCCGGATGAAAATCCGCCTCAGCACCCAGGTGAATTTTGAGTTCTCCGCGCTCAAACCAGCATCCGCCGCGGCTTGCCAAATACGTTGGCTTGGGAACCTCCGGAATTCCCAGAGCGCCTTGATAGAACTCGCGCGCACGCTCTTCACCGCCCGTCGGCATCGCAAGCTGCACGTGTTCCAGACGCTTGACCAGCATCGAGCTCACGGTTATTTCAGATAGTGCTCGAACCAGTCGAGCGTGCGCTTATTAAGATCGGCCAGATGTGCCGGGTCATGTATGGCATGCCCCTCACCGGGGTAAATGACAGTCGCCGACGGTATGCCAAGCGCCTTCATGGCATGGCCAAACTCCTGGGTTTGCGGCGCCGGACACTCGATATCGGCCGCCCCGACATAGCTGAATGTCGGAGTTCGCACCTGACGGATGAATGTGATGGGCGATGATCTCGCGTACACCGCCGGATCCTCGTACACCGAGCCTCCGAAGTACGGAATCATCCATTCGTCGATGCCATTTTCGCCGTAATAAGATTGCCAGTCGCTGATGCCGGCGCCGGCGACGGCGGCCTTGAAGCGCGCGGTCTGCGTCACTGCCCACATGGTCATGAAGCCGCCGTAGCTGTGGCCGGTAATTCCCATCTTTTCCGGGTCAATCGGTGCTGCGCGGATAGCCGCATCGAGGCCTGCCAGGATGTCGCGCAAATCCCCATAGCCAAAATCACGCACGTTGGCGCTCGCGAAGCCCTCGCCCTCGCCGTAGCTGCCGCGCGGGTTGGGCAAGAAGAGCGCATAGCCGTTCTCGAGCAACAAGCTCTCCCCGCCGGCGCCCAAGAAAGCCGGCTGAAAAGCTGCTGCAGGGCCGCCGTGCACAACCGTAATGAGTGGCAGCTTGCCGGCGCTCGGCGCGCTCGCTGGCAGGATGAGCCAACCTTGCACGTTGAAGTTGTCGCTCTTCCAGTTGAGGCTCTGCACCTTAAATGGCGCCGCGATCTGCGCATTGACATGCGTGAGGTCATGCCATTTGCCGGCGGCGCCCATTTCGATCTCCATCGGGTGATCAAAGCTTTGGTGCGCCAGCGCTACGACTCCCGCGGGGCACTCGCCCGCGAGCTGCCCCGCGCGGGCTCCCAGCAGCTCTTGTCCCTGCCACAAAAGCTTGCCCGGCCGGTTTGTCGCGGCGCTGCCGAAGTCGACGAGCTGGGTCTGATCCGCCGCGATGACGACGGCGATGAGATGCCCATTGCAGTCCCAATGAATGGCAGTAACCGATGCGGGGAGCTGTGGTGTGACATCGGTGACGGGCCCACCCGCCAACGGCACCGTGTAGATATCGCCCCCGGTTGAGCCAAAGTCACTCATGATGCCGAGGATGAAGGCGACGCGCTTCCCGTCGCGCGAGACCTGCGGCGCCGCGAGCTGCTGTTGCGGGCTCGTCGGCGCGTAGAGGATGCTGCCCTCGCCGCTTGCGCGGTCAAAAGCGTACAGCTTGGCGACCCACCAATTATTGTCGCCGTCGCCCGGCGCAGCGGTTCCTACAAAACCACGGCCATCTGGCCTCCAGTCATACTCATAGACAAATAGATCAGGCGGAGAGGCCCAGCGCAATTTTCCTTGCTCGAGTACGGCGATGCGCTGTTCGGGCGGAGCTGCATCAAGATCACCAACGATCGGAGCCCCGGCCTCGACGGCGCCGAGCTCTTTGGTTGCGCCCGCAGTCGCGAGCATCGCGAGCTGTCCATCCGCGCTATAGCGCAGGGCGTCAATTGTCCCGTCGAATGCGAGTACCGGCGTCAATGAGCTGCCGTCCGCATTCACTGAATAAATTGAGCGTGCGTGACTGCCCGGAGTGCGCAGGGCAAAGCTCAATTTACGCGAATCTCGTGTCCACGCCGGCGAAGCGGGCCAGCACTGTGCAGCCCTGCCGCAGGGTAGATTGACAACGATCGATGTCTTGCCATCGGCGCTGCGGATGATGAGATCGCGCACCACGGGGCTGCCCCCCGAAGGTGAAGCATCGCCCTCGACGGAGACGACGTGACGCCCGTCAGGGGAACTGCGCACGTCGATGAAGACATGTTGCGGCTTTGATATCGACACTTCGGAAGCAGCGCCGGCCGTCATCGCGAGCGTCGCGACCGCACTGTACGCGATTAGTTGGATCCACCTACCGGTCGATTCGCGTTGGGGCATGGGCGATCCTAACTGTTACTCACGTGAGTAGGCCATCGAGCTTCTGCTGGCTTGCCGGCGGGTTCCACCCGTGACCGCGTCGGGCGTTGGCGGCCCGGGCAACAATTTTACAGTACCGCGACGTCCGTGGATTACTTCAGTTCCATCATGACGGCGCTCTGGCGCTGTGTGGTCAATTCTTCGTAATGCGCGCGGTTGCCCTTGTTGAAGCGGATGTCGCCCGCTTTGTATGCGTTGACCACGTTCTTGCCGTCCGGCGTCACGGACTTGAGCGCTCCGTCACAGCGGTACGCGACCACGACGTCCTTGTCGTGAAAATGCATCGGCGTCGGCACCCCGGGCTGCCAACTATAGTGCCAAACTACAATCCGGGAGTTCTCCAGTACCTTGACGGATCCCGGTCTGGGGAAGGCCGCCGGCAGCCCGGAATCGTTAGGAATCGGTGGCTCGGTTTTGTCCTTGAGCGCAACTACGATTTCGTGGGCCGGACCGGCGGATAGCAACGTGTCAGTCGCCGCGGTCCCTTTGGGAATGAATACTGCATCCCCGAATTTCCGCATCGCCACCTGCGTCTTGCCGCTTGCAAACGTGGTCTTAATCCGCCCGCCTTCCAGGAACATGATGACCGTGTCCATATCGCGCGGTGTGGGCGCGGCGGCCTCGCCCTTATCCATGAGGACATCCCACACGGTCACTCGTTCGTTGTCGATCAGGGGTGTAGCCGCTGACGCGGGTCCGGCGAGAATTGACGCCACAGAAATCAAGCCCAGCATGTATTTGTTCATCGTCCCTCCACGCAAGAGCCCCTCTACGACAGAAGATGAACAAATCTAACTATCGCCGATTAAATCGTTCCGACCAAGAGCGTGCTCAAGAGCTAGCCGGCCGACGCAGCGTGGCTTTGCACCCAGCGAACGATGTCGGATGTTCCCATGGCTCCCGGCTGGCGGCTTATTTCACGACCGCCTTTGAAGATCGCGAGCGTCGGAATGCTGCGGATGGCGAACCTGGCGGCGAGGTCCTGCTCGGCCTCGGTGTTTACTTTGGCCAGGCGCACCCGAGGTTCAAGCTGCTTCGCGGCCTCGGCAAAATGCGGTGCCATCATTTTGCACGGACCGCACCAGGGTGCCCAAAAATCCACCACAACCGGAACATCGCTACGCTCGATATGGCGCTGAAAAGTGGCACTCGTGAGCTCGAGCGGCTGGCCGGTAAACGGGCTTTTATGGCACTGGCCACATTTAGGCTTGTCATCGAGGCGTGCCGCGGGTATGCGGTTAACCGCGTCGCAATGCGGGCAGACGATATGCAGCACGTCGCTCATGTAAAAAGCACACTCCCCGACTGCCAATAACTAATCACAGCTTCGGCCACGCCGCCGTGTGGTTGGCGCGCAGGCGCCTTCGCTCTGTCATTGGGGATGCCGGGAAGTGTTTCAAGACCCCGCCAGCCGCCCACGTCAGGCCCAGTACAGACTGCCAAACCGAACGATGCGGCGATTGGGCGCGCTCCCCGATAGCGGTAGGATGAGCGAACGTAAGGGGGCCGAGCCGGCGGCAATCATACTCGTGCCCGACCCGGTCCAACGCGTAAGGTTACGGCTGATGAACCGAAATCCATTCGTGCACTGCGCGCGGCTCATCCTCTGCGGCGCCGGCATCGTGAGCGCAGCATCGCACGGGGATGCTGCAGTGCAGGCCCCTTATACCTATGTTCATCACACCGTTTCCACATCTGTTCCTGCCGCACAGTTCGCCTTTGACCGCGGACTTACGCTGGTGTTTGCCTATGACTCCGACGAGGCCGAGCAGGCCTTCAGGGAGGCGGCGCGCCTGGACCCTTCGCTCGCCATGGCGTGGTGGGGTATCGCGCTTGCTGTCGGACCGAATATCAACAACGAGCCCGAGCCGAAGAGCACTCTAATCGCGGCCGATTCGATCGCGCGGGCGAAGCTGCTCGCTTCGCAGCACGCGACCGTGCAGGAGCGCGAGTACATCGACGCGCTGAGCGTGCGTTACAGCAGCGATCCCAAGCCGGACTTCGACAAGCTCGCCGTGGCATATCGGGATGCCATGCGCGCGCTGGTCGGCAGAAATCCCAACGATGCGGATGCGACCGCTCTCTACGCCGAATCCATCATGGACCTGCACCCCTGGATGCTCTGGAGTGTGGACGGCAAGCCCGCGCCCGACACTCTGGAGCTCGTTGCGCTCCTCGAAAACGGACTGCATCGCCATCCTGAGCACATCGGCCTCATGCATTACTACATCCATGCGGTCGAAGCGAGCAATGATCCCGCACGTGCACTGGCTGTCGCGCGGCGGCTCGCTGCGCTGCCGATGGAACCCGCGGCCGCCCATCTCGTGCACATGCCCGCTCATATCTACCTGCGCGTCGGAGATTGGCCGTCAGCTATCGAAGCCAACGAGCATGCGGTACACCATGCTCTGGATTACCGCCTCAGCAGTAACCCCAAACAAGAGCGTGCCTGCAGTCACTGCGTCGACTTTCTGACCTACGCCTACATGATGGACGGTAGTGAGACCAAGGCCCGAACCTCCGCCCACGACTATCAGGAACTGAGCAAGGACCCGACGAACGCGATCGCCGTGCTCGTACGATTTCACGAGTGGGATGATCTGCTCGCATTTCCGGAACCGGCCACTGAGCTGAAACCATCCGCTTACCACAATAGCCATGCGCGGCTCGGGTTCTGGCATTTCGGCCGCGGACTCGCCTTTGCCGCGAAGGGGCGAGCGGAGCCGGCGGAAAGCGAACTCAACGCGTTGCTTGCAGAAGCCGCACTTGTCCCACCTGCGCCGGAGTTCGGGGAAGCCCTCGACGTCGAGCACGTGCTCGACAAACTCGCTGCAGCGGATAACGCCGACACTGTCAAGATATGCACTGCGGTCCTGCGCGCTCGAATCGCAGAGACGCATGGGCAGTTAGCGCAGGCAACCGAGTTTCTCCGGGAAGCTGTGCGGATCCAGGACGCCATGCCGTACGGCGAGCCGCCCTCCTGGCCCTACCCCATACGCGAGAGCCTGGGCGCGATGCTTTTGAAGCAGAATTCCGCTGCAGAGGCCGAGGCGACATTCCGCGACGGCCTCATCCATTCGCCCCACGATCCGCGCCTATTGCTCGGTGTCGCAGAAGCGCTGCAAATGCAGGGGCGCGAGGTCGATGCCGTCAATACACGCAAAGAGTTTCAAGCCGCCTGGACGGGCAACGACGCGGAGATAAAGGTCAACGAGCTGTAGCGCGGATGTTGCGCGGTCTCAAGACAAGACGCGCTCGACCGATCTCATTCTGCAGGAGTTGGCCCACGAAAGCGCGGGATCGGCGGGGCTTGGGCGTTTTTGCGCGCTACGGCCCGGGCAAGGATTGGGGATCTTCCGAGGAAGCGAAGTGGTTACGTCGCAGCTCATCTCTCGATCGACGCTGTCGTCGATGCACCCGTAGCCTGCACGGGGTCCACGCGCGCAATCGCGCCGATTGATGCCCTTAGGACATTTGCCAGCATCCGCCTGCCGCCGAATCCGGCTGTACTCGCCCTGCTTGTCCGACGCGCGCCGAGTTATGCTACCGGCGACCCCGCATGATCCCGATGACGATATTGATTTGAGGTTAGAACGGAATGGCCGATGTTTTCGTATCCTACGCCAGGCGCGACAAAGCGCGCGTCGCGCCGCTGGTGGCCGCTATCGAGGCGAATGGCTGGACGGTCTGGTGGGATCCGGATATTTGCCCCGGCCAGGAGTTCGACCGCCAGATCGCTGCGGAGCTAAAGATCGCTACTGCCGTTCTGGTGGTTTGGACCGCGGACTCAGTAGAGTCACGCTGGGTACGTGGCGAGGCGCGCGAGGGCGCTGAGCGCGGCATCCTCGTTCCGGTTCGCTTTGGCCGCGCCGAGATGCCGATCGACGTACGCACGTTTCACACCACTGAGTTGGATGAATGGGGTGACGATCCGCACAGCCCGCAGGCTCAGGAAGTGATTCGCGCGCTTGGCGCCATGATAGCCCGCAAGAGCGCGGTCCGAAGCGCGACCGAGAATTCAGAATCAGCACGGCCCGCCTCGGCTGCCGGTCCGGCGCGTGTTGCAATCTGCGTACTGCCCTTTGCCAACATGAGCGGGGACCCTGAACAGGAATATTTCAGCGATGGAATCACCGAGGACATCATTACGGACCTGAGTAAGGTCTCGGCATTGGCAGTGATATCCCGCAACAGCGCCTTCGTCTTCAAGGGCAAGCACGTCGACGTGCTGAAAGTCGCACGCGAACTCAAAGTCGACCACGTACTGGAGGGCAGCGTGCGCAAAGCAGGCGGGCGTGTGCGGATCACCGCCCAGCTGGTGGACGGCGCGAGCAACGATCACCTCTGGGCCGAACGTTATGACCGCGACCTCAACGACATCTTCGCGCTGCAGGACGAAATCTCCCAAGCGATCGTCAAAGCTCTGAAACTCAGGCTCCTGCCGCAGGAGAAGCACGCCATCGAGCAGCGCGGTACCAACAATGTCGAGGCCTACAATTTCTACCTAATGGGGCGGCAGCTGTACGTCTCCGGACCTGAGGGCAACGCTCGGCGGGCGGCAGCAATCGTTCGCTTGTGTGCGCGCGCCACCGAGATCGACCCCGGTTATGCGCGCGCCTGGGCGCTCATGGCTCATGCGCAAATGATCTTGCACCAGACCCGTGGAAATACAGGCGCTGACGGACTCGAAGCCGCTGAACGGGCGCTAGTACTGGACCCCAACCTGGCAGAAGCGCATGCGATCAAGGCCAGAATCCTGGCCAACAGCGGTAGTCATGATCAGGCGTTGGCCGAGATTGACATAGCCCTTGGCCAGGACGCCGAGTCTTACGAGGTGATCAGATCAGCCGCGTACTTAAGCTACAGGCGCCAACGCCTTGAGGATGCGATACGCTACTGGGAGAAAGCGACGAATCTCATGGAGACCGACATCAACTCCCCGGCCATGTTGATGTCCTGTTACGTTGCCGTGGGTAACTCCGAAGCCGCTCGCCGTTCCGCACAGGTTGCGCTATCCCGAGCCGAAAAAGCCGTGGCCCAGGATCCGGGCAATGGAGCCATCATGGCGTACAGCGCCTATGCTCTCGCCACCCTGGGGGAAGCTGAACGGGCAAAGGACCGGATGAACCGCGCTCTGCTGATCGACCCCGACGATTGGAATATGCGTTACAACTTTGCATGCGTTCTCCTGATTCACCTGAATGAGCCGGACGCCGCTATGGATGCGCTCGAGCCAATTCTGGAAAATGTAAGTGCTGGCTATTATCTAAGTCACATAAAAGTCGATCCGGATTTCATGCGTGTGCGCGACAATCCGCGATTTAAGGCCATGATCGCAGCGGCGGCGGCACGCCTCGCGGCGCAGAATGAGGGCGACTCGCCGCCGCAGCCCTAGACGCAAGGGAACCGGCGGCACATCGCGCCGGGCGAGTGACGCGCGCCGAGACCGGGGCTCCGCGCAATTCCGCTTGTAAACTAGGCGCAGGGCATGCCGCCAGATGGAGGCCATTGCAGTGCGAAGCATGCATCGAGTTTCGGCACGCGCTCGACCTCGACCCGCTTCAACGAGCGTGCACAGCGGCCTCATGATGCCGGCGACCTGCAGTGATCCACAGCAGCAGTGCGAAGACGAAGCCGAGCGAGCTCGCCGCCCAGAAAAACAGCATCATCGGCTGATAGCCGGCAGGGTTCTGCGCGCTTGCTCCAGCTGTGTCGTTAAGCCAACCGGCCACAAGATTGGCGCCGGCGATTCCGGCGTTCTGGGCGACCCACATCAGGCCGAGCGCCGTGCCGAAACGCGCGGAGGATACGAGCTTGCTGGTCAGCGGCCACATGACAGCAGGCACCAGCGAGAAACTTACTCCAATCAACGCAGTTCCGACCCACAGGCTCCAGTGTGTCCACATCATGATCGCGATCGACACGGGCAGCAACAATGCGCCGAAAGCCAGCATGGGGGCGTACCGGCCGATCTTATCGCACAGCCACCCGAACGCCGGCGTGGTGAACATAGCCGCCAGGAATACGTAGCTATTCATCGCCCCGGCGGTTGCCAGGTCGCGCCCATGCGCGTGCTGAAAGTACTTGATCGAGAACGTGCTACGGAATGCAAAGATTACCGCGTACCAAAGCACGCATAGCACCAGCAACAACCAGTAGGCCGTTCCGAAGCGCAACAGGTCGCTCAGCACGAAGCGCTGGGCAGTGTGCGATGCGACGACCTTCGCATGGCCGTGGCGGCGGTCGGTCAGCCAATAGCCGATGGCCGCGGCGAACGAGGTCGCCGCAATCAGAGTTGCGATGATGAGCGGTGGCTGCCACCCCATTGCATACGCGTGCGCGAACCATGTCGGTGACATGTCCGCGGAGAACGACCCCGCGCGGCCGATCGCGAGGCACAAGCCCATTGCGAAGGCAATGCGGCCGCCCACAAAGTATTGCGCTATTGCCGCAAGCGTTGCGATGTTTAAGGTTTCCGCGCCGATGCCGAACAGCAGTCGGCCGCCGGCCATGCCTGCGAAGCCCGGGCTGAACGCTGTGAGAGCAGCACCGACGAAACACACCGCGGCAGTCCAAAGAGTCATGCGAGCAGCGCCAAACCGGTCGACGAGGACGCCGCCTACGAGAATCAGTACTATATTTGGCAGGTGGTAAATAGCATTCAGCATCCCGATTTGCGAGTCGCTGAAATTGCGTTGGCGCTGCAGCAGGTCGGAAACCGGGCCGATGGAATCGTAAACGTAGAAATTGCCGCCCAGGGCTACGGCAACCAGCGCGAACACTAGCCACGCCACGCGGCTCTCTCGGACGGTGGTGCTCAATTATTTGTTTCCTATGCCGTGCGCCGATTGTCCATCGAATGCGCAAGGGGGAATATCAGACTTAACATGGCAAAAATCGTGAGCGCCGCAGACAGTCATACCAGGTCGCAGCGCACCGTCCGCAACGCCGAGGCGACTGGTTCGCGACGAAACCTTCGCTCTTGCGGAAACGTCTTGAACCTTCGTGGATTTTTTCCTGAAAACTGGGCCCGGTAGCCATCGAATTCGGTCAGAAAATACGCTATTTTTGGCTGCGAGATCAATTCGATAAAGTGCTGTTACCCCCAGGGTTACCCCCAAAATCGAGTAGCTGGCCGTAGACGGGATTGGACTGGCTTCGGGCGAGGCCCAAGTGGAAGTAGCAAAGTTTCAAGTAGTGGGCAGTCTGAACTTCGACGATGCCAGCGACTATTTGTAAATCTGCGCGGTTACCCTTCGAATGCGTAACCGCTCCGGATCGTTTACCGCCAGCAGAGAGGCCGTTGCTCGTGCGGTGGGCGTCGTGCCGATGATAAGCACGCCTTTGTAGACAAAGTGTTCTTGCCACAGATCTTGGCGAGGATGGAAGAGCCTGACGATCTCGCCCGTATCGGGATCAAGTCCGGACAGGTTCGGGCCTTTGCGAAGGTTGCAGTCGGGACAGGCGAGCGCCAAATTCTCCGCATCGTCGATGCCGCCGTGTTGACGCGGAATGATGTGCTCGATATGAAAACGCAGTTCGGAAAACTCTTGAGGAATTCCGCAGTACTCACACCGATGATCCGCGCGCGTCCGTACAAACAGGCGCAACTTGGGATCCATTCAGGGACGGCCCCTAAGCGGCGCTCTGATGCAGAAGAAAGGCCCGAGCTTCGGCTTTTAGGACGCCCACCATCAGGTTCGCACGGACCAGTGACGCGAGTTCCCGCTGCTCTTCCGGCGTCAGACGGTCCTCAGTGTTTCGTCCTGCCAATTCCTCGTAGCGGCTTTGCGTCTCTTCGTCTGCCTGCATTCGCAGTAAGGCTGCAGCAAGGTCAGCACTCAACTCACGGCGCAGCGGTCGCAACAGCCGCTCAAAGCTACTTCTATCAGCGTCGTCTTCCACAGTGAGCCCACCTTCTTGCACCAACAAAGCCCCATGCTCTCGGAACGCCTAACGGCGCGCAACCACATTGAGTATAGCCGGACTGCAACGCGACAGCGCATCTGCATTCAGGAAATAAGTGTATGAATTCCATGGGGAAATAGCCTTTTCCTCGTGCCGCCGTGACGACGATCCACCGTTTCCCGAATGCGCCGCGGCGTATCGCACGCGCGCGCCGGTTCACCGCTTATGTCACGCGGCACCAAGATACGATACGGCCCCATGACGCGCTCGAGAGACATCATTCAGCAGGAGTTGGCGCACGAGAGCGCGAGGTTGGCAGAACTTGAGCGTACGCTCGATGAGGCTCGAGCCAGGATAGAGATGCTCCGCTCGGAGTTTGCCGTTGCGTCCAACACGGCACCAATGCTTCGTCGGCTACCTGCGGCGGGAAACGACAAGACGCCGCACACGCCTGCTGGCAGGGTGAAGTTGTTCCGATCTTTGTTTCGCGGCCGTGCCGATATCTTTCCGATCCGGTTCGTAAGCAAGAAGACCGGGAAACCCGGCTACGCTCCCGCGTGCTCGAACAAATGGGAACCGGAACTGTGCCTGCTCAAGACTGGAGGCAAATGCAGTGACTGCATGAATCAGGCCTTCGTCCCTGTCGGCGACCAGGTCGTTATCGACCACCTGCAGGGCCGACATGTGATGGGCAGCTACCCGCTCCTCGAGGACGAGACCTGTTGGTTTCTCGCAGTCGACTTCGATAAGCGCTCGTGGAAAGAAGACACAGCCGCGTTCGCCGAGACCTGCCGATCGATCGGCGTTCCGACTGCGATCGAACGTTCCCGCTCTGGTAACGGCGCGCACGCTTGGTTTTTCTTCACGGCACCCGTCTCCGCGAACATCGCGCGGCGCATGGGCTGCTATCTCATCACCGAAACGATGAGTCGCCGGGATGAACTCTCCATGGAATCCTACGATCGCCTTTTCCCGAATCAAGACACGATGCCTCGCGGTGGCTTCGGAAATCTAATCGCTCTACCGCTCCAGTATGAGCCCCGTCAGGAGGGCAACAGC
>Ga0302326_10002141_pt1 | contig 48543 bp, 40 predicted proteins | sample Palsa_T0_3_FD_202264 | JGI IMG/M metagenome (GOLD analysis project Ga0302326, IMG submission 202264) | Peat permafrost microbial communities from Stordalen Mire near Abisko, Sweden - Palsa_T0_3 | ecosystem: Environmental > Terrestrial > Soil > Palsa > Peat permafrost | place: Sweden: Abisko... | reverse complement strand
ACCGCAATTCCGCCCGCGCGCACGATGGCCAGAAACCAGTGGAAGCAGCGCAAGTTGTTGGTGCGATAAACAGCCACCAACTGCCCAGGGCGCAGCCCAACCGTCTCGCGAAGAAAATGATCGAGCGCGCAGACCCCAGCGTGCACATCAGACAGCGAACGCGACCCGCTCACCGACACCGAGATCTCGCGGTCCCCATTGCGCCGCAGCATCTCATCGACAAGATTGGCGACGGTCACGGAACGATCGCGAGAGAGCCGGTAGCGCTCGAGCACATTCATTGCGCGGGAACAGATTTCCGGCCCCAGTCGCTGGCCACGCAGTATTGGAAAAGCCGGTCAAGGTAGTCGAGCACTGGGGGCGGATACACGCCCACCGGGCCCAGCAGGCGATCTGCGTTCGTGGTGTCAAACTGCATCCGCATGGTGAAGTAGTCGCGGTAGGCGCGGCCATCGCGGAGCACGCGCCGCTTGCGCCCCCACAGCGTCATAAACAGCAGCGGCCGCACCGCTGCAAAGAATAACTTTGGATCCACGTAGCGAGCTTCCGGCGCATTGAAAAACTCCGCCGCCCGGCGCGCAATCTGCTGAATGGTGGCGCTGCCGCGCGGCCCGGCGCACAGGTGAACCGTGCTGCCCAGCGCAGCGTCGTCAAACGCCAGGCGCGCCACCGCAGTGGCCACATAATCCACCGGCACAATGTCCAAGACTGCGTCAGGAAATCCCGGCACGGTGCGCCACAGCCGCCGCGCATAAATTTTCAGCGGCCAGTACATCATCTTGAAGCTCGATGTCGCGCCCGTCTGCGAGTCGCCCACAATAATGCTGGGCCGCAGAATCACTCCCGGCATCGACTTCAGCCTCGACCGCACCAGCGCCTCTGCCTCGGCCTTGGTCTGCTCGTAGGTGTTGCGATAGCCCTGGCCCACTTGAAGTTCGTCTTCGCGCACCAGGCCGGAACGCTCCCCGGCCACGTAAGCCGTCCCAACGTAGGTCATGCTGCGCAACCGGGGCGCGCCGCTGGCAAAATCAAGCAGCCGCCGCGTTCCCTCCACGTTGATGCGCCTGGCTTCTTCGAGCGTATGATCGAACCGCACCGTCGCCGCGGAGTGAATCACGCGCGTCGTCTCCGCCGAGAGCCGCTCCCAAGCCGCCGCACTGAGTCCGCAATTCTCCAGCCCCACATCGCCGGCGTGGACATCGACGCGGCCCCGAGCTTCGGCCGGCACAATCGCATCCACGCGTCGCTGGCCCGATTGTCCCGCCCTCTCGCGAACCAGTAGAGCCAATCGCGCCTGCGGGTAACGCTCCAGCAGTTCTCGCACCAGCCGTGTGCCAAGAAATCCCGTCGCCCCAGTCAGGAGAATGAGTTCGTCACTCTTCATCGAACGCCCGATCTTTGCCCGGCACCCATGCTGCCTCAGTTTCCGCCGTTCAACATTTCAATTGCCTGGTCGAGTCGCCGGACCTGGCGAGATTCGCTCGAACGTCGATAACTTCTACCGGAATCTATGCAGCCACCGTTCAGAGCGCAGAAGCTTTGCGACATGAAAGTAGAGCTGGTTCGTGAGACTCCATTGTATTCGATTTGCTGCTCCTTTCTCCCTAACGATCACTGCAAGTTGCAAGCAACTGACTGCAGCCAGTTATGAAGCTGCACGTGGGTCGGGACGGGATGTTATATCAAGTAGTTAGAGCGTGTGTCATAAGCCCGCTTCGTAACAATGCGCGGCTTCAGTCGTGCCGAAAATAGCGAAAAACAGGCGCGAGCATGACATGATGCTGAAAAACCCCAGGTTGAGCGTCGGAGTGTCAGGGCACGACTTCAGTCGTGCTGCAAGTGCAGCAAGAGGAACTCGGGCTTTACAGGCTGCGGAAAAACTCAATCGTGCGGTAGGCCGGGGATTTATCCCCGGCAAAAAGCCGATAGAATGAACCTCGGCTTCAGCCCCTGCGGTATGCTCTTCGTATTTCAGCCCGAATGCAGGCCTTTTTCCGCAGCCTGTTTAGCCCATGAGGGAACGTCCGAATCGCAAAAACGCCTGTGCAGCCCTTCGCTAACGGATAAAGAGCGCAGTAACTCATCGAATCTACACCTGGGCTTCTGCCTCTTCCACGCTCGCAGCCAGGGTAAGCACCTTGTCCAGCCGCGTAATCTTAAGCATGTTCAGAACCCGCGAAGTAACTCCCGCCAGCGTCATGCGCACGCCCTTGTCACGGCAGTAAACTTCGTGGCCGATAATCTCGCTCATCCCCGCTGAATCCATATAGGCAACGCCGCTGAAATCCAGGATCATATGGCTTGGAGGCTCCGCGTCGCGGAACTGCGCCCGCAGCGGCATTACGGTATTCATCGTGATAGATCCGGTGAGGCGCAGGACCACCGTCCCAGGACTGCTCCCCGGCAGCGGCTCGATGGTCAGCGGTGGATCGATGGTCATAATGCGAACAGTGTAGGGAATCGAGCCCGCATTTGTCGTTATAATTCCGCCGCAGGTCGTCGCTGGGTAACCCATCCCGTCAAGCGGCCATGGGTCGTGGGCAACCGGCCATCCCCCCAAGTATTCGCGCGCTCCACCAAGTTACACTTCATAGCAGCATGCTCAAGTCCGACCCATTCGAGCCGCAGCGAAATCAGAGCCCCCAACTCGGACTCAACTTCGACGAGCCGCGCCAAACCCGCCGCATCTGGCCCGTCCGCGAGTTGGTGGGTCAGGTCCGCGAGCTGGTCGAGCAGGAGTACGGTGACGTCTGGGTCGAAGGCGAAATCTCCAACTTTCGTCCCGCACCCTCCGGACACGTCTATTTCACCCTCAAGGACGCCGACGCACAGCTCCCCATCGTCCTGTTTCGCCGCCAGGCCATGCTGCTTCGCTTCCGCCCGGAAGATGGCCTGCACGTGCTGGTCCGCGGCCGCGTCAGCGTCTACGAGCAGCGGGGCCAGATGCAGCTTGTGGCCGAGACTATGGAACCCGTTGGCGCAGGTTCTCTGCAACTCGCCTTCGAACAGCTCAAAGAACGCCTCAAGTCCGAAGGCCTCTTCGACGCCGACCGCAAGCAGCCGCTTCCGGCCTTCCCCCGCACCGTCGGCATTATCACCTCGCCCACCGGCGCCGTTATCCGGGATTTTCTCAACATCGTCGCCCGCCGCCACTCCGGACTCAACGTGCTCCTGGTGCCCGTCTCCGTTCAAGGCGACCAGGCCCCAGCGGAGATCGAATCTGCTATTGTGCTTCTCAACTCGTCGGGCCTCGTCGACCTCATCGTTCTCGCCCGCGGTGGCGGCTCGCTTGAAGACCTGGCCGCCTTCAACTCCGAGCGCGTGGCCCGCGGGATTGCATCCAGCAGACTCCCTGTGGTTTCCGCGGTAGGTCATGAGACCGACTTCACCATCGCCGACTTTGTTGCCGACCTGCGCGCCCCCACCCCATCCGCTGCTGCCGAGCTCATCACCGAAGCCCAGCACAGAATCGCTGAACATATCGCCAACCAGTCGAACCGCCTCGACCGCGCCATCCGCTTTCAGCTTCTCAACGCCGCCCAGCGCCTTAACCGCCTGCCCATCAGCCGCGCTGAGACCCGCGTTTCGACTCTCCTGTACCGTAGAGCACAGCGCCTCGACGACCTCTCCACGCGCCTCGAATCTGCGCTCACTGGCCGTCTGCGCAACCGATACGACCACGTCGGCACTCTCACTGCTGCCGTCCTTCGCCACGACCCGCGCCAAGCCCTGGCCCAGGCGCGCGAACGCCTCCAGGCCGATCGCAGCCATCTCCATCGCGGCATCGAGCATCTGCTCCAAGCGCAGGCCAGCAGCCTAAACTCCCTCAATGCACGCCTGCATTCGCTGTCGCCGCTTGCCGTACTTGATCGCGGCTACGCGCTCGTTCTCACCACCGATGGCGCTGTCGTTCGTTCCGCTGGCAAACTCAATCCCGGCGACCCGCTCGTAACGCGACTCGCCGACGGCTCCTTCTTGAGCCGCGTCGAATCTACTACGTCATCCAAACCGGCCCGCCGCAATACAATCAAGAAGTGAACCTATGACCGCAACTGCAACCCGCCAGCTTTTTGGCACTGACGGCATTCGCGCCGTGGCCGGCGAACCACCCCTCGACCCCACCACCATCTACGCCGTCGGCCTGGCCCTCGCCCACACCATCAGGAAATCCGCTGACCACCCCGCCGTCCTGCTGGGCCGCGACACCCGCGAATCCAGCCCCTGGATCGCTGCCACGCTCGCCGCGGGCCTGCGCGCCGCCGGAACCCGCGTTGAATCCGCCGGCATCGTGCCCACCCCCGCAGTCGCATTCCTCGCCCGAACGCACGGATTTCAAGCGGGCGTAGTTATCTCGGCGTCCCACAATCCCTGGCGCGACAACGGCATCAAGCTCTTCGGCCCGGATGGCTTCAAGCTTCCCGATGCAGTCGAACTGGCCATGGAAGAGGAGATCCTGCATCACGCGGCGCGCAATCACGCACCCGATCCGGCATCGCTGCCGCAGGTCGAAGACAATTACGCCCTGCAAGCCGACTACATCCAGTTCCTGCTTGATTGCGTGCCCAATCTCAAGCTCGAAGACCTGCGCATCGTGACCGACTGCGCCAACGGCGCCGCCGCGGCCGTCGCCCCGGAGCTTTTCCGCCGGCTCAATCCCAATCTCTCCTCCAGGATCACTCTGCTCAACACCACGCCCGACGGCCGCAATATCAACGACAACTGTGGCGCGCTTCATCCCAAGTTGATTGCGGCTGAGGTCCAGGCGCGCGAAGCCAATATCGGCCTCACCTTCGACGGCGACGCCGACCGCTGCATGATGGCAGGGTCGCGCAACAACGTCATCAACGGCGACGCCATTCTGCTCGTCATTGCGCGCGACCTGAAAGCCCGCGGCCTGCTCACCGATGATCTGGTCGTCGCCACAACCATGTCTAACATGGGCCTCGAAGCCGCTCTCAAACGCTCAGGAATTCGCATGCTCCGCGCCCCGGTTGGCGACCGCTACGTGCTGGAGCAGATGCTTGCCCACAAGGCGGCGCTGGGAGGAGAGCAGTCCGGTCACATCCTTCTGCCGCACCTCGCCACCACCGGCGACGGCCTGCTCACTGCCCTCGTCGTTCTCGACCTGGTCGTCCGCAGCGGACAATCCATCGACGAGCTGACAGCCGACCTGAAAGTCTTTCCGCAGGTCATCGTCAACGTCAAGGTCCGCGAAAAGCGCCCGCTCGAGTCCATCCCCGCCGTAGCTGCAACCATCCGCGCCGCCGAAGAAGATTTGAAGGACTCAGGCCGCGTCGTCATTCGTTACAGCGGCACCGAAGCCCTTGCCCGCGTCATGATCGAGGCCGAATCCGAAGCCCAAATGCACCATCATGCCGAAGCCATAGCCGGCGCCATCCGCCACGAGCTTGGCGTCTAGCGCGAATGCGATTTACAAATCGCGCCAGTTGGGGCCGAACGCCACGTCGGCAACCAGCGGAACATCCAGCTTCACCACGCCTTCCATTGCCTCCCGCACCAATTGATCCACCTCGGCCTCTTCCTCCAGCGGAACCTCGAACAGCAGCTCGTCATGCACCTGCAGCACCATGCGCGTCTTGAGCTTTCGCTCCGTCAATTCGCGGTCGATCACAATCATGGCCAGCTTGATCAGGTCTGCCGCCGTACCTTGCAGCGGCGTATTCACCGCCGTCCTCTCCGCAAATCCACGCTGATTGGGATTGCGGCTCTCGATATCCGGAATCGGCCGCATCCGTCCAAACATCGTGCGCACCGCACCATCGCGCCGCGTCTGTTCCAGCGTTTTCTCGATGAACGCTCGAACGCCTTCATACCGCGCAAAATATCGCTCGATGTACGACTTCGCCTCCGCCTGCGGAATCCCTAATTGCGCCGCCAGCCCGAACGCCGAAATTCCGTAGACGATGCCAAAATTCACTGCCTTTGCGCGTCCGCGCGTCTCCTTGTCCATGGCTTCGATGGGAACGCCAAATACCTCGCTCGCCGTTAGCGTATGAATATCGATGTTCTCCGCGTAGGCCCGCATCAGCAGCGGATCGCCGCTGAAATGCGCCAGCAGCCGCAGCTCGATCTGCGAATAATCCGCCGAGAGCAGTTGCGTCCCCGGCGAAGCCGTAAACGCCGCCCGAATCTCCCGGCCCAGCTCCGTCCGAATGGGGATGTTCTGCAAATTCGGATTCACCGACGACAGCCGTCCCGTAGCCGTAGCCGCCGCCTGAAACGTCGTATGCACTCGCGACTCCGCATCGGCCAGCAGCGGAAGCGCGTCAATGTAGTTCGACTTCAGCTTGGACAGATGCCGGTATTCGAGCACCAGCCGCGGCACGTCGTGCTTCTCGGCAAGCGACTCCAGGACATCCTGCGCCGTGGAGATTGCTTTGCCCTTGCCGCGAACTACCGGCGCCGGCAATCCCAGGTGCGTGAACAGAACCACTCCCAGTTGCTTGGGCGAATTGATGTTGAATCGCTGCCCAGCCAATTCGAAGATGCGCTCACCGACCCGCTCCAACTCCAGGCTGAATCGTTGAGAAAGCGCGTCCAAAGCCGCCTTATCGATACGCACCCCGGCCTGTTCCATGCGAAACAAGACCGGCGCCAGCGGCAGATCGATCTCGCGGTAAACACGCTCCACTTGCGCCTTTTCCGCCTCAGTCTTGAGCGCCGGAACCAGCGCATGAATCGCGGCCGCTCCCGCCGGCAGCGTGGTCGGAGCCGGCTGCCCATGCCGCGCTGCCACATCCGCCAGCGCCTGCGTAGCGTGCGTAGGATTCAGCGCGTAAGACAGCAGCATCGTGTCCTCGACAAGCCCGCGCAGTTCCACCCCCTGCCCGCCGAGCACATGCAGCGCAAGCTTCCAGTCATGCAAATGCTTTGGCACTCCTGCGTCTTCCAGCAGCGCGCGCAGCTCTGGCGTCAGCGCCAGTCGCAAAGCAGTCCCGGTCTCCGCGCAAACGCCCACGTTGCATCCAGCCTGCTTTTCCGCCGCTTCGGCAACGTCCAGCAGCGAGAGCGTTTGCGGTACCTCGTCCGAGTCTTCCTGCGCCGCGGGCGCAGCCGCATCCAGCGCAAGCGCAAACCCATGCTCCCGCGCCGCCGCGTAGAACGCAGCAGCCTGCTCCGGGCTGGGATCGTCGATCAACTCAACCGATGTTCCGCCCTCCGCAGGCGCCAGCTCCTTGAGCATCGACGTAAACTCAAGCTCTGTAAACAGCTCGCGGCACGCTTCCAGGTCCGGTGGCTGCGTCTCCATTGCATGCAAGTCCAGTTCCAGCGGCACATGGCAGTCGATGGTCACCAGTTCCTTCGACAGCAGCACCGCCGCTCGATTCTGCTCCAGCGATTCTCGATAGCTCTTCCGCTTCACCTCGGCCGCGCGATCAAGCACTGCCTCGACGCTGCCAAACTCGACGATCAAATCCACACTGCCCTTGTCGCCAATGCCCGGCGCGCCCGGAATGTTATCTACCGAATCGCCGCGGAGGGCCATCACATCCACCACTTTTTCTGGTAGAACGCCAAGCGTCTCCTTCACCTTTTCCGGATCGAGAATCAGGTTGTCTTTCTGCGGATTGAGAATCTTCACATGCGGCGTGACCAGTTGCATCATGTCCTTGTCGCCGGAGACAATGAAAACCTCGTGGCCGCTCTCTGCCGCCTCGCGCGCCAGCGTCCCAATCACATCGTCGGCCTCGAATCCCACCGCTTCCAGAATCGGGATGCGCAGCGCCTCCAGCGCTCGGCGAATATAGGGGATCTGGCGTCCCAAATCCTCAGGCATCGACGCACGATTGGCCTTATACCCCTCGTAGCTCACGTCCTGAAAGCTTTGCGTTTTCGAGTCCCACTTGCGCAGCGGGCCCATGGTCTTCGCCCGCCCATCGCGAAACACTTCGCCGCTCACGTCGAAAACCGCGGCAAAGTAATGCGGCGAAAAATCCTGCCGCAGCTTCTTGATCATGTTGACGAAGACGTAAATCGCCGCCGTGGGCAGGCCGCCGCGCGTCGACATGGGCCGGCTGCGCTGCATGGCATGATAAGCGCGAAAGATGAACGCCATGGTATCGAGAAGAAAGACGGGCGGCTTGGCTTGGGCAGACACGACAGGATCAGGCACGTTACAAAGTCTATCAGCGCCGCTTCAAGCGAGAAACATGCAATCCCCATAGCTGAAGAAACGATACTTCTCCTGAACCGCGTGACGATACGCCGCCAGCACCCGCTCGCGCCCCGCGAATGCGCTCACCAGCATCAGCAGGCTCGATTTCGGCAGATGAAAATTGGTGAGCAGCCCGCCCACCAGCCGAAACTCGAATCCAGGAGCGATGAAGATTTCCGTCTCGCCGCAATGAGGCTTCAACCCGCCTCCATGCGCTCGAGACACGTCCGCCGCAGCCGACTCCAGGGTCCGCACCACCGTTGTGCCAACCGCAACTATTCGCCGTTCTTCCCGCACAGCCCGGTTCACTGCTTCCGCCGCAGCCGCATCGATGGTGTACCGCTCGCGGTGAAGATGCACGTCATCCACTCGATCGACGCGCAACGGCGCAAACGTCCCCAGCCCCACATGCAGCGTGACGTGCGCAAGCTCAACGCCCTTCGCGGTCAGCGAGTCGAGCAACTGCGGAGTAAAGTGCAGACCTGCTGTCGGCGCAGCCACTGACCCTCGCTCGCGCGCAAATACCGTTTGGTATCGCTCTCTATCCGCGAGAACATCGTCGCGGCGAATGTAGGGCGGCAACGGCATGTGGCCGATGCGTTCGAGCACCGCAAAGAAATCGTCCACCGGTTCGAAGCGCAGCAGCCGCTCTCCAAATTCTCCGCGCTCCGCCACTTCTGCTTCAAGCAGCGTTTCGCCGGAGGCCGCTGGAAAGATGAGCCGCTCACCCACACCGACCTTTTTTCCCGGTTTTACCAGGGCGCGCCAGGTGTTTTCGCCGGCCGGCTCGGTCAGCATCACTTCAATACGCCCGCTTGGTTTCTCACGTTCGCGTCGCAACGTGCGGCATGCATAAAGGCGAGCGGGAATCACCCGGCTGTCGTTGAGCACCAGCAGATCGCCCGGCTGCAACAGAAATGGGAAATCGGAGAAGCTCGCATCCCGCAGGGCGCCCGTCGCGCGATTCATCGCCAGCATGCGGCTATGGCCGCGTTCCGGCGGAGGCTGTTGCGCAATCAATTCCTGTGGCAGCTCGAAGTCGAAGTCCTCCACGCGCAAGCCTGCCGCGCTTTGCTCTGCTTCGCTCATGGCTTGGCCTTCTTGAAATACTCCAGCGCCTGCAACCGCGCGCATTCGATTGCCGCGTTCAGCTCTTCGCGTTTTGTCTCAAACTCTTCGGCGGGAAGATCCGCGGGCACTCGCGTCCACCGCGCCCAACTCACACAGATGCGCGTGAAAGGTTTGGGAATCAGGAACCGGTCCCAGGACCGCATGGTCCAGGCGCGCTCGGGCTGCAGGTGGAAAGCGCCGATGCGTGCTCCGGTCATCTGCGCCAGTTTGATCGGTCCCATTTTTGTCTGGTAGATCGGCCCGCGCGGCCCATCGGCAGTAAAGATGGCCGGGCCACCGCTCTCGATCACGTTTTTGAGCCCCAGCAGCCCCTCGCGCGCACCGCGAGAACTGGAGCCGCGCACTGCGTGAAAGCCGAACAATCCCAGGATGCGCGTGATCAGCTCACCATCGAAGCTGCGGCTGATAAGAATGGTAGCGCCGGTAGTGCTGTAGTAGGTCGCGCAAGGCAGCACGCATTGGTGCCAGAAGCAGAAGATCTCAGCCCCCGCGCCGCGTCCGCGAATGAGCGGCGTCACGCCCTCTTCGGCAATCTCCTCGAAGCGCCACGTTATGCTGACCAGCCGCAACAGGGCCCATACCACGCGCGGAACCACAGCCAGCATCAGGCACTGGCCAAATGTAAATTTGGGCTCGGCGGTCATTCAATTGATTCTATTGGAAGCCGCCGAACCACAGATCCTTCGCTTCGCTCAGGAATACCGCAGCCAGCGCAGCAACTCAGGCAGCGTGGCTCGCTTGCCATACATCAGAATGCCCACCCGATAAATCTTCGACGAGAACCACAGCGTGCCCCAGATGCTGACGATCATGAGGCCGATGGAAGCCGCAAACTGCCAGAAAGGCGGCTGCTGCGAGGCCATGCGCAGAAACATCACGATCGGCGCAGTGGGCGGAAAGAGCGAGGCCGCTACCGGCCAGAATGAATCCGAATCGTTGATGATGAGCATGATCATGGCAAAGCTGAGCCACGTCGGCGCAGCGGCCAGCGGCATGTACATCTGCAGTTCCTGCTCGGTCTCGCAGGTTGCGGCCAGGCCCGCAAACAGCGAACTGAACAGCAGGAAGCCCAGCACGAAGTAAACCGGGAAGAGCACGCACTCCACCCATGAAAAGTGGATGACGAAGTCTCCACTGAGGGCCGCGGCCGCAAGCGGCGACGCCAGAATCAGCGCGCCTGTAACTAGCCATATGGCAATCTGCGTCAGACCCACTCCGCCGGCGCCGATGAGCTTGCCGGCCAGCATGTCACTGGGTTTCACGGTAGCCAGCATCACTTCGAACACGCGCGACGTCTTCTCCTGGATGATCGATCGAGCCACACTCATGCCGTAGATTATGGTGGTAATGGTGAGCAACAGCGCCATGGCGTAGCCCTTCCAGAAAGAAGCCATGGCATTGCTCTTGACCAACTCGCCGTGTTTCTTTACCTGGTAGCTGTCGATGTGAACGCCCTTGAGCAGCGCGTCGGCATCGGCCTGGTTCATCCCGGCGCCGGTCAGGCGTTCGCTCACCAGGCTTTCATCCAGCTTGTCCTTGAGACGCGCCGTGGTCATGAAGTCGCCGGCGGACGAAGAAATGTACGTTACGGATGGCACGCCGCCCGGCTGCGTTTCAATCCATATCAGCCCGTCAATGACCTTGATGCGAACATCTTCCGTAAGCATGGCGCGGTCTTCCGGCTTGGCCGGAGCAACCACGTCTACTTGGGCCTTGGAGTCCTTGTCGCTCGTCATTCGGTTTTTGAGAGTCTCCGCAAGAGCCGCGTCATTGGAGGCGATGACAGTATGCTTGCCCGCTCCTAGCCCAAGCGACGACAGGTAGCTGATGCCGAATACAATCGCCAAGGCCGCCGGCAGCCCAATGGTGGAAAGCTTGAAAGCCTTGCTGCGAATCTGTTCCAGGTATTCGCGTTTGGCGATGAGAAATACATTACGCATCGGACTTGCCTCCCACCGTCTGGATGAAGATCTCTTCGAGCGAGGGTTCCACCATTTCGAAGCGGTAGATGGTAGCTACGGCGGCCGCCTCGTGCAACAGCTTTTGCGCGTTGCCGTGCTCCTTCAGCTTGATCTCCGCGTGGCCGGAAAAGTTTTTCGCTTCAGCGATCTCATCGCTATTCAAAAATGCAGAGCTGCCTTCGAACTCGACGATCACGCGGTTGCGCTCATAGGTAGCCTTGATTTCCCGCACCTTGCCCGCCAGCACAGCATGGCCGTTGTTGATCAGGCAAATGGAGTCGCAAAGCTTCTCCACCTGGTCCATGCGATGTGTCGAGAAAAGAATCGCCTTGCCCTGGTCTTTGAGTTCCAGCAGCGTCTTTTCCACCAGCACAGCATTCACGGGATCAAGACCCGAGAAGGGCTCATCCATCACAATCAACCCCGGATCGTGCAGCAGCGACGCGATGAATTGAATCTTCTGTTGCATTCCTTTGGAAAGCTCTTCAGTCTTCTTGCCAAGGGAGTCGGCAATCTCCATGCGCTTGGCCCACGCGGTCGCCCGCTTGGCAGCTTCGTCCGCCGCAAGCCCGTGCAACTGGCCGAAGAAAACCAGTTGCTCCAGGACTTTCATCTTTTTATAGAGGCCGCGCTCCTCAGGAAGGTAGCCCACGCGCTCCAGGCTCTTGCGTTCAAATGGCTTCCCGAACAAGCTGATTCTGCCCGAATCCGGGATGGTAATGCCCATCATCATACGAATGGAGCTGGTCTTTCCCGCCCCATTCGGCCCCAGCAGGCCAAACATCTGGCCCGCATCGATGGCCAGGCTCAGGTTATTGACGGCAACTTTGGCCTCGTAGGCCTTGGTCACTCCCGCGAGTTCTACAACTGGCATGAGTTCTCCCGCTGCTCTTGATATTTCCTGCGGCTCGCCGAGCCGGGATCGGCCTGCGAGCAGTTTAGCAAAGCCAACCTCCCAGCCCGTTACTTGACCAGCATGTGCCCGGATACAAAGAAAATGCCTGCGGAGCTCAACCTTCCCGCCCCGCCAACTCAACCAGATATTTCTGTTCCCAATCCTCGCCCATTTTCCCGCAACAACCGTGCAATCTGCTACTAAAGGGTCATTTCAACAGTAACCAAAGAGGGAGATAACGACCGCGCCAGTAGAGATAAAGTGAAGGATGCACGTCGGAGCATCCCATGGCAACGCTTTTATCTATGTATGACTATGAGAATGACGTCGACTTCGTGAAAACCGACGCGCCGGCGCCGGCGCCAGGGCCGGCACGCAGGCCGCAAAAGCTCTCCCAGCTTGATGTCCGGCAGTCAGTCCTCGAAGAAATCGCCCTGAAAACGCTCTACCTCTCCGGCTCGCTCTCTCTTCTTGAGCTCGCGGAGAAGATGTGTCTCAGCTACGAAGTAGTCGACTCACTGTTTTGCCAGCTTCGCGCGGAGCAGCTCTGCCTGGCGACCGGCATGACCGGCCATGTGCATCAGATTGCCATCACCGTCCAGGGCAGATCGCGCGCCGTGGAACTGCTCACGCATTGCCATTACGCGGGCCCCGCGCCCGTGGCGTTTGAAAGCTATGTGGAACAGACGCGCAGGCAAAGCAAAAGTAAGGCGGACGTACACGCATCTGACGTCGAGCGCGCCTTCGCGCATCTGGTCATCGACGCCGATACCTTGCGCAAATGCGGAACGGCGCTGAACTCAGGCAGTTCAGTCTTCCTGTGGGGCCCGCCGGGGGTTGGAAAAACCACCATGGCCGAGACCCTCTGCCGGGTGCTTGCCGCGGATGACGTGTGGATTCCGTACGCCATTGAAATAGATGGCCAGATCATCACTGTCTTCGATCCATCCATTCATAAACGCACTCCGGAATCGGAGCCGGAAGACCGCGATGCGCGATGGGTGCTCTGCCAGCGCCCCTCCGTCCTGGTCGGCGGCGAGTTGACGGCCGAGATGCTCGACCTTCAGTTCAACGCGATCTCAAAGTTCTATGTCGCCCCAGCGCAGATGAAGGCCAACAATGGCGTCTTGATCATCGACGACTTCGGAAGGCAGCGCCTGCGCCCCGAGGAGCTGCTTAACCGCTGGGTGGTCCCGCTTGACCGCAGGATCGACTTCCTGACTCTCGCGGGCGGAAAAAAGATCGAGGTCCCGTTCGAGATGCTGGTTGTCTTCGCATCCAACATGGACCCGGCGGAACTGGTCGATCCCGCCTTCCTGCGCAGGATCCAAACCAAGATTTACATTGGCGGACTTTCAGACGATCAATTCTGCGAAATCTTTCGCCGCGTCGCGGCCGACAATCGAGTCCCTTACGACGAAGGCATTCCCGTCGAGTTGATCCGGTTCATCCGCGTGGAACTCAATCAGGAGTTGCGGCAATGCTATCCGCGCGACATTGTGAACCAGATCTGCTGGGGCGCGCGCTACGAAGGCCGCAAGCCGCACATCGACCGCGACACCTTGAAGCAGGCCATCGACGCGTACTTCCTTGCCAAGTCGTAGTGGAACTGGTGCTGCTTTTCACCGCTCAACAACCACAGATCTGTCATCCTGAGCGAAGCGTACGACAGCGGAGTCGAAGGCGGGTGCCCTCTGGGCGCGGTTGGTCTTCGTTCTTTCCTAGCCAAAAATCTGTCATCCTGAGCGAAGCGTACTTCAGCGGAGCCGAAGGACCTGCATTTGGGACATCCAAATCGCCAGATGGACCCTCGAACAAATCAAGCGAACTCGCCGGATACTACATCAGTTTCATCGCATCCGGGTCCCAGTGCACAACCGTCCCGCGCTCAATGCTCAGATTGCTCAACAGCGCAGCTCCCGCGGCGCGGTACCCAAACACCGCATCTTCCACCACTGGCTTCCGCGTGCGAACCGCATCGAAGAAGTTCGCAAAGTGATCGTAGCTGTCGCTATATCCCGGCGGTGCAGCATACTTTTCGCTCCCTCCTAGCGCCTCGGTGGTCGACCGCGAGTGAGGATACTTCTTCTTGTAGTCGTCAGTAATCTGTTTCTGCATCGCCAGCGTGAAGGTGTCGATCGTGTATCCTGGCGCCTTTTCCCTGGGCACGCGCGTCACCGTAACTGCGCCTCCATTGATCTCCATCGTTCCCTCTGAACCCGTAAAGAGAAATCCCTCGCTCTCTTCGCCGCCGTCCACGAAGTTCACGCGCAGGCTCAGGTTGAAGCCCTCCTTGTAATCGAACAGCCCCAGCATCACATCGGCCGCATCGCGCCCATCTTTCCAGAAGCGGATTGCCCCAGTAGCCATGCCGCGTGCAGGCCCATTCGATCCCGTAATGAAGTGCGTGCCGCTGAATAGGTGCACAAACAAGTCGCCCGCCACTCCGCTTCCATACGCCTTCCATTTGCGCCACTGGAAAAAATGCTCGGCATTGAAGTCAATCTTCGGCGCCGTGCCCAGAAACCGCGGCCAGTCGCATGTATCGGTCGACGCATCCAGCGGAACCGTGTAGTCCCACGCGCCCATCGCCGAGTTGCGATCCCACCGCGCCGTAACCATGTTGAGCTGTCCAATAGCTCCAGCAGCAAGCAGTTCCTTGGCCTTCGCGTAAATCACCGAACTCACGCGTTGGCTGCCGATCTGCAATATGCGGTTGCTCGCCCGAGCCGCCTCAATCATCTCCGGCCCATCGGAATAAAGATGAATCATCGGCTTCTCGCAATACACATCCTTACCGGCCTTCATCGCATCCACACTCGCCTTCTTGTGCCAATGATCGGGAGTGCCGATGATGACTGCGTCAACGTCTTTGCGGGCCAGAATCTCGTTGCAATCGCGAGTCGTAAAGATGTCATCGCCCCAGATTTCTTTGCTGCGGTCCAGGCGTCCGTTGTAGCAATCCGCCACGGCCACCAGCTTCACGCCCGGAACCTGCACGGCAACCTTGGTATCGCCCATGCCCTGCCCGCCCGCACCGATCAGCGCAATTTGAATGTTGTCATTCGCCGCCACCGGCTTGGCCGTCTCGCTTTGCAGCAACACGCTGCTCGTAGCCGGCAATGCGTGCAACTTGGTTCCCAACAAACTCCCCGCCGACGCTGCCGACGCAACCCTGAGAAAATTCCTGCGATTCAACTCCCTCACTGGATACCCCTCCCGCCTGATTATTTCCGCCGCATATAACCATACACGGGCAGAGCAGAGCATGTTGAGGAACCGCGAACCTCCGTGCCCCATCCATTTCACGTTCTTCGTGAAATGGGTGGGAAACCTCAATGCACGCCCGAAACGTTCTTGCCAACCCGTCCTTGCGACAGAAAAAAGTCGGACCCAGAGGGTACCCCCGATGGGGCACTCAACGTTTGCGCCTGTGTTTGTCCCGCCGGATGCAGGCCATTTAGCATCCAAGGTGTGGCTCGGCTTGACGATGAAGTGAAATACGTCCGTGGCGTTGGCCCGACAGTGGCCTCGCTCCTCGCCGCCAAAAACATCCAGACGGCCGAAGACCTGCTCTATCACCTTCCCTTCCGCTATGAGGATCGCCAGAACCCGCGTAGCCTGGATGAGCTGAAGCCCGGCGAAATGGCCAGTGTCATCGCCGAAGTCCGCGGCTCCATTCTGCTCCGAACGCGAAAAGCTCCCATCTTCGAACTCATAGTCGGCCAGGGCCGCCACGCGCTGAAATGCATCTGGTTCAACGGGACCTACCTGAATGGCAAGTTCCACGCCGGCCAGACCGTCGCCGTCTACGGCAAAGTCGAGCCGTCGCGCTCCACCAGCAACATGAAGATGATCCAGCCGCAATTTGAACTGCTGCCGGACGAGAGCGATGATGCGGAAACGCGGCTGCTCGAAGTGGGCCGAATCACGCCGGTGTACGAATCGCTGGGCGGAAGCCGCCTGGCTTCGCGCTGGCAGCGCCGGACCATCTTCAACCTCCTCGAATCCATGCGCGGCACCGTTCCCGAATGCCTGCCGCGCGCGATGCTCGCCCGGCTCGATCTGCCCGACCGCGAGACCTCGCTGCGCGAGGTTCACTTCCCGCCGGAAGGCACGCCGTTCGCACAGTTGCAAGCCTCCGCCACGCCATCGCACCGCCGCCTGATCTTTGAAGAACTGTTCTTTCTCGAACTCGGCCTGGAACTGAAGCGCCGCCGCATGAGGGAGCGCGCCGGCATCGCCTTCGCCACCAACGACAAGGTGCGCGAGGCCATTCGCGAAGTCCTGCCCTTCCATCCCACCACGGCGCAGAAGCGCGCTCTGGGCGAGATTGTTGCCGACATGCGCCAGCCCAGCCCCATGCGCCGCCTGCTGCAAGGGGATGTCGGCTCAGGCAAGACCATCGTCGCTTTGCAGGCAATGCTGGTTGCCATGGAGAACGGCTACCAGGCAGCCCTGATGGCGCCGACTGAAATTCTCGCCACGCAGCATTTCCTGGCCGCGCGCAAGCTGCTGGAGCGGTCCAGCCGCAAGCCGCGCATCGTGTTGCTCACCGGATCGCTCGACGACGACCGAAAGCGACACACGCGCGGCCTCATCAATCGCGGCGAGGCGCAACTAATCATTGGCACCCATGCCTTGATTGAAGAAAAGGTCGAGTTCGACCGCCTCGGCCTGGTCGTCGTCGACGAGCAGCATCGCTTCGGCGTTCTGCAGCGATTCCGCCTGATGAAGAAACCCAATCAGCCGGAGCCCGACGTGCTGGTGATGACCGCAACGCCCATCCCGCGCACGCTTGCGCTTAGTTTGTACGGCGATCTGGACCTGAGCGTGCTGGACGAGCTGCCGCCGGGACGAACGCCCATCGTCACCCGCCGCGTCCCCGGCGACGATGCGGAAAAAGTCTGGGATTTCGTCCGCAAGCAGGTTGCGCAGGGCCGCCAGGCGTACATCGTCTACCCGGTGATTGAAGGAACGAAGGACGACCAGCCGGAGCTGGATTTCTCTCACGATGAATCGGAAGTTGGAGTAGATGCTGCTCGCGGCATCGAATCCCCGGTCTCAAAATCGAGACCGGGGGCACCCAAGTCTGTACCCAAATCTGTTCGAAAAGGCAAGTCAGCAGAGCTCTTCCCGAAAGCCGCGCAGGAAGCAAACCCCGGTGCGAAATCCGGCCTGAAATCCGCCGTCGAAATGCATGAGAAGCTGCGCAATGGCCCACTGGCCGACCTGCGCGTCGGCCTGCTGCATGGCCGCCTCGATGCTGACGAAAAGGAGATCATCATGCGCCGCTTCCAGCGCGGTGAAATCGATGTGCTGGTCGCCACCACCGTTATTGAGGTCGGCGTCGATGTTCCCAACGCCGCCGTCATGGTCGTCGAGCACGCGGAGCGGTTCGGCCTGGCGCAGTTGCACCAGTTGCGCGGACGCGTGGGCCGCGGATCGGCCAAAAGCTATTGCATCCTTGTGACCGGGCCGCGCGTTTCCCCGCTCGCCGAGGAGCGGCTGAACGCCATGGTCCGCACCCAGGACGGGTTTGAGCTGGCTGAGCTCGATCTCTCCATGCGCGGCCCCGGCGAGTTTTTCGGCACCCGCCAGGCGGGCCTGCCCGACTTCCGTGTAGCCGACCTGCTGCGCGACCGCAAGCTGCTGGAGTTGGCCAAGCTGGAAGCCGCCCGCTTCGCCAACCCCGATCAAATCGCCGGAGCCGAAGGGACAGAGGCTGAGCGTGCGCGCGTCTGGGCGCGGCTCAAAGAGGCGTGGCAGCGCCGTTATGGGCTGGTGGAAGCTGGTTGAGAGCCTGTCCGGTGCAATCAGGCTGCTGCTTTGGCCGAGGAGCCATGAACCATCTCCATGGGAAAGGTTTGAATCTCCAGGTCCACGCTGGCAATCTCCTTGCCGCAATCCGTCTGCTGGCTCCGCGTGCACTGGCAAAGCTCGGTAAAGCGGATATGCCCGCTCTGGCTCAATTCCAGGCCCGCGGCAATCAACAGGCTGTAGATCTCCACGCAGGCCTGACGCTCAAATTCGAACAGCATGCTCACCGTTCCCGTATCGTTTGCGCCCCGGCTGAGAACCCAGCCGCCCGAGGCGAGAATGGCGCCCGTGAGGGTTTGTACCAGTCGCGATGGTTCACCGGCCGAGATGGCTTTCATCTCCATGGCCCACGGAATGCTCATCCCTCGTACAGCGTCTTGAACTGGCATCATCATCCTCACACCGCTCTTATCGGAGCCGGTCCCAACCGCATAACCAATGTCCCGGAGTAGAACGGCATTTGACCGCCGATGAAACATCTCCGCCTTGAAAGTACCCATTGCGCCCATCGCAGGTAACGCATTTCGTCCTCTGCTGCTCCTTGATGTCCTGGTTCCTCAATGCAAAATGGCCGCTGCAGTCAAGCCCGGCGCCCTCGAGCGGAAATCCAAATGCCGTGCCCCCACGGTTATCGTGACCTTCGTCGGAAAATCCGGAAAGGAAAACGCCACCGGCCGCAAATGCCCCCAATCACCGTACTCTGAAATCCGGAATAACGCAGTTCCATTTCGCTCACGGATAGAAGATAGGTGCCAAAATGGGCGTTTCCAAATTGGCTGTCCGAATACGGGAAAGCTGCCGGCCAGACTCAAGCAGCTTACGCTGGTGTCGAATCTGCTGTAGCTTGATAAACAGCATGATCGTCGGTTCCGGCATTGATCTGGCAGAAGTAGGACGCATCCGGCAGTCCATTGACCGCTACGGCAGCAGGTTTCTCAACCGCATTTACACCGCGGGCGAACAGGCTTACTGCCTGCGAAAGCGCAACTCTGCGGAGAGCTTTGCTGCCCGGTTTGCCGCCAAGGAGGCAGGCGCAAAGGCTCTGGGAACAGGCATCAGCCGCGGCGTCTCCTGGCTGGAGATTGAGGTGATCCGCCACCCCGGCGGCAGGCCCACATTGCAGTTTCACGGCCGCGCCGCCCAGGTGGCCGCACGCCTCGGCGCCGTGCGCATTGCCCTCTCCATTACCCATACCGCCGACCTGGCCATGGCCAGCGTCGTGCTTGAGACCGAGTCTTAGAACCGGCCCGTCTGCTATCCTCTAGGCGACGACCAGCTCACTTCACCCAGAGGAGTGCCGTGCCGAGCCGCAAAGAGATTCAGTGGACGCAATTGAGAGTGGGAGCGCTGGTGCTCATCGCCCTGGCCGTTCTGGTCGGGCTAATCATCCTCATGTCCGGTTCAACGGGTGGACTATTCGCCCGCAAAATCGTGTTGCGTTCTTACTTCAAGAACGCAGCCGGCCTTAAAGACGGGGCTGAGGTCACGCTGGAAGGCGTAACCATCGGTAACGTGATTCATGTGCGCGTAGTTCCCGAGCGGGACCCCACGCCCGTCGAGGTTTCAATGCGGGTGGGTTATGAATTCGCGGGCTTTTTGCACACTGATTCCACCGCCGCTATCGTGCAGGCCGGAGTTCTGGGTGACAGCTTTGTCGACATCAGTTCGGTGCATGCCACCGGCCCTCAGCCGCCCAACAACGCCGAGCTGAGCTCCACCGGCGCGCCCAGCATTCAGGACGTGATCCAGTCCAGCCAGGTTTCCATCGATGAAATCAACGCGCTGACCAAGAAGGTCGAGACCCTGATGGACTCGATCAACTCCGGCCGCGGCACCATCGGCGCCCTCGTCAACGACCCCGCTCTGTCTCGCAAGTTCACAGCCATTGTCTCCGATCTCCAAACCATTACCAGCGCCATCGCCAACGGCAAGGGTTCGATCGGCAAGCTGATCAACGACGACACGCTCTACGATCGCGCCAACTCAACCATCGATCGAGTGGACAAGATCACCGCCGGTCTTGAGGACGGCAAGGGCACTGCCGGCAAACTGCTCAAGGACGAAACGCTCTACAACAACCTGAACTCGACTGTCTCCAGCGCCAATGAACTGATCTCCCAGATCAATGCCGGCAAGGGCTCCATCGGGAAACTTGCCAGGGATCCGGACTTCGCGAAAAAGCTGGATGAAACCGTAACTCGCCTGGACAACATTCTCGCCAGCGTGGACGAAGGCAAAGGCACCCTGGGTCAACTGTTGAACAACCGCTCCGTCTACGAGCACGCCGACCAGACGCTTGACCAGGCACAGCAGTTGGTAAAGGCCATGCGCGAAAACCCCAAGAAGTACCTGGTCGTGCAGTTGAAGATTTTCTAGTGTCCCGTCCCCAATGTCCATATCAAAAAAAGACCTGTCATCCTGAGCGAAGCGTACTTCAGCGGAGCCGAAGGACCTGCTTTTCGAGAATCTCGCGGCAAACCATAGCCGCCCGAAGAATTGCGCCCTCGAAATCGAAACAATGTCCGCTATAGCAATCGCAAATTCTCCCCCAGGGAACCTTCCCACAAGCATTTCCGTATCCTTATGCATCGGAGATCATTTTGACCCTGAACTTCCGCACTACTCTGGCAGCCCTTTGTCTTCTTACCGCCACCGTCGCCATCCCCGCTGTCTTCCACACTCCCAGCCCCGCTATGGCAGCAACCACCACAATCCCCGCCTACGACAAAGACGGAAAAATGCTGCCGCCGACAAATTACCGCGAGTGGATTTATCTCACCTCCGGCTTCGGCATGAGCTACGACCCCCCGAAGCCAGCCGGAATGGAGGATCACTCAAGTTTCGATAATGTCTTCGTCAATCCCGAGGCCTATCGGAGCTTTCTTGAAACCGGCACCTGGCCCGACAAAACCGTGATTGTTCTTGAAGCGAGAGCGGCGCGGAGCAAGGGCTCCATCAATCAGAACGGCCATTTTCAAGCCGGCGGCATCACGGATCTTGAGGTGCACGTAAAAGACGAAGCGCGCTTCCCCGGCAAATGGGCCTTCTTCTCCTTCGAATCCGTAGACAAAAATGGAACGCTGTTTCCGCAAGCGGCAAACTGCTATGCCTGTCACACCGCCCACGCCGCGGTAGACACAACCTTTGTCCAGTTCTATCCGACCTTGCTCCCGATTGCGCAGAAGAAAGGCACACTTAGCGAGGCGTTCGTCAAGGAAGAAGCCACCGCCACCGCGAAATAACCGCAAGTTAAAAAGTTCGATCTGTCATCCTGAGGGAAGCGCACTTCAGCGAAGCCGAAGGACCTGAGGTTGTCTATTGTTCTTCCGCTACCTCAGCTCTGTCATCCTGAGCGAAGCGTACTTCAGCGGAGTCGAAAGCCTGCCCTGAGCGTAGTCGAAGGGGACCTGCTTCTTCTTTCTTATCTTCATAAATTGAAAAGCGTAACACTACGTACTTTCTCCACATCGAAACATCTTCCAGAACTCCACGAATCCCTTCAGCCGCACCACCTGAAAATAATCGCTTGCCACAAGGTAGAAGAGAACAGCGACAATCGAAATCACGTGCAGCGTATCGGCGCCAAGTTGGTCGCTGAATGGCAGCGGCGCGGCGGAAATCACCATGGCCAGCACAATCAGGGCCAGGTTCACGATGCCCATCACCAGGTTGATCTCCACCAGCTTTCCGGTAAACAGCTTTCCCAGCTTGAAGCTCTGACTCACTGCCGAAAGCGCGGATTCCTTATCTTCAAGCAGGGAAATCAGCGGAGCAATGGTCAGCGGCCAGCTGAGCAATGCCCACGCAGTAAAGAACCCCAGGGAGAGGAATATCAACCAGATGAAATATCCCACCAGGTCTGGCTCCGCGCCGGTAGTGATATGAGTCGCTGCCACCCAGTGCATCGAGCCAAGCCAGCCCCACCATGTTGCGCAGAACAAGACCAGCCAGGCGGCTTGCAAAACCATCATGCGCAGAGGCCGAAAGGATAGCAGCGGATCAAGACGCTTCAGAACAATGCCGCGGCCCAGACCGGAAACGACCACCCAGGCAAGCGCGGCCGTTGGCATCACCCACGTAAGCGCATCAACCAGAACCGGACGGTAAAGCGACCATGTATGGGCCAACTGCACCGCAGCGACCCAAGGGTTCTGAAGATCGATTGAGGCGATCCCAGAGGGGCCAAGTTCGTACTTGCCGATCATTACCTGCACATTGATCCAGCAGACCGCCAGGAAAGGAATCCCGAAGATCCAGCGCCAGGCCACTTCGATCGCGACGAGCGACGGCCGTGCCATCACCCATCCCATCTGCCCGACCAGCGACTGAGTCCCGCGCAAGGGAGCCGTCGACCGGGGGTTCGTCACTTGACCACCATCACTTGACAACCAGGTTCACCAGTTTGCGCGGCACCACGATTACCTTGACCACCGTCTTGCCCGCGATGCGCGCCTGAATCTTCTCATCCGCAAGCGCCGCAGTCTCAATGGTTTTAGAATCGGCGTCGGCCGCCACGCGCACCACCGTCACCAGCTTGCCGTTGATCTGCACTGGAATCTCCAGCTCGTCTTCCCTCGCCAGTTCCGCATCCGCTACCGGCCACGCCGCTCGCAGAACGCTGCCTTCCTCACCAAGCTCTTCCCAGAGCTCGGCTACCAGATACGGCGCGAACGGTGTAAGCAGCAGCACCACGGAGCGAAGCAGCTCCAACACTATCGGCGGAGGCACTTCATTGGCGGCAAGCTGCGCATCGGCAGCCTGAATCTCATTCACCAGCTCCATAATGGAGGCAATGCTGGTGTTGAAATGCCAGCGCCCCTCGAAATCGAGCGTGATTTTGGCAATCGTCTGGTGCAGCTTGCGCAGCAGTTTGAGCGATACGCCCGTGGGCTGATCGTTCAGTGCCCCATCCTCTCCGCCCCGTGCCCCATCCATTCCGCGTTCTGTGCGGAATGGGTGGGATTCCGCACGCCCCGCTCGTGCCACCGCCGCATACTTCGTCGTCAGCCGCCACACACGCGCCAGGAAGCGGCTCACCCCGGCCACTCCGTCTTCCTGCCAATCCAGATCGCGGTCCGGCGGCGCGGCAAACAGCGCGTACGCCCGCGTTGAATCGGCCCCGAAGCGGGCGATCATGTCGTCGGGCGAAACCACGTTGCCCTTTGACTTCGACATCTTGTGGCCGTCTTTGATAACCATGCCCTGCGAGAACTGCCGCCGCGCCGGCTCGTCGTTTTCAATCAAGCCCATGTCGCGCATCACCTTGGTCCAGAAGCGCGAATAGATCAGGTGCAGAATCGCGTGCTCCACGCCGCCGATGTACTGGTCGATGGGGAACCAGTACTTCACTTTCGCCGAATCAAAAGGCGCATGTGCGTTCTTCGCGTCCGTATAGCGATAGAAGTACCAACTAGAATCGACAAACGTGTCCATCGTGTCGGTCTCGCGCCTGGCCGGCCCGCCGCACTTGGGGCACGTCGTGTTCACAAACTCCGGCACGCGCGCCAGCGGCGAACCTCCCTGCTGCGTAATCTCAATCTGCTCCGGCAACAGCACCGGCAACTGGTCGTCCGGAACCGGCACCGGCCCATCCCCCTGGCAGTGGGCAAGGCAATAAACCATGGGAATCGGCGTGCCCCAGTAGCGCTGCCGGCTCACGCCCCAATCCTTGAGCCGGTAGGTCACCGTTGCCTCGCCAAACCCCTGGGCCGCGGCCACCTCCTGCATCCGCTTCTCCGCCTGCGCGCAACTCAGCCCATTGAATTCGCCGGAGTTCACCAGCACGCCCTCTTCGGAGACAAACGGCAGCACCACCGCCATCGATTTGTCTTCAGGACGAATCACCTGCTGAATCGGCAGCCCATATTTGCTGGCAAACTCAAAGTCCCGCTCATCATGCGCCGGAACGCTCATAATTGCGCCAGTACCGTAGTCCGCCAGGATGTAATTGGCCACCCAAATCGGCACGCGCTCGCCATTGTAAGGATTGATCGCGAAATGCCCCGTTGGCACGCCGTGTTTCTCAATCGCGCCCAGGTCGCCAGCCTCGCGAGCCTTCTGCTGCTGTTCAATCAGCTCATCCACTTGCGCCTTCAACGCTGCATCTGCCTCAGTGAACCTGGCCACCAGCAAATGCTGCGGCGCAAGCTGCACGCTAGTCGCCCCAAAAATCGTATCCACACGCGTAGTGAACACACGAATCCGCACAGCCTTGTCATCCTGAGCGGAGCGCAGCGTAGTCGAAGGACCTGCTTCTCGTGGCTCTTCCCCATCTTCGGTCGCCAGGAAAAAGTCCACTTCCGTCCCCTCACTCCTCCCAATCCAGTTGCGCTGCATGGTGCGCACTTTTTCCGGCCACCCATCCAGCTTGTCCAGCCCATCGAGCAGCTCCTGTGCATACGCCGTGATGCGGAAGAACCACTGCACCAGGTCGCGCTGCTCCACGATGGTGTCTTCATGCCGCCAGCAGCGGCCGGCGATCACCTGCTCATTGGCCAGCACCGTCGCGCACTCCGGACACCAGTTGACCTTGCTTTTCTTCCGATACGCGAGGCCCCGCTCAAACATGCGCAGAAAGAACCACTGGTTCCAGCGGTAATAGTCGGGCAGGCAGGTGGTTATTTCCGTGGCCCAATCGAACGCCATGCCCAGGCGATTGAACTGCCGCTTCATCGCCGCAATGTTCGAGAGCGTCCACTCCCGCGGCGGAACATTGTTCTTGATTGCGGCATTCTCCGCCGGCAGTCCGAACGCGTCCCAACCCATGGGGTGCATCACGTTGTAGCCGCGCATCCACATGTGCCGCGCCATCGCATCGCCAATGGAGTAGTTGCGCACGTGTCCCGCATGCAACTGGCCGCTGGGATACGGCAGCATCTCGAGCACATAAAACTTCGGCTTGCCGCAGTCGGCAGGCTCGGCAGCGTAGAGCGCGGGATCCGCAGCCCATCGCTGCTGCCATTTGGGTTCAATCGTAGCCGGGTCGTAGCGCAGTTCTTTGTCTTCCGCCATAAGGCTTTAGTTTAAACGGAACGGCGCGCCAGTATCACGGAAGCAGCCCGCGCAGCCATTCCGGCACTGGTCCGTGCAAACCAACGGCTTGCCCGTTTTCCCGCGTCGCAACCAGCCGGTAAGGACGTTTAAGGTCGCCGTTATCGTAAACCCGAACATTTGAAAGCTCCGCGAGCGCGCGTTGCAGATTCCGCATCACGCGCGGATACCGTTCAACAAGCTTGTCCACCGGCACGTCATGCCCGCCCTTCGCAACTCGCATGGCAACCCGCTCATCGGAGACGGCCGGACCCGCTACACCGATGAAAAACAGCACCACCGAATAGCCCGCTCGTTCCGCAGCTTTCAGGAACTCCAATTTATCCCCAACTGGATCGGAGAAAACGGTCTCAAAGATGAAGCTCTCTCGCTGTTCAATCAATTGCCGCCGCAACTCGTCTGCCAGACCGGCAGCGCGGTAGGCATCAATCTGCAGTTCGAGCGCGATCACGTCCGCATTTACGAAGCGCAGACCGGAAGGCTTCAGATACGCGCGATAGAAGGAAGTCTTGCCCGCTCCGTTTGGCCCCGCCAGCGCCACCACGATGGGTCTGCGATTGAGAATTTCCTTCACTTGCGCTTCAGACCAACTGGCTTCGAGGCGCCCGGCCCCTCTGAGATTGTCAAGGGCTCAGGAACAAAGATGCGATTGACAAACCTGCCCACTGTGCGCTCGCCATTTTCCTCGGTGCGCACCAGAAAGCCCTCCCGGCTGGGATGGGCTTCGAAGTGCGGAAAGGGTTCGCCTTCAAGGTAGGTTTTGAATATTTGCCTTCCCTCGGCGGTATCGACCAAATCCACCAAGTCAGCTAATGGAGTCGCTCCCACAGTGCGGCACAGCGTAAGCACATGCTGGCCATCCAGCAGCAACTCAACGCTTCTGCCCAGCTTGGCCCAGAACTCCACCTGCCCGGCAATCGAGCGCTCCTGCGCCTCGCCTGCAATCCGGGCATCCAAAACCAGCGCATCCGATAGCTTGACCGGCTGACCCATGCCATCAAGGTAGCATAATGCTACCTGAAACTCAAGCTGAGGGAAATGCTCTCCTCCCTGGCTTACGGGCAGCGAACCTCGTCATGCGTTTCCTGGGTCACAACCTCGTAATCCTGCGGCAGCAGAAACAAGGACGCGTCCGGCTCGCCCTGGGAAAAGCTCACCAATTCCCGGGTGGTCTTGCCCATTTGCGGATCTTCATCGACCTGGCGGACGTTGATGCCTGAGATTCCGGGAGTGGTCGAAAACCACGCCTCGTCGGTTCGTACCAGCGGATCGCTGTTGCCGATTGCGCCCGCCGGAAACGTGATGGTAGTGCGATGGCCCTGCGCTTCAATCCCTTGAAATGTCTGCTTCCCCAGATCCTCCGTCGTCGGCTTCGTACGCTGATCTCTTAGCGGCCGAGGCAGTGCGGGCAAGGCGTTTGCAGCACATGTCGAGCGTGACGGCTCAGGAATATTTGACACAGTCACCCGCTGCCCGGGAACAGACCACCAGGTATGTGTGTGCGCCACCGGATCGTTGACGTTGACGATAATATGCGCCGCCTGGTCATCCGGTCCGTGGTTGCTGGAAGACATGTCGAATATGCGCCCTTGCGAATCCCGCGCCATCGTTTCCGTCGTGACATGCGTAATGGTGCTTCCATCGGCCAGCGTCTGCACGCGCGTTGTTTTGAACTCCGCTGTGTAGGGCAGATGCGCCTGCTGGTGCGCGTTCCCCGATTGCATCGCAGGACCCTGTCGAAGCGGCGCCTCCTGCCCGGCGGCCGACACAGCCAGGCCCGCCACTGTGACCAAGGACAAAAATCCACTTAGTCTTCTGCGCATAGCTCCCCCTCCCGTCGTGTGCCCCAGCAACACACACATTCTGACGCCGGTCCGGAGCCAAAGCAAGCAGAAATTCCAAAGTTATTCGGAGCTACTTCTTCGGCCGCGATTCCGGCGGCACCAATCCCGCCACGCGGTAATACACAACCAGCTGCCCGTAGTGTTCGCCGGAGTGCTCGACGAATCCCCATGCGAGGTCGGAGAATCGATCCTGCTGGTTGCCGAACGGATCAATGCACAGGTCGCTCATTCCGCCATCGCCTTTGCTCTTGATCAGGTCAGCGCCCTCCCCAAACGATTTCTTGACGAACGCAACGACCGCCGCCTTGGTCGCATAGTCCACCCGCTTCGGATCGCCGGTTGGCGGCTTCAGGCCCTTGGCCGCATTGATGAAAAAGTAATTCGCCCCCGCCGCGTGCAAAAGCTGCTCTGCAAACGACCGCTGCGCAGGATTCGGCTTGAAGTCGTACTTGTCCTCGGGAAAATCCTCCGCCATGGCAATCAACTTTCTGCCCACGTCGTTCCAGCTATCGAGCAGCACCTTTGACGGGCTGTCCGGCGGCTTGGCTGCGGCATTTTGGGGCGCGGCCTGGGCGTGGACCATCTGGGTCAGCAGCGCACCGGCCAGAATAAGGGGGAGACTCTTGCTCAGGGTTCTCATCGAACAACCTCCATGAAGATCAGCCAATCGGATTTAAACGATACCGTCTTAGACGGACGGCTTGCCAGAAGATTTGATTTTTCGTGACGATTTTTTCGTTTGCGACTCGTCCGGGGCCGGAGAGATGCCTTGGGCGGATTGCACCAGGCTCTTCAACACCCTGACATTGCGCTCTTCATCCCCAGGTTCATCCACAGGCGTCTCCGCGATAAAGGCGGCATGCGCGAACCGCGCATCGTTCAGCAGCCGCCGGAAAGGCTCCACGCCCATGGTCCCTTGCCCGATGTGTTCATGCCGGTCAAGCTTCGATCCGCGCGCCGCTTTGGCATCGTTGCAGTGCCACACGCGAACCGATTCGAAGCCGACGGTCGCGCCAACCTGATTCATCGTTTGCGCGTAACCCTCGTCGCTCACCATGTCGTATCCGGCCACGTGCGTGTGGCAGGTATCCAGGCACACGCCGACCGGCGCGTAAGCCCTGAGGAGCGCAATCAACTCCGCTACCTGCTCCAAGCTGCCGCCCAGCGAAAACTCCGCTCCCGCCGTGTTTTCAATCAGGATGTGAAATCCGGTTCCCTGCCAAGCCAAGCCATCAATCGCACGCTTGATCGAGTCCGCCGCAAGCTTTAGACCGGCGTCGCGCGTCAGCCCTTTCCATGAGCCTGGATGCAGAACAAGATAATCGGCGCCGAACGTCAGCGCGCGCTCAATCTCCCCGCGAAATGCCGCAATGCTGTTCTCGCGGACGCTATCGGTCTGGCTGCACACATTCACCAGGTAGCTGGTATGAATCACCACCGGATGGACATTGAGCGCCGCACGCAGCGTCCGCATGCGCTCGGCCTGCTTCGGATCTACCTTGGGCGCCCGCCACATGCGCGGGCTCGACGAGAAGAATTGAAAAGTATTCGCGCCAATCTCCCGCGCCCGCTCCACAGCGTTAGAAGCCCCACCCGCCGTCCCCAGATGCACACCGATCCGCTTGGTCATGCGATTAGTGTATTGATGTGGCCGCCGAGAACGAAATCCCTTTATTGAAATGAGCTCGTTAAAAGTTTAAGAGCTGTCATCCTGAGCGAAGCGTACTTCAGCGGAGTCGAAAGCCTGCCCTGAGCGTAGCCGAATGGGGACCTGCTTTTGCTTGTCGGTCTTTCCCCGTCAAAGACCTGTCATTCTGAGCGGAGCGTACTTCAGCGGAGTCGAAAGCCTGCCCTGAGCGTAGCCGAATGGGGACCCGCGGTTGTTCTTGCATTTTTCTCCCCGGTGCCCTAATCGTCATCGTCCTTCGTGCGGTTCTTGGGCCGCTCTTTAATCATCGCCGGCACCGGCGCATCCCCCATCGCATCCTTCCACAAAATCACATTCAGCTTTCGCGCATCAGCATGATCTGCGTGGCGGAAATCCATTTTCATGCTCTCTTTCGCGCCGCTAGCATTTCTTGGATTGGCCGCGTAGATCAGCGCGTTGTCGCGGTTCGCGTAGTCAGCAGTGAAAGCAGGCTGATCACCGGGTCCCGCGAACAAACTTGAAATCAGCGAGCAAAGCGCATCGTTGTTATTCATAGGCGGCAGCCCCAGCAGCGTCTCCATGGTGCGCACCACGCTCACCGTCGAATAAAAACGGCTGTCGACAAACGGCCCGCCTTCCGCGCTGTGCGGCGCGTATTTGCTCACGATTACCGCCAGGCTGCGATGCGCATCCACATGGTCGCCGCCATTCTGCGCATCATCTTCGAGGATGAAAAAGGCCGTATCGTCCCAGAACGGCGAATGCGAAATGGCGTCGACCGCGCGCCCAACCGCCAGGTCGTTGTCGGCCACCGATGACTTTGGCGACGGTCCGCCGGGCCGCGTGCCGGCGGTGTGGTCGTTGCCCAGCCGCAGCATCACGAAGTTCGGCATGGTGTCCTTGCCTTGCTCTTTATCTGCAACCCATCCCTGCAAGTGGCGCAGGAAAATATCCACCCTCACTTGGTCGGGAATAGACAAATTGAAGTCCGGCGCCTCCGCGGCGAAGTGCCCCACCAGTTCCGGCTTCGTGGCCGTGTTGGTCGCCACCAGCGGAATCGCCCAGGGCCATTTGTTCACACCGCCGCCCCACTCCACAGGCAGTGTCTCGCCCGGTGCAATCGATCCATGCGCGCATTTGCCGCCTGCGAGCACTGGCCCCTGCTGTGGATTCGCCGTTTTCAGCTCATTGCAAAAGACCGATGCAATGAACTCACCGAAGTGGTAGTACGTTTTGCCATGCGCCGAAAGGTTACCCCAGATATAGCCGCTGGCCGGCTCGTTCACGTCGGGAATGTTTTCGAGCAGCGGCATTCCTTCCGCAACCACACCTTCAAAGTCGTAGGTCCGCTCTGAATTGCGATACGATTGCTGCCACGTCTTCTCCAGATAATCGGTCCCGATGGCGGCATTCGACCACACGTGCCCGTCACCCGACACTTCGCCCGAGTCATAGAAGTTATCCAGCACGCCGAACTGCAGTGCCAGCTTGTGCAGGTTGGGAGTAATGCTCTCGCCATACATGGTCAGGCTCGGATCGCCGTTGCCCACCGGTTTTCCATCTTTCGAGAGGTCGCCAAGAATCTGATCGTACGTACGATTTTCCTTGATGATGTAAATCACATGCTTGATGCGGCTTTGCTCTCCGCCTGCGAACGCAATCTTCTCCGCTGCCGCCTTCATGCGATTCGATTCCATCACCACTGCTGTCCACTGCGGCAGATTCTTCTCCACCTCAGCCGCGTCCAGTATTGCCAGCGACCCGTGCAGCAGCGAGGCAATGTAGGTGTACGGCCGCGGCTGCTTGCCCTGCGCAGCGTCAGCCGCCGGCTCCGTAGGCGCACTGGGCCCTGTGCCTTTACCTTTCGCGGTAGCCAAAAACAGCTTTCCCCCATCCTTCGCAGGCAGAAACGCCATCGACATCGGCATCCACTCCGTAGGAATGAATCCGATGGGTTCCACCATTCCCTGCTTCGCTGCGTCTCGCGTCAGTTTTCGTGTGTCGATCACCGCAACCGCATCGCTGATTGCGTTGGCCACGTAGAGTCTGCTCCCATCCGCATTCACCGCCAGCGCCTCGGGCTCGGCGCCAAAATAGCTCTGCCCCGGAAGCCGCGTATCGAAGTACCCTTTCACCGAGAACTGTCCGTGCACTTCGCCGGGGCCGATGTTGATCGCGGCAACAGCGTCGCGATTCGCCAGCGCAACATACAGCGTTTTGTTGTCCGGCGAGAACGCGAAAGCGCACGGATGCGTGCCCGGAGCTACGGGATTGGTCGGCTTCAGCAAAGTCAGCCTGCGTCCCACTTGCCCGTTTGCCAGATTGAGCTCCGCAATCTCCGACGCATTCCATAGCGCCACAAACGCCCGCCCGCCCCACTGCGGGACAGCCAGCGCAATGGGAAAGGTGGAAGGCACCGTGCTGCTCTCCGCAAGATCGAATCGCTGCTCGATCTTTCCCGTGGCAGGGTCCAGCAGCAGCACGTCGTCGGAAAGATTGTCCGCCACCAGCAGTTTTTCGTGTCCGCCCTTTTGCGGACCCACCACTGCAAGATCCGCCGGAAACGGCACTCCCTTGTCGCCATCGACGCCGCCAATCAGCTTGGTCTTGCGGCCCGGCGCCAGTTGCTGCAGCGGCAAGGGAATGAACCGCTCCGGCGCAATCTTTCCCGCCTTGAAGCTATAAACCACCACCCCGCTGCCGGTCGCCTTCTTGCCATCACCCTCCGGCGCGGTAACCGAACCCATGCTCGCGTACAAGTGGACCCCGTCGCGGCTGAATGCCAGTCCGGAATACAGCGTCTGCTCGGTCTTCTCGCCGGTGCGGTTGTCGGGAAAGTCTTCCAGCGCGCCCGTCTGCGTGTCGAGCACCGCCAGCGACTCCTCATTCTTCGACTCCAAGGTCCCATAGCCGGCATTCACCGTCACCACGTAGCGCCCATCGGGCGAAACAGCCATCGACATCGGCAGGCTGTTCAGCCGTTGCGGATGCCCCGGAATCTCTCCGATCAGTTGCTTGCTGGTGGGCAGATCAATGGTCTGCGCCGCAACGTACGCTGTTCCTGAAGCGAGAACAAGACTGGTAGCCGTCAACAGAGCCCGAATATTCATGGCAAAACCTTAACAAATTTGCCCCGTTTGCGCTTCAACGCCTGATTACATCGGGTTTGCCGGGAGCATTACCAACGCGCGTCCGCTCGTAATCAGGCGCTTTTCGCAATTCCTGCTTAGAATCTGCTCATGAGCGATTCTCTTGCCTCCCTGTCCCAACTGCTTTCCGAAGTAATTCTCCCTAACCTCAAAGCAGTGCAGCGGAGCCAGGCAGAGCAGATCGCCGCCAACGACCGTCTCGAGCACGCCATCGAGGATCTGCGCACACATCTCGATTCACAATTCGCGCTGCTTTCCGCCCAGCTTACGGCCTGCCAGGCTGAACTGGCCGCTACGCAGGAGGCGTTAAAGGCAACGCAGATCGCCGCAGGCTTGCAACCACCGAACAGCAAGCTGCTCATCCACTGACCGGCACGCCCGGCCGCACTGGATCCTGTTTCTAAACTTCATAGTAAAAAATGACCTGTCATCCTGAGCGAAGCGTACTACAGCGGAGTCGAAGGACCTGCTTTTGGGAATGCCTATATTGACGTACTCAGCCGCTGACAAATGAGACGAATGTCTGTGCTGAAAAACGCGGGATTTGCCGTACCGGTCGCACCGCCATGCGGTAACCTTTTGAAATGCGAACGGTGCTGACGGCGGAGAAGCTTTGGAACGGGACGAGTCTCGTCGACCATCCAGTCATCCTGATTGAAGACGGCCGAATCGCCTCGATCCATTCCCGCACCGTATCCGAAAGCCCAGCCACCAGCGGCGACCAGGTTCTCGACTATCCCAACGCGACGCTGTCTCCGGCTTTTTTCGATGTGCACATTCACGGCGCTGCCGGCCATGACGTGATGGAAGCCACACCGGAAGCCCTGTCCACCATTGGCCGCTTACTCGCCTCGCACGGAACAGGCAGCTACTTGGCCACAACGGTCACTGCGCCTGTCGATGCGACGCTGCAATCGCTCTCAGGGCTGGCAAAGTTGCTGGCTCACCCCCCGGCTCCGACCGACACAATAACCTGGCCCATCGGCATTCATCTCGAGGGACCGTTTCTCTCGCATGCCAAGCGCGGCGTCCATCCGCCTGAGCTTCTGCTGGCGCCCGACATCGCCATCTTCGACCGCTTCTACGAAGCTGCCGAAGGCCAGGTCCGTCTCATCACACTCGCTCCCGAACTTCCCGGCGCAACGGAATTGGCAGCCCACGCAACCTCGCGCGGCGTCCGCGTTTCCGTGGGCCACTCCAATGCAACGGCCGCCGAAACCCGCGCCGCCATCGCCGCCGGAGCGGTAAGCGCAACACACACCTTCAACGCCATGCGCCCGCTCGATCACCGCGAACCGGGCATTCTGGGCGTCGTTCTCACCACCGATTCACTATTCGCCGAGCTGATCTGCGACGGCATCCACAACACTGCAGAGATGGTGAAGATCTGGTGGCGCTGCAAAGGCCCGGAGCGCGCCATCCTCGTCACCGACTCCATGAGCGCCACCGGCATGCCCGATGGCGAGTATTCCCTGGCCGGGTTCAAAATTCAAGTTGCAAACGGCAAGGCCTCTTTTGGCGATGTGTTGGCCGGCAGCGTTCTTACTCTCGACCGCGCCCTGGCCAACTTTCTCTCATTCACCGGCGCCACTGTGGAGCAAGGCCTGCGATTGCTCACCGCCAACCCCGCCGCCATGACCGGACTCAGCAACCAAGCCGGCTCACTCGCCATAGGCCAACCCGCCAACCTCGTCGTCGTCGACGCAAAGGGGAGCTTGGTAGCCTCGTTCCTCAACGGAAGGAAGACAACCCCTCTCGAATAGGCCGCATGAGGTCAGAGGCTTCCCAGGTCCCAGAAGCGAGACCTGGGGCACCCAGCTGGGAGCGGATCAAATGCCGGGTGCCCCATCCATCCGCAGTTTTTTCGCGGATGGGTGGGAAACCTCAAATCTCCGCAAGCCTCTTCGCCCGCCACAACGCGCCCTCCAATGAAACTGCGCCCTCGCTCGCCACCGGCATCTCTGGCGCGGCTGCCTTGAGTCCGGCGAAGAAGGCCTCTCGCACAATGGCCATCTTCTCCACCACTCCCCCCGTCCACGCCACCGGAACCTCGCCCGCAATCGCGTGCTTACGACGCAGCTTGGAACGCACCAGCAACACAAACTCCACCAGGTCGGCCGCGGCCTGGCGCAGAACTCCCAGCGCTACCGAGTCGCCAGCCTCGGCCAGTTCGTTCATGGCCGGAGCCAACGCCGCAAAGTCCGGGCCCGGCGTGCTGTTTCCAAAACCCACCATGTCTTCAAGGCTAGTGCTGCCCCAGATATCTCTGACCTTATCCAGAACCCGCGTAGGCTCCTCGCGGTCGTAAGCATGCAGCGCCCACCGCACGCTGTGCAGCCCGATCCAATACCCTGAGCCCTCGTCGCCCAGCCGCGAACTGTACCCGCCCGCACATTCGCGGCTCCCATTCGGCGCACGGCCAATCGTATTCGAGCCCGTCCCCGCAATCTGCAAGATGCCGGGCCCGCCTTGAAAAGCAGCATCCAGCGCAATCACTTCGTCGCCCACCACCTCAATGAGCGACGCGCCAAACTCCTTCAGCACCGCGGTAATCCACTCCGCAGTTCCCGGCACGCTGCAACTGGCCACGCCGCATGAAGCCGCATCCACGTGGTTGACGCCGGCCTGCGCATACACATCCTTGAGCAGCGCGCGCAGATTGGCCTCCGCCGCCTCCGCGCCCACGCGCAGCCGCTTGATCGAGCCGCTCTCAGCCCGCGCAAATACTCGCTCGGCCGACACGATGGAAGCCCGCGTCCGCGTCCCTCCACCATCAATCCCCAGCACAACACTCATTCTTCCGTGCTCCCAAGAATCTGCTGCTCTGTTTTTTTTGAATCAAAGATGAACCTGTCATCCTGAGCGAAGCGTTCTTCAGCGGAGTCGAAAGCCTGCCCTGAGCGTAGTCGAATGGGGACCTGCATTTGTTTTTCTGCAGCAGCCGCCACTCACTTCCCCGCATCGCCCCCACCATCACGCAACGTCCCCGCCAGCACATTCAAGCTCCCATCGCTCTTTGGAGCCGTCAACCCCAGCATGTGCGCCATCCATGGATAAAGATTCACATTCTCAAACGGCGCCACCGTCTTACCCACCGCAATATCTGGCCCAGCCGCAAAGAAACTCGCTTTCATCTCCGGCAGCTTGTGTGGATCGAACCCGTGCATCCCCAGAGTCGGCGGCTGATCCGGCTTGCCTTCCGGCGGCCCATGCGCGCGTATCGCATAGGGCCCTGTAGCAATCACCACCGGGTCGCCCTCGCGCGGATTCAGGTTGTAATTAAACTCCGCCGGCACATCCTTGCGCCGGTAAACGAAGAACTGCGGCGAAGCCTTCTTCAGCTGGTTATAAACGCGGACGCGGTCGTCCTCCGTCTTGGCGTAGAGCAGCGTCCCGACGGTATCGAAGCCGGTCAAATCGGCAAGCTGATCCAGCGTCACCCATCCGCCCTGCACCTTGGCCATGCCGTGATCGCTGACGACGACAAGATCAATCGGCAAACTCGTCGCATCTAGTCCAGCCTTCAGCTTGCCGACAAGCCCATCCACCTTGAGCGCGGCGGCCTTGGTCTCCGGAGCCTCAGGACCGAACTCGTGCCCCTCATGATCCGGCTCGGAGTAGTAAAGCGTAATGAAGTGCGGCCGGTCCGCCACCGGAAGCCGCAGCCACGCAAGCACCTGCTCAATGCGCGCCGTATCGTCGATCTTGTCGTCGAATTTCAAATAATACGTCGGCTGGAAACCGGCAATCTTGGCCTCCGACCCCGGCCAGAAAAAGCACGCAGTGCGCATTCCCTGGCTCTCCGCAAGGCTCCACAACGGAGTGCCCGCGTACCACGAGCCATCCGTCACCACCTTCGCGTCCGCAATGCCATAGCGCGCCTGTTTCGTCTCGTCGTAAAAGCTGTTGGCCACCAGCCCGTGGTGCTCGGGATAAAGCCCGGTCACGATCGTGAAGTGGTTGGGAAAAGTCAGCGACGGATAGCTCGGCAGCATCCCCTGGGGCGCCCAGACCCCGTGCTTGCCCAGCGCGAGCAGATGCGTTGCGCCAAATGTCTTCGCGTAGTCCCAGCGAAACCCGTCCAGCGACACCAGCACCACATAATGCGCGCTCTGCGCCGCCGCTGAGTTCGGCCCGTTATCGACATGCAGCACCGGCAACGGCGGATTCGGCGGCGAAGAAACAGGCGCCTGCTGAGCAACCAGCCCAAGCCCGAAAACCAGAACCAGCGACGCAAGAGCCCACCGGCTCAGGGCGCGAAATCGCATGGGAAACACCCCCGCTCAAGCTTAACGCACAGGCAGGCGCAATGCCGCCCACTGTGAATACCGCGACCTCGTAGCCCCGCAGCCCAGGAGCTCGCGCGGCAACGAAATTCGAAAACGACAAAGTCGTGCAGGGTCTCCTTCACCAATGTGTGCGACGTAATGGGCGTCGCTGGTATACGATTTCCGCATGGCCCGCCTTCGCATTTTTCTCACCGCATTTTTCGTCTTCGCCTTCGCCATAACCCATGCGGCCGCGCAAAGCGTTGCTCCCGCGCCGCCGCTCGGCTGGAATAGCTGGGACGCCTATGGCCTCACCATCGATGAGAACGACTTCCGCGCCAACGCCACTGTTCTCGCCGGCCTGCGCCAATTCGGCTGGGAGTACGCGGTCATCGACGAAGGCTGGTACATGGAGAATCCGTTCGGCAACAACCTGGAGACGCGCAAATACCTCTGGGACGCGAACGGCATTCTCATTCCCACCGTCAACCGCTTCCCCACCTCAGCCAACGGCGCCGGGTTCAAGCCGCTCGCGGATTGGGTTCACTCCAAAGGCCTCAAATTCGGCATTCACATCGTGCGCGGAATTCCACGGCAGGTAGTGAAAGAAAACCTTCCCATCGCCGGTTCAAACTTCCATGCCGCCGACGCGGCAGACATGACCTCGCCCTGCCCGTGGGACGATGGAAACTGGGGTGTTGCAGACAACGCCGCCGGCCAGGCCTATTACGATTCGATGTTGCGCAAGTATGCCGCCTGGGGGCTGGACTTCATCAAGGTCGACTGCATCAGCAGCCGTCCCTACCGCATTACTGAGATCAAGCAGATTGCGGCAGCCATCAAAAAAACGGGCCGGCCGATCCTGCTGAGCCTGTCGCCCGGCCCAACTGCACTGGAAAACGCCGCCGAGGTGGCTCAGTACGCACAGATGTGGCGCATTGCCGACGACCACTGGGATGGGTGGGACTTCGAGCACAAGCCCGCCGACGGGGAGTTCCCCTTCGGCACGCACGTAGCTTTCGATCGCCTGGCCAAATGGGTTCCGTACGTCGGCCCGGGAAGCTGGCCGGACGAGGACATGCTTCCGATAGGCTCGCTCACACCGCATCCCGGATGGGGCGCGCCGCGCCAATCGCGCCTGACGCCGGACGAGGAGAAAACCGAATTCACCCTCTGGTGCGTATCCCGTTCTCCGCTGATTCTGGGCGCGAACCTCACCAAACTCGACAGCTATACGCGCTCGCTGATCACCAACCAGACGCTTCTCTTCATCGATCAGGGCTCGTCCTTCAGCCGCCCCGTTGAAGGCCTGGGTGGTGGATTCGAGAACGCTCGCGTATGGCGCGCTACCATCAACACTCCCGGCGCACGCGGTTACGCCGAGTATTTCGCCTTCTTCAACCTCGACAGCAAGCCCGTCACGCTGCGCACCACCTGGAAGGAACTCGGCCTGGACGACAAGAAACACGCCGCCGAAGACGTGTGGACAAGCGACGCCGGCAAGCCGTCCAAGGATGTAAGCGTAACCCTGCCCGCACACGGCAGCACGGTGGTCGAAGTGCAATAAGGCAACCCATCGCCAGCCCCGTCGGACGGAGCTCATTGACAATAGACCTGTCATCCTGAGCGAAGCGTACTTCAGCGGAGTCGAAGGACCTGCTTTTTCTTTGCGGGACCCACACAAATCAACTCGGATTCAACACGCTCACTGCGCGCCTTGCTCATTGTGCGAAACTTGAGTGTGCGGCAGACGGTTCCCCCATAGAGCCACCAAGCCGACAGGACCGTCTTATGCCCGTTCTTCGTTCTGCTTTCATTGCACTTTCCCGCAATCGTCTTTTGCGCAATTTTTGCGAGAGCTCTCGCTTCGGCCGGAAAATGAGTTCCCGCTTTGTGGCCGGCATGGAGATTGGCGATGCTCTGCGCGTTGCCGAGGCCCTCAATCATCAGGGCATGCTGGTCACGCTGGACTCGCTTGGCGAAAGCGTGAGCTCCGAAGTCGAGGCCCACCGCGCCGCCGAAATCTATCATGAATTGCTCGATTGGATCGATGCGCGCAAGATCAATGCGAATATCAGCGTCAAGCTAACGCAGATGGGACTTGAATTATCGCCTGAGCTCGCTGCAGGCATCGCCGAGAGCCTGGCGCGGCACGCTCATGCCAAAGGCAACTTTCTGCGCATCGACATGGAAGATTCGTCGCTCACCCAGGTCACGCTGGACATCGTGTACCGTCTGCACGCGCGCCCCGAGCTGCGCGGGGCCATCGGCATTGTCATCCAGGCCTACCTTTACCGCTCCCAGGCAGACATCGAACAGCTCATTGCCGAGGGCATACGCGTGCGCCTCTGCAAGGGCGCATACAAGGAGCCAACCGAGGTGGCCTTTCCCGCCAAGGCGGACGTGGACAAGAACTACATCCAGCTCAGCCACATGCTTCTGGAAAGCCCCATTTATCACGGCTTGGCCACGCACGACGAGGCCATGATCGCCGCCGCCAAAGCGTACGCCAGGCAGCACGGAATCGAGCCGGCCCGGTTCGAGTTTCAAATGCTCTATGGAGTGCGCCGCGATCTGCAGCGGATGCTGGTGAAGGAGGGCTACAACGTGCGCGTCTACGTTCCCTTCGGCCGCGAGTGGTATCCCTACTTCATGCGCCGGTTGGCGGAGCGCCCGGCCAATGTGCTCTTCCTGGCCAGGAACTTCTTCCGCTCTTGAGACGATCTACTTCGGTCGACACGTGAATCGAAAATACTCTACGGCGGATTAGGAAATACTGTATCCCGGAAGCAGCACCCTGAAGTCGGCGCGACCCCAAGGAGCGACGACCTTGCACGCCATTGAAGACGGCTACATCTTTTCCTAATACGCCTTAATCGCCGCTGTTTTGCTGCATGCTGCGCTTTTTGCGAATATATTGCTTTCTTATCATGATCGTGTTTCTGCAAATGGGGCATTCCCAGGGATAGAAACCAAAGATAGGATAGACCCTGATTTGCAGAAAACCCTGCCGCGCGAGCCGGCGCAGGGGGTTTCCGCATTCTCCGCAATGCATATGAGATCTGCTGCCAATCACCTTTGCACAACTCCGTCGACCCGAGGGCCGTTGATTCTATCCTGACTCTGGGCCATAAAACCTAAACCCCATGACTTTGTGTAATCGAAGAATTATACCACCGGCAATTGGTCAATTTAAGTTTTGGAATCTGCAATTTCGGACGCCCCACCATTCACATGGTATTTCGGGCCTCGTTGCAGAGCCTCGTTCAAGCGCCCCAGTCCCTGTCCCGCCAAGTCCGCAACCGCGCAGGCCAGCGTCGGCGAGGCATTCAACGACTCCGGCCTCTGCAGCTTGATTCCGAGTTTGGCGGCATACTCGCGAAACAGAATATCCACATCGAAAAGAATTTCCACGTGGTCGCAGAGAAATCCGATCGGCTGCAGCACAACAGCCGTCACGCCCGCCGCGGCAATGGAATCGAGAGTGCTTTCAACGCTCGGGCCGATCCAAGGGCCGCCGCTTGCCCCCTGGCTCTGAAAGGCAAACCACCACTGGGAAATTTCCGGAACGCTCGCGGCCACCAGCGCGGCGGTACCCTTGGCCTCTTCTGCGTAAGGGTCGGCGCCCTCGCCCGGCCAAAGGCGCGGCTGGCCGTCGTTCGCTGCGGAAGCCTCCACGGTTCGGGAAGGCACGCTATGCGCCGTGAACAGCACCGGAGCCGGGCCACCAGTCTCCGCGCTCAGCTTGCTCAACGCGGGCCGCAGCCGCTCGGCAAAGGCTTCAATCAGCAGCGGGTGATGCGCCCATCCCGCGGTAAAGTCGATGCGTATGCCGGATGCTTCGGCTTCCACGGCTCGCCGATAGAGGCCCACGCTGGTGCGCGAGTTCTGCGGCGCCATGCACAAGACTGCGGCCTCTTCCACGCCGTCCGCGCGCATCTGGCGCACCACGTCGGGAATGTAGGGCCGCCAGTTGCGCATACCCACGTAGACTTTCACCGGCTGCCCGGCCGCGGCCAGCTCGGCTTCCACCAGCCTGCCTTGCTCCAGCGTGATCTCTGTCAGCGGGCTCCTGCCAATCAGCGAATAGCGGTGCTGAATCTCTTCAATCACCGCCTGCGGCAGCGGACGGCCGCTCACCACATTGCGCAGGTACTCCGGAATCTGCTCAACCGTCTCCGGCGTCCCGTGCGCCAACAACAGTACAGCTTGTTTAGCCATTGGCGCTCGCTCCATCCGTGTGCAGCCGGAACTCGCGCACCATGCGAACGACGGCCTGAACATTTTCCACCGGTGTCTCCGGCACGATGCCGTGGCCAAGATTGAAAATGTGCCCAGGGCGTCCATTGGCGGCGCGCAGAATCTCATTCACGCGCAACTCCAGCACCTCCAGCGGCGCAAACAGAGTGATGGGGTCCAGGTTGCCCTGCACCGCGTGTCCGTGGCCCACCGCGCGCCAGCCTGCATCGAGCGGCTGCCGCCAGTCGAGGCCAATCACGTCGGCGCCGGTTGCGGCCATGTCGCTCAGCAAGCCAGCGGTCTCCACGCCAAAGTAAATCACCGGCACACCCATCTGCTGCACCGCGCGCACCAGCCGCTTTGAAGCCTCGAAGGCGTATTCGCGGTAATCGGTAAGCGAGAGCGCGCCCACCCAACTGTCGAAGATCTGGATCACGTCCGCCCCAGCCAGCACCTGCAAGCGGCAATAGTGCTCCAGCACGGTGACGATCTTGTCCAGCAACAGCCGCCAGGTCAGCGTGTCGCGATACATCATCTGCTTGGTGTGGATGTAATTTCTTGATCCGCCGCCCTCGATCATGTAGCTGGCCAGCGTGAACGGCGCGCCGCAGAAGCCGATGATGCCCAGCCGGTCACGAAAATGCGTTGCCACCTTCTGAATCGCCCGCGCCACATACCCCAGCTCATCGGCGCGATCGGTGCGCAGAGCACGAACATGCTCCGCGGTGCGGACAGGGTGATGAACCACCGGCCCCTCGCCCGCCTGAAATTCGAACGGCAAGCCCATCGGCTCGAGGGGCAGCAGCAGATCGGCGAAGATGATGGCCGCGTCAACACCGAGCTTTTCCGCGGCGGTGATGGTGACTTCGGCGGCAATGTCCGGCTGCTTGCAAATCTCCACCAGCGTGTGGTGCTTGCGCACGTCGCGGTACTCCTGCATATACCGCCCCGCCTGGCGCAGAAACCACACCGGCGTTCGGTCGACAGGCCGGCGCAGACAAGCGCGCACAAAGCGGCTGCCGTCGAGAATGGTGTCGGGAACAATCTCGATGGCGGGGATTGGATCGTTGGGTCGCATATGAACTCAATTTTAACGAATTCGAGCGCGGCCCTCCGCCGGGTTCTTCCCTCCGAGTCGTTAGGGCTTCAACAATCCACGAATATCCTTCAGCAGGCGGAACAGATGATAGGGGTCGGTTGGAGAAGAAATAAAGTCGAAGTGCTCATAAAAGGCTCGGGCCTGGTCGTCCTTGGCGTGGACGGCGAGGGCGCGAATTCCGGCAATGTCAGCCGCCTGAAGAGTGCGCAGCATTGCGTCTTTGAGAAGACTCGCCCCGAGTCCCTTCCCTTGCCATGGCAGAGCGATGGCAAGACGAGCCAGCAGCATGATCGGAACCGGATAACGAGCAAGCCCCTTGGTCAGGCGTTCGTGAGCGCCTTCGTTTTCAACCTGCCCGACGACCAGAGAGTAATAGCCGGCTATTTCATCGTCCGCCAGAACCAGATACGTGCGGGATGCGCCTGCCTGCTGATTTTGCAGCGCGAAGCGTATGAGGAATCGATTCAACGGCTCACTTCCGCAATCGAATGCATCGACCACGTGGCTGCGGTCGAGTTTTTCGAACCGGAGTGAGGCCAACTAGATGATGCCTTTCTCAACGACACTTGGCTCGTTGAGCAACCGCGCCATGCGCGGGGCCGGCTTGGGCGCAGCGTCCAACGCGGCTTGAAACGCCTTCCATTGCTCCGCGCTCAGCCGGAACCGCTGCCGGTCCGGCAGAGTTTCCTCCGCGCGTGCAAGCGCGCTCTCAAGAACGAACTCGCTCACCGACCTGCTCGCCGCCTTGGCCGCAGTCTGCAGTGTGCGCTTTGCCGTCTGGCTGAGACGCAGATCGAGCTTTTCCGTTCGCGCTTCGGTTCGCATCTCGCGACGCCTCGCAATGGTCGGCATGGTTGTCCCTGCAAAACTGCTACCCATCGACGATACCATATTTGCCCGACAATGTCATGACTGCGAGATCTGGCTCCCGATGCGGCGGGACCCGTATTGCAACCCAGGTCGTTCACCTGGGAGGAGCGACGGGAGCATTTACCCATTCACACTTTCCGTGGTTTCAAGTGCGCTACAATAGTTACGTCAGTTACATTGTAAGGAGCTTCTCGTGAGCACAATCCATTCCACCGTCATCAGCATGCGCCTGCCCGTGGAGAGCGGAAAGCGCCTCAAGCGCATGGCCCGCCGCCACGGCTGGACGGCCAGCGACGCCAGCGCCCGGCTCGTCGAAGAGGGCCTGCGGCGCGCGGAATTTGCCTTCATCGACTTTCGCGACTCCGCCGCCGGCCGCCAGGCCTGCATTCAGGGCAGCACATTGGCTGTTTGGGAAATCGCAATGCTCCTGCGCAGCTATCGGGGAAACGCAGAATCTGTGGCACGCCACCTGAAATGGCCGCCGATGAAGGTGCAGGCGGCAATCCACTACGCCGAGGCATTCAAGGGCGAGATCGACGCAGCGATTGCCGACAATGACATGGCAGATTTTAGGTCGATTAAACGCATGTTGCCGCAGGCCGCGGAGTTTGTCGCGGGCAAGAGCGCAAAGCGCTGAGATGCTGCGGCTGCTGCTGGATGAGCACATCTCGCCGGATGTAGCCGGAGGTTTGCGCCGTGCCGGACGCAAAATCGACGTTCACGCATTGGCCGAGTGGGATAATGGAAGCTTCCTGGGCCAGGGCGACGAAGCCATTCTGCGAGAAGCAGCCGCCCAGGGATTGACCTTGGCCACCTATGACCGAAGAACCATTCCGCCGCTGCTGAAGGCCTGGGCAGAAGCCGGACTGAAACACGGCGGAGTCATCTTCGTAGACGAAAAGACCATCTCGCCGGCAGACATTGGCGCCCTGGTGAGGGCTCTTCGCGAACTTGTTCACGAGGCCGGAGACTGGGACTGGCGCGATAGAATCTGTTTCCTGCGGCGATAATGCGTTATTGCGCCGCGCCCTGCTTGGTCTCCACACGCAGCACGCGAATCTCCGGATAAGCCCCGTCCCAATCGGGGCTCACTCTGTCGAAGATGATCCTGAAGTCGCGCCCGTCACCCGGCGAAAGCGGCGCAGCAGAAACCGGCTCCAGATCCACATAAGGCTGGCGCGTTCGAATCAGTCGCAAAGGAAGAGTCTCATTCTGCGCGACCTCGTGGGCAAAGGTGCGAAATAGAACCTGCACTGTGATTCCAGTGACCGTGCGTGCGCCGGTATTTGCGATGTGGCCGTCGAGGTAGGTCACCTTGCCTCCGGCCAGGTTCGACGACTCGCTCATCGCCAGGCCGGTGATGGGCAGGCTGGGCGCATACGCATCCAGAGCGGCGGAGATGGGCGTCACCGTGGCCGTGGACTTGCCGTGTTCGAGCATCAACACAACCACCGCGGCCACCAGCACAACCACCACCGCGGCAATAATCGTCGGCAGCCAGTTGCGCTCCTGCGGCTCATCGCGACGCGCGGCGGAGGGAACGAGTTGCGGACCAGAGCTCACGAGCGGATTCTACACCGCGAGCAAGGTAAATGTCAGGCATCCCTCGTTCTTGTTATCCAGAAACTCTAATTCGCCATTGGCAACCGCATTACGGGAAGCAGAACCTTGATTCCGTGTTTGCACTCTGCGGAACCTTCTGCTGCAGGTTCTGGGGCCAGAAATGCAAACGCAACCCGTGCAATGGATGCCTCTGCATCCCACTGCATGGACGTGAAGAAAGGCCGCCTCGATGCAGTCCACTTCCCAATCCGCGCCCATCCTTCCCGAGTCGTGCGGCCTCGAGCAACTTCGGAAACGCGATGACCTGGCCTATCAGGCCGTAACCGTCGCGGCCATTCTGCTGCTGCTGGGCAGCCTTTGGGTTTTCTGAGACCCGCCTTCAACCAGCCGACATCTCCTTACTAGCCCGCCTCAGGCCGCGCCGTGCGGAACATGGCCACGATGTACCAGGCGATGGTGGCGAAGATCGCCGCAAAGCACACCGCCGCGAGCACCGCAGGCAGTCTCAATCGTCCCTCTCGGGCAGCGCCGATAATGGCCCACTCAATCCAGGCGAACAGGGAGACCGACTCCACCTTGATCCAAACGATCATGTTCAAAGCGACAGCCTGAAGACGCGCGCGGTTCTCATCGGTCATGCGAACCGGGTAATTGAACATCGAGGGAAAGCGCGCAACTATCGTCAAGCCCGCGTAATTCGCCAGAGCAATTGCCGGAATCAGCAGCAGGATGGTCGGCGATCCCCATCCATCCGGTTGGCCGTTCAGCTTGAAGTGAGTGGCAATTCTGTCCGGCAAGCGATCAGCGCCGTACACCGCGCCATAGGTGACCCAGCACATGAATGCCAGCGCTGCGATACCAATGATTTCCAGGGTTCTGCGCATGGCGTCCTTTCTGCCATGGGAATTCTATCGAAACGAACCAGCAATTCGAGCGCTACGTTCACCCGAACCGAGCCCGCTTGACGGTTTGCCGAAAGTCTTCTCCGGTCATCTCCACGCGTACGCACATCTCCGCCAGGCGAGACCGCATGCGGTCGCCGATGCGGTCGCCGAGAGTCTGTTCCCGTGCCGCGTGTTCCAGGTCAGTCTTCGCGCCCCCACCTGCTGCCTGGTCGGGATAGTTAGTAGTGATGATCGTCGTCTGCCGGTCGTTGTAGCGCGTATTCAGAATCAGCGCCACGGTGTCCCATACCCACTCATTCGGCTTCTGCGCGCCCAGATCGTCGAGCACCAGCACTTCGGCGGCAAAGACGGGCTTGAGCAACTCAAGCTCGGTGGTGTTCACCTGCGGGTTGTAACTGTTCTGAATATTCTTCAGCAGCTCGCGATAGTCGCAGAAGAGCCCCTTGACGCCGCGCTCCCGAACGAGGCGCCGGAGGACGCCAACCGCCAGATGAGTTTTGCCCACTCCGATGGAACCGGTGAACAGCAGTCCTTTCCCGGCCGTGTCAACGGGATAAGCTTCAACAAATTTGCGCGCTGTCAGGTGTGCTCGGCCAAGAGAGGGATCGGCCCCGCGAATAATATCGTAGCCGTCGAGATCGTAATGGCGGTAACGCTCTGGAATGCGCGCCGCAGCCAGCCGCCGTTCCTCGCGCAGCATTTCCTGGCAATCGCAGGCGCGAGAAACCCATTGACCGGCCGCGTTCACCACGCGCACCAGTCCCACTCCGTCGCAAATCTGGCAGACGCTCATCTGCATTCAAGCGTAGCGCACCGGGCGCCTTTGTCTGGCGGTGCATTGTGCGCCCCCGACTGTGGAAAATTGCGCAATCTCCTGCGGCATTTCCATTGTGGGAATCACGAAGAGTTCTTGGGCACAAGAACCCGCGAAATGCCCGTAAATCCTGATCTCAGAGCCTTCATCAGTGTGAATGAAAAAGAAATATATTAGTCCACGGCCGGGGGTTTGCAGGCAATCACCCGTAAGTTATTCAAGTAGTCAACTTACGTTACAGCTTGGCGATTGACTTTGCCCCCATGCGCGCATAGGATTCGGACCGAATTTCATTGAAATTTCTGGGGGTGGCTGTGTTTCAAAACCGGTCTTGGTGTGCTCTGCGGATTAGTGTTCTTTTCAGCTTTTTTGTCACCACTTTTTTCGCCGTGATCAGCATAACCGGATGCGGAGGCAGCGCCCCGCCGGTCAGCGTCGCAGTTACGGCAGCGGCCAAAACGGTGGATGGAACCGATTCGACTACCTTATCGGCCACCGTGACCAACGACCAGAATAGTGCGGGCGTGACCTGGACCGTAAGCGGTGGCGGCACGCTGTCCAATACCACCACGACTGGCGCTACCTACACGGCGCCCACGGCCACCAATTCCGCGATCAATGCGACCGTGACGGCCACCTCGGTGGCAGACAACACTAAGTCTGCAAGCGCCACAATCAGCGTGCCGGCTGCGCCCGCCATCACCACCACGGCCTTGACGGCAAACGTGGGAGTTCTTTTCAGTTCCACGCTCTCGGCGACCGGCGGCATCTCTCCCTACAAGTGGTCCGTGACCAAGGGCTCGCTTCCCACCAGCTGGAGTCTCAGCTCTGCCGGTGTGGTTTCGGGTCCCGCCCCCGTGGCCGGTGAGGCTGGAACCACAGACGTGACCATTGAAGTCACTGACTCCGGCACAGCAACCGCCCTCACCGCCACGCAGCAACTGGCGATCACCATCAACCCGGCCCCAGCGATCACGTTTGCCACCCCAATGCTGCCGGCCGCGGTCTTCAACACTCAATACACGGGAGGGGTTTCCGCGGCCGGCGGCGCGGGAGCGTTGACCTACAGTCTCAACACCGGCGCCCTGCCCAACAATCTAAGTCTCAATCCGGGAACCGGCGCCATTACGGGAACGGCCACCAAGGCCGGCGCATTCAGTTTCACCATCAAGGCTGCCGACGCATTCGGAGACTCGGCGATTTCGCCCCCTTATGGCATCACGGTCAGCTATTCTCCGGTGAACATTGTCCCCTCGGGCGGGAGTTTGCCCGTAGCCTACGCCGGTTCGGCCTACTCCGCCACGCTGACGGCTTCCGGCGGCAGCGGAACAGGCTATGCATGGACAGCTACCGGGCTGCCCTCATGGCTCAGCATCTCGCCCACCACCGGCGCCCTGACCGGCAAGCCCACAACGGCTGCATCCGCCGTCAGCTTCACGGTCAAAGTTACCGATTCCGCCAGCAACATCGGCAGCGGAACCTATTCCGTGACCGTGGATCCGGGCGTCAGCATCGCTCCCTCGGGAGGAAGCCTTCCCACTGCCTACGCCGGCTCGGCTTACTCCACCACGCTGACAGCTTCTGGCGGCAGCGGGACGGGCTATACATGGACAGCCACCGGGCTGCCCGCATGGCTCAGCATTTCACCCACCACGGGCGCCCTGACCGGCAAACCCACCGCGACAGCATCTGCGGTCAGCTTCACGGTTACAGTCGTAGATTCGGTCGGGAACACCGCCAGCGGCAACTACAACGTGACTGTGAAGGCGGGAATCAGCATCGCTCCCCCGGGCGGAGCTCTGCCAGCGGCCTACGCCAATACCCTCTATTCAACCACCCTGACGGCTTCCGGCGGCAGCGGGACGGGCTATACCTGGTCGGCCACCGGCCTGCCCTCGTGGCTGAGCATTTCACCCACCACAGGCGTCCTTACGGGAACGCCAACCACGGCCCCGGCCGCCATCCAATTCACGGTCACGGTCACTGACTCGGCCGGCAACACCGACAGCGGATCCTACACTCTGGCCGTGAACGTGGGGGTCAGCATCGCCCCCTCGGGCGGAAGCCTGCCCACGGCCTATGTTGGCGCGACTTACTCCACCAAGCTGACGGCATCCGGCGGCAGCGGGACCGGCTATACCTGGTCCGCCACCGGCCTGCCTTCCTGGCTTAGCATCTCGCCCACCACCGGCGCCCTCACCGGCAAGCCCACAGTGGCTGCATCCGCCGCCAGCTTCACGGTCAAAGTTACCGATTCAGCCCTCAACACCGGCAGCGGATCCTATTCCGTGACAGTGGATCCGGGCGTCAGCATCGCTCCCTCGGGCGGAAGCCTGCCCGCGGCCTACGTTGGCGCGACTTACTCGACCACGCTGACCGCTTCTGGCGGCAGCGGGACGGGCTATACCTGGTCGGCCACCGGCCTCCCCTCCTGGCTCAGCATTTCACCCACCACCGGCGCACTGACCGGCAAGCCCACCGCGGCGGCGTCCGCGGTCAGCTTCACGGTTACGGTCGTCGATTCGGCCGGCAACACCGCCAGCGGGAGCTATAGCGTAGCCGTGAACGCGGGAATCAGCATCACCCCTCCGGGCGGAGCTCTGCCCGCGGCCTTCTCCAATGCCCTTTATTCATACACGCTGACCGCCTCCGGCGGCAGCGGAACGGGCTATGTCTGGTCGGCCGCCGGCCTGCCCTCGTGGCTAAAAATCGCGCCTTCAACAGGCGTTCTTTCCGGAACGCCCACTGCGACTGCATCCGCTGTCAGCTTCACCGTTACGGTCACGGATTCGGCCAGCAACACCGCCAGCGGAAGCTACTCCGTGACAGTAAACGTGGGAATCGGCATCAACCCCTCGGGCGGAGCTCTGCCCACGGCCTACGTTGGCGCGGCGTATTCAACCACGCTGACGGCATCCGGCGGCAGCGGGACGGGCTATACCTGGTCGGCCACCGGGCTGCCTTCATGGCTGACCATCGCGCCTGCAACAGGCGTTCTGTCCGGAATGCCCACTGCGGCTGCGTCCGCCGTCAACTTCACGGTCAAGGTTACAGATTCGGCCAGCAACACCGGCAGCGGATCCTATTCCGTGACCGTGAATCCGGTCGTCA
>Ga0302326_10002140_pt1 | contig 48553 bp, 43 predicted proteins | sample Palsa_T0_3_FD_202264 | JGI IMG/M metagenome (GOLD analysis project Ga0302326, IMG submission 202264) | Peat permafrost microbial communities from Stordalen Mire near Abisko, Sweden - Palsa_T0_3 | ecosystem: Environmental > Terrestrial > Soil > Palsa > Peat permafrost | place: Sweden: Abisko... | reverse complement strand
GGTCGACGAGTTTTCCGAAGCCCTCGACCCGGAGGTCCGCGAGCTTCACGGTGCGATCTCTGAACCTTCGAAGGCAGCGAGCGCGTAGCGCAAGGCGGCCTCGCCTTCGGGTCCCCGTTCGAGCAGATCGCGCACGACGTGCCCGCGCACCGTCGGCTCGCGGGCGATGCTTTCGTAGTCGAACGATACCGTTGCGTTTTCGAGCGCGAGCGAGCCGACCGTTGCCCCAGCTTGCTGCTGCAAAAGGGCAAGATCGAGGCGCGTGTGCGGAGCGACTGCGCCGACCAGACGCAAGCGCAGATAGTCGCTTGGACCGTACGGCGCAAGGGCCGTTACCACGCGCTCGTGCGCCGCGTTTTCGTTCGTTACGCCCTCCAGATCGCAATCGAGCTCGAGCAAGCGGGTATGCGCGGTCGCAAGGTGCTCGAGCTGCACTTCGCCGTTTTCGATCGTCACGAGGAAGGCACCGTGGAGGTTGCCCTCGCCGAACTTGATCGGTTCGGGCGAACCCGGGTAGGCCAAGACCGGGCGCCCCGCCTGGCTGACCACGTAGCCGCCGTGATAGTGGCCGGTCAGCAACAGCGTGGCGCCGGATGCGACGACGTCCGCGGCGCTGAATGGCGCGGTCGCGCGTTTGTTCGGCGGGCAACGCTCCTCGTCGCTACCGTGCACGAGCGCGATCTGCACACCGGCGCGCTCGAATTGCACGTTTTCGAATGGGCGGCCGGGTTCGGCCGGCGTATGCCCAAAACCGTACAACGTCAGGCCTTCCGCGAGCGGGTACGCGCGCCAAGCCGCTTCGTTGAAGACCCGCACGTTCTCGGGAAGGTCGCCGCGCGCCAAGAGCGAGGACGGTGCGTGCGGATCGTGGTTGCCGGGCGCAATGAAGACGGGTTTCCCGAAGCGCGCGAATTGCTCGAACAAGAAACGCACCGTTTGCGGGCCGGCGCGTTCGCTCTCGTAGAGATCTCCGCCGATCGTCAGCGCATCGGCGTCGCGCGCCAGCGCTTCGTCGATGATGCGCACGAAGGCATCGGCCAAGGCTTTGCGGCGAGCACTGCCGCCCCGGGTGCCCGGGAACGTGGTTTCGAGATGAACGTCGGCACAGTGAACGATACGAAACGGCATCGTTACGTAAGGTGCCGCCCGAACCAGGACAGGGTCCGAGTCCACGCATCCGAAGCGGCGGTTGCGACATATGAATCGCGCGTGTCATCGAAGAACGCGTGTCCCGCTTCGGGGTAAATTTTGAAGTCATGCGCTTTGGCGAGTTCGGTCAAGCGGCCATCGAGCGCGGTCACGTCGGCAGCTAGAATGCTCGTGTCGCGCTGCCCCCAGTTTCCGGCGAGCGGAACGCCGACGTGATCGGCATAATCGAGCGCGATCGGGGTGATCGTGCCTTGATTGCCCGTCGTGCCGTAGCGAACTTTTCCGTAGAAGACGACCGCGGCCGCGAAACGGGCCGCATTGTCGACGGCTTGCCGCAGCGTGATGGCGCCGCCCATGCAGAATCCCATGACTCCGACCTTGCGGCCGGGCGAGCCGCCCGCGGTGCGCACGTGTTTGGCCGCGGCTGCCAGGTCTGCGTCGACGACATCGTCGGAGAGCTTGGCAGCGATGTCGCGAAAGGGCGCGAAGTCGGTCGCGCCGTCGCCGTTCGGAGCCGCCAAGCCCGTGTAGAGATCGGGCGCAACGGCGATGAACCCGGCCTTTGCCAAGCGCCGGACCGTGTCGCGTAGTTGCGCATCGACGCCCCAGATTGCTTGCACGACGACGAGCGCGGGTGTGGCGGGGCCCGCATCCTTCGGCTCGGCGATATAGGCGTCGAGCGTGCGCTCGCCGCCCGGCGCTGCGTAGCTGATCGTGGAATGCAACGCAACGATTGCCGGGTCAACTTCGGAGACGAGCGGCGGATGCGGTTTGCCGAGTTCGGCGCTCTGAGCGAACGCGGCCAGCGCGGCGCCGCCGAACGCGCTCGCGCCGGCGGACAATCCGACGAATGCGCGGCGTCCCAAGGAGGGCGACAAAGCGTGCGCTGGGTCGGTCAAGTCGGGCATCGGGCGTGCTTTCTTAGAGGAAGGAGAGATCGGTCGCCTGTGGCGTGCAGTCGTTTTCCGCAAGCCAGGCCGCGTCCCACAGCCGCGATCGATAGCGCTCTCCGCCATCGCAGAGAATCGTCATGACCGTGCTGCCCGCCGGCAGCGTCCGTGCGATTCGCGCCGCACCGGCGACGTTGAGCGCGGCCGAACCGCCGAGGTACAAGCCTTCTTCGCGCAAGAGCCAGTAGGCCATTTCGGTCATCGTGCGATCGTCGACGCGCACCGCGTCGTCGACCGGTGCATCCTTGAAATTATCGGTGATGCGCTTGATGCCGATCCCTTCGGCATTCGAATCACCTTCGAACTCGAGCGTGTCCGCCTTCACGTAGCAGTAGAGCGCCGAACCGTAGGGATCGCACACGTACGTGCGCACGGCGCGATTTTGTTCGCGCAGAAACAATGAGGTTCCGGCGAACGTGCCGCCGGTTCCACACGCGGCGACGAACGCGCCGAGCTCGTTGCCGAATGCGCGCCAGATCTCGGGACCGGTCGTCTGGTAGTGCGCGCGCCGGTTCGCCAAATTGTTGAACTGATCGCCCCAGACGGCATTCGGGGTTTGCTCGGCGATCCGCTTGGCTACGTGATAGTAATTGTCCGGATTGGTGAACGCGACGGCCGGCACGATGCGCACGTCGGCGCCGATCGTTCGCAGGAAGCCGATCTTCTCGGGCGACTGGTCGTCGGGAACGACGATGATCGAACGGTATCCGCGCGCATTTGCGATCAGCGCCAGGGCAATACCGGTGTTGCCGGCGGTGCCTTCGACGATCGTGCCGCCCGGGCGCAAGCGCCCCGCCTGCTCGGCATCGTCGACGATGCCTTTCGCAGCCCGGTCTTTGACGGAACCACCGGGGTTGAGGAACTCGGCCTTGCCGACGATCGTGCGTCCGATTGCTTGCGACAATTTGGGGAGCACGATATGAGGAGTGTTACCGATCGTTCCTGCAAAACCGCTTCCGCTCACGATTGATAAAGTTCCCCGCAGGAAACGTAGTGGTCGATGTGTTGCGGCGACCAGTGAACGTTGACGACATAATTTCCCGACAGCAATTTCGATTCGGGCGCGGCGACGATCGTTCGCGAGTAGCCGTTGACGACCGGAGCGAGACCGAAAGCGGGCTTCGGATCGAGCGTAGCGCAGCTATGGCCGCGGTGAATGTGGGCCGGCTGCGGATGGCCGGGCGGCTCCGATTCCAGGTGGATGACGAGCAGCGTGCCGGCGCGGCCGTGGCCGAAGAGCGTAACGGTGCCGGCTTCGCCGGAATTGTTCTGCTGCGCCATGCCCAGTTTCGTGCCTGCCCCCGTGTCGTCCGGATCGATCTGCGCGACGGCCGCGCTCACGCATGCGAGCGTTGCAAACACAGCGCATGCGACCGCGCTTGAGCGAAACATCATGTTGAAGCGGCTCCTCTTCTAGGGATCGCCGGGAACGTTTGCGGCGTCCCGGTAAAAGCCTATCAGACGCTCGCGCTCTGCGCCGTGCGGCTGCGCGCCACCAGTTGCGCCGCTAAATGAAGGCTCTCAAATTGGCCGGCGTCGGTCCACCAGCCCTCGAGCACATCGTATTCGAGATCCTGCGCGGCGATATACGCGTTGTTGACGTCGGAGATCTCGAGTTCGTTGCGCGCGGAAGGTTTGAGCTTTCCGATGTAGTCGAAAACGCGCTGATCGTAAAAATAGACGCCGGTTACCGCGTACCGGCTCTGCGGCACGGCCGGCTTTTCATCGATGCGGATGATGCGCTCGCCGTCGAAGGCGGCCACGCCGAAGCGCTCGGGATCGGGGACTTCCTTCAGGAGAATGCGCGCACCGGTGGGCTGTGCTTCGAAACGGCGAGCGTAGGGCGTGATGTCGTCTTCGACGATGTTGTCGCCGAGCACGACGCAGATCCGGTCGCCGTCGGCGAAATTCTCGCACAAACGCAGCGCGTCGGCGATCCCGCCTTCGCCCTCCTGGTAGGTGTAGTTGATATCGCGCAAACCGAACTCGTGCCCGTTGCCGAGCAAGCGCAGAAAATCGCCCGCGGAGTTTCCACCGGTGACGAGCATGATCTTATCGATGCCGGCCCGGCACAACGTCTCGAGCGGATAGTAAATCATCGGCTTGTCGTAGACCGGAAGCAGATGCTTGTTCGTCACCTTCGTCAGCGGCCGCAGGCGCGAGCCTAGCCCGCCTGCCAGAATGATTCCCTTCACTTGGCTCCCCGTTCGGCGTACTGCAGTTTGTAGTATTCAGCGAACGCGCCGCTCTTGATCGGACGCCACCAGGCTTCGTTGTTGCGGTACCAATCGACCGTAGCCGCCAGACCAAGCTCGACGTCGTGTTGCGGCGACCAGCCGAGCGTTTGCGCTTTGGCGCAATCGAGCGCGTAACGCCGGTCGTGGCCCGGCCGGTCGAGTACGTGGCGCACGTGGGTGTCGTAAGAGCGCCCGCAAAGTTCGACCAAACGCTTTGTGATGTCGAGATTCGTGCGCGGATTGCCGCCGCCGATGTTATAGACCTCGCCGTCCAGTCCGCTTTCGAGGACACTGAGAATTCCGCGCGCATGATCCTCGACGTGAATCCAATCGCGGACTTGCAGACCATCGCCGTAGACGGGCACGGATTCCCCGTCCAAAAGGTTCGTAACGAAGAGCGGTATCAGCTTTTCGGGAAACTGATGCGGCCCGTACGTATTGGAGCCGCGCGTGATCAGGACCGGCAGCCCGTACGTCGTTGCATAAGCAAGTACTTGGAGATCACCGCCGGCTTTGCTCGCGGCGTACGGCGAACGCGGCGCAATCGGCGCTTGTTCGGTCGAGGCGCCGCTCGCCACGTGGCCGTAGACCTCGTCGGTCGAGACCTGAAGAAAGCGAGCGACGCGATACTTGCGGGCGGCTTCGAGCAGCACGTGCGTGCCGAGGACGTCGGTCCGCAGAAACTCCTCCGCGTCGAGAATCGAGCGATCGACATGCGTCTCGGCTGCGAAGTTGACGATCGCGTCGACGCCATCTGAAAGGACCGCGTCGACGGCGGCTGCGTCGCAAATGTCGCCCTTGCGGAACGAATAGCGCGGGTCTCCGGCCACGCTCGCCACGTTCGCCGGGTTCGCCGCATACGTCATCGCATCAAAGTTGACGATCGAGACGTCGGGCCGTTCGGCCAGGACCAGACGGATGAAGCCGGAGCCGATGAATCCGAGCCCCCCGGTGACAAGCCATACCGCGCTCACGAGCGGCCCGCCTCGAGCGGAATTGAAATCGCGCGCATATTCTTTCGTTTCACGTTGCGGTGGCGTGGGCCTCGACCTTTAGCCCAGGCCTCTGGAAGTTCCCGTCGGCTAAAAATGCAAGGAAATACTTTTCACTTCGTGGCTGGAAGGCCGGCTGTTATCGCCGTACGCCTGGGCCGGTGCGACAACTGGTGTTTGGTAAACTGGTAGATTGACAGTCCCTTTGAGCTATGAAACGATGGGCCGGGACTTCGATAGAGATTATGACACCACGTCATCTGGTAAGCGAGGTCAAGGCGCGGCTGCGGGGCGCGTCGCCGTCGACGTTCGCGCGTCTCATGTACGCATACCGTGGCGCTCGTGCGCTCGGTGAAGGTTTGCGTTCGGCGGCAGTTGGAACGCCGGCGAAGTTTCTCGAGCCGATCGCGCCGCCCGAACCCGTACGTTCGCGCTTCCCGGACATTCGCCTGAATCTGCTGATTCCAACGATCGAAGTCGGGCGCAGTTTCGGCGGCGTCAACACGGCTCTCGAGTTTTGGCGCGCGCTCTCCGCGCGTTGCCCTAACGTTCGGTTGGTCACCTTCGATGCACCGCACGTCGAGGCGACGTCGCTGGCCGAAGCTTCCGGTTATACGCTCGTGTCGCCGGGCGAGGAATCAAGAGCGCCGCGCCAGATCACCTACCTGGGGGGACCCGCGCTTCGCAGCCGGCTCGGCGTCGGGCCGAGCGATCTCTTCATCGGAACGTTTTGGCGAACGGCACTAGCGGGGCAAGCACTGGTCGCTTGGCAGGCGCGCGAATTCGGCGTGGAGCCGCGGCCGTTGACGTACCTCATTCAGGATTTCGAGCCCGGCTTTTATCCGTGGTCCGACGAATACGTCCTCGCCGACAGCACCTACACGAGCGAAAACCCGACATACGCAATCTTCAATTCGACGACACTGCAAGAGTACTTCAACGCAAACCGCTACCGCTTCGCGCGCGAGTACGCCTTCGAACCGCAACTCAATCGCGCGCTCGCTCAGCGGCTCGAAAGCTTGCGCGGTTCTCCGAAGATCCGCTCCGTTCTCATTTACGGCCGCCCCAATTCGCCGCGCAATGCGTTCGGCCTGATCGTCGACGGCTTGCGCCTGTGGCAGCGTCGTTTTCCGAACGCGCGCGATTGGACGATCTCATCAGCGGGTGAAGTGCACGGAGACATTGCCCTCGGCAAGGGCGTCACGATTCGCAATGTCGGCAAACTTTCGCTCGACGGTTACACGCGGCTCTTGGCCAAATCTGCCGTCGGCGTGTCGCTCATGGTCTCGCCGCATCCAAGCTATCCACCCCTCGAGATGGCTCATTTCGGGGTGCGTGTCTTGAGCAATAGCTTTGCGAACAAGAACCTCGGGTCGTGGCACGAGAACCTCACCTCGCTCGATGTACCGAGCCCCGAACGCCTGGCCGAATCGCTGTGCGCGCTGTGCAGCCGCTATGAAGCCGACCCAACCGGAGGGTGGACCGCGCGTTCGCAAATGCCGCACTATCTCGAGGCCGCCGAGCAGTTCCCGTTCGTCGACGATCTCTATCGGCGTCTTTCCGATCGCGTTTCGATCTTCGCCTGAGCGCAAACAAGCGCTGCCAAGATTCTCTTCGATCGCTGCAGAAACGCGTAATCCGGGCCACCGGGCTCGTGCTTTTGAAAGCGTTGAAGTGAGTTTGCCGCAATCTACCCGGACCAGTTTTCGCGCCGCCGTGGCCTCGGCGGCGCGTGCGCTGGTCGTCGCGTCGACATCGACGATGGCTGCGGCACAGACGTTTGTCGTAAAGATTGCGGTGCTCGGATTGAACGTTGCGACCGGCGTGCTCACCGCGCGAGCGCTCGGGCCTTCGGGGCGGGCTGAACAGGCGGCCATCCAAATCGGCGTCGGCCTGCTTCCGGCGCTGCTTTCGTTCGGGCTGCCGGTCGCCATCCAATACCGGTTGCGCTCCGACCCGGCCCGTCAGGAGCAGTTCGTCTCGGTCGCGACCACCCTCTCGATCGCCTTCGGCGTCGTGGCGGCCGTTTTGAGTATCTTTATTCTGCCGCACGTCGTGACGCGCTACCCGGCGCCGATCGTGCGCGCGTCCGAACTCGTTATGGTCGTCGCTCCGCTTGCGATCCTCTATCAGGTGTTTTGCGCGGTGCTGCAGGCACGGGGTCAATTCGGCGAGGCCAACTTCACGCGCTACGCGATTCCGCTCTCGACGCTCGTTGCGCTCGTTGGATTGCTGCTCGCGCATCGGGTCACGCCGCTGACCTCGGCGCTGGCCTACATTGCACCACTGCTGTGGATCGTACCGTGGCTCTGGGTGCGCGTGCGCCCGAAGCGAACGCTGAGCGGCGTGCGTGACATTGCCGGGTCGTTACTTCACTACGGTCTGCGTTCGTACGTGATCGACATCCTCGGAACGCTGATCGCGCAGATCGACCAGGTCCTGGTAATCGGTTTGCTCAGCCCGTTCAGTATGGGACTCTATGCGGTCGCACTCAGCGCCGCGCGCTCGGCCGATCTTTTCTCCCAACCGATCGTGCTCGTGCTCTTCCCGCGCGCCTCTGCCTTACCGCCCGCGCAGATCGTCGATATGACGTTGCGCGTCACCCGCATTGCGATTGCACTCTTGTTCGTCACCACGCTCTTGATCGTTGCGGCGATGCCGATCTTGTTGCCCGCGTTTTACGGGCGCGCGTATCTCGCCTCGGTTCCGGTCGCGCAGATCATCGTGGTCAGCATAACGCTGAGCGGCGCCGGCTACGTGTTCGCGCAGGCCTACATGGCTGCGGGCCGTCCGGGCGTGATCGCCCTGATCAACGTCTTCGGCTTGGCGACCGTCGTGCCGGCGCTGGTCTTCCTGATACCGCGCTTCGGTTTGGTCGGCGCAGCTTGGGCGCTCGTGATCTCAACCTGCGTGCGGCTCCTGACGTCGCTCTGCTGCTTCCCGCTAATTTTCAAGGTCCCCATTCCCTCGCTGATTTTGACGCGCGCCGACGTGCGCTATCTTAAGGCCTCTCTCCGGCACCACTTGCCGGAGAGTGCGTCGCTGCCGACGTGAGCTCGCCCGCACTCAGCGTGATCGTGCTGAGCTATAACCGGCCCGCCTATTTGCGCGTCGCTTTGGAAAGCGCGCTTGCACAAAGTCTTGCGAATATCGAGATCGTGATCGCGGATGATTGCAGCACCGATCTCGCGGTGCACGAACTGCTGCTCGAGTACGCCCGGCGCGATCCGCGGATTTCGTACGAGCGGCCGGAAAAAAACGTCGGCGTCGTGACCAACCTGTTGCGCGCGGTCGCGCGCACGCGCGCTCCCTACGTAACGATCCTGTGTGACGACGACCTCTTCGAGCCCGAATATGCCGCGCGATTGCTGGCACCGTTCGAAAGCGACCCGTCGCTCTGTGTGACGTTCTGCGACGCGAGCGTGATCGATGCGGAGGGGCAGTTCGACGCGAGCGAGACGGCCACGTTCGCGCGCCGCTGGAAGCGCGCGGGGTTAGGCAGCAGCCGGCTGCAGCCGTTCGTCGACGCGGCGCTCGGGGCGCGCAGTTTGCAGCCTGCGATGGGCGCAATTTTCCGCAAGGACGCCGTTCCTTGGCACGATTTTCCGCCTGAGGCGGGCGCGGCCTGGGATCTGTGGCTCGCGTATCTGGCCGCGCGTGACGGCGGTGCGGCGGCCTACGTCGCGGAGCGTCTGCTGCGCTATCGCGTTCACCCGAATGCCCTCACACAGCGCCGCGACGTGGGCTGGCATCGCGGGCAAGTTTATATCTACGAACGGCTCTTTGCCGACGAGCGGCTCGCCGGGCTGCGCACGGCGTTTGGGGCTCGGCTCGCGCGCTATCACTGCGAGACCGGGATGGCCTTACTGCGCCGGGGCGAACGGCTCAGCGCTCGCGGTGAATTCCGTGAGAGCACCCGCATCCGGCCGTCGGGCAAGGCCACGATCGGTAGGGTACTGTGTTCGTTGCCCGGGCCGCCGGTGGGTTCGCTTTTCGCAGCGTACGATGCGCTGCGAGCACGTCTGCTGCGGGCGTGGCGCCGCGCTCGTGCGGCCGCCGGTAAACGTTCTCGCAATTCATTTTCGCTGAACTAGGGCCGCTCCGCCGGGTCATTTCCTGCTCTGTTCGGAAGGCCAAAAGGTCTATTGTTTCAAAGGCTTTTGGGGGCTTCGCGCCCCAGCCTGCTTCGACTAAGCTTTTACTCCGTGACTCAACATAGCCGGGGTACCTTGCGCCATTTGGACCTTGCGCAACGGCGTCTGATCGTGGTGTGATGTTGAGGCCAAACAGATGATCTCCTGAGGCTGTCGTTCATGCAGAATACTGTAATGTTGTTTCTCAAATCACAGGCTCGCATGAAGAAAATGCTCATGCGTCTCTGCGCTACAGCGTTTGTGACCGCGGTGCCGGCACTGCTCGGTTCCGCGTGTCCGGCGCTCGCCACGACGACCCTACATCCCGGCGACAAGATCTCGGTCAATGTTTACAATCATCCGGAGCTCGCAACGCCGCAATTGCAGCCGGCGGTCATCGATGCGAGCGGACGGCTTTGGATGCCGCTCGCGGGCCTTGTCGATGCGTCCGACACGACGCCGGACCAGCTTGCTCAAAGAATAGCGAACCGGTTGGCACCTTACGTGCGCAAGCCGGCGGTCACCGTGACCCTCGTTGCGCAAGCACAGAGTTTGTTCGTGACCGGAGCGGCCAGCGGTATCTACCCGTTTACGCCGGGTGAGAGCCTCGTTGCTGCGCTTTCACAAATACAACAAACGCTTGCGCCGACCGCTGCGGCCGGTGCCGGTACGCTCGTCGATCCGAGTCAAGTTGCCGCGCACGAATTGCAGTACGGCAGCCTCGATCTGCATCGCGTCGTCATCCGTCGCGACGGCAGCGAGTTGTCCCCGGTCGATGCGGCGGCGCTGATCGGCAACGGCAAGCCCGGCCCGACGCTGCAGCCCGACGACACGATTCAACTATCGCTCAAGCCGATCGCCGTCAACGTGCGCGGCGACGTGCATCAGCCCGGCGTTGCGCATCTCGATGCCGATCAACCGATCTCCGACGCTCTGCGCCAAGTCGGCGGAGCTGACGATTTGACCGCGGCCGACGAGTTTGAACTGACGCGTGACGGCGCGCAGCAGCTGGTGACGAGGTCGAGTCCGCTGTATCGCATGCCCGCGCAAAACGGCGACATCGTCTACGTCCCGAACGGCATCCACATCGGAGTCGTGGGTTCTGTCACGACGCCCGGGCGGGTGCTGCTGCAGGGCGACCAAAGCATGTTGAGCGCCCTGTACTTTGCGGGCGGCCCAACGAAGTACGGCGATCTCCGCCACGTTCGCGTGCTGCACGACGGCAAACCGACCGAATATGATGTGACGCATCTCACACATGGCGGCAACGAGGACGAGAATCCGACACTCGTCGATGGTGACACCGTTTTTGTTCCCGAAGGCCACAAGATCGATTTCAGCATGATCTTCCAAGCCATCGTTGCCGGATCGTACCTGCGCTTTCTCTGATGATGAACGACGCTACGCCGATCACTCCGCCACACGGTTTCGCATACCGGACCAATCCCGGTTACGAGTCGATGCGCCGTGTCGTCGACGTGGTCGTCAGCTGCGTTGCGCTGGTGGCGATCGCGCCGCTTCTCGCCGCGGCGGCGCTCGCGATCAAGCTCGATGATGGTGGTCCGATCTTCTTCACACAGCGGCGGGTGGGCCGTTTCGGGCGGCTCTTCGCGATGCACAAACTGCGTACGATGCGTACCGCGGGTTGCGGAGACGCACTCAAGCCCTCGAGTTCGCGCGATGCGCGCATCACCCGTGTCGGCGCGCATTTGCGCCGGCTCTCGATCGACGAATTGCCCCAGCTCTTCAACGTGCTCAGAGGCGACATGACCCTCGTCGGGCCGCGGCCCGAGATGCCGTTCATCGTGCGCCAATATGAACCGTGGCAGCAACTGCGTCACTTTGCTCCCCCGGGAATCACTGGTCTCTGGCAAGTCACTTGCCGGTCTACCATCCCTCTCCAACATCCGGAAGCAACCGCACTCGACGTCGAATACGTTCGAAGCGAGTCGACCTTCACGGACGGTGCGATCCTTTTCAAAACTGTTTGGGCGTTATTTTCCGCGCGCGGTGCGTACTGAGGAATTAAGGTGGAAACGTCAATTAGCCGACCCGTCAAGATTGCCGTCATTGGTACCGGATACGTTGGTATTGCTTCGACGATAGGATTTGCCGAATTCGGTCACACCGTTTCGGGCTACGACATCCTGCCCGAGCGGGTGCAACTGCTCAACCGGGGTCGCCCGCCCTACCATGAAAGCGGGCTGACCGAAGCGCTCGCGCGCCATCTGCAGAGCGGCGCCGTTTCGTTCACAAGCGAGCTGGCCTCGGCCATCGAGGGGGCGGCGTTCATCGTCGTCGCGGTCGGCACGCCGTCGCGGCCCGATGGTTCGGCCGACCTCTCGTCCGTGGAACACGTGGTCGGACGGCTCTCCGAACTCAACCTTGGTGGTGCGATCGTGGTCCTGCGGTCGACCGTGCCGCCTGGGACGTCCGACTGGTTCGCCGACGTCCTCGGCAACAAAGTCGAGGTCGTTTACGCACCGGAGTTCCTGCGAGAGGGCTCCGCGGTTGGAGACTTCCTCAACCCGGATCGGGTTGTGGTCGGAGCACGCTCGAGTGCGGCAGCGCTGCGCTATCTCGATCTCTTCGCGCACCTGCACCGCCCGACGCTTGCGATGTCACTTCGTAACGCTGAGCTCGCCAAGGGGATGTCCAATGCGTTCCTGGCGATGAAGATCAGCTTCGCGAACCAGGTCGCCAACTTGTGCGACCAGCTTGACGGCGACGCTCTGCACGTCTTGGCCGCGGTCGGCTCCGACCGCCGCATCGGCGAGCAGTTTCTCCATCCTGGGATCGGATTCGGCGGGCCCTGCTTCGAAAAGGACCTCAAGAGCCTGATCCACCTCTCGACTACGCTGGATGCGGATTGCGATCTGCTTCGCGCAACGCTGGACGTCAACGACCGCCAGCCGGGTCGCGTGGTCGAAATCCTCGAGGCAGAACTCGGGCGGACGGTCCGCGGCCTCAAGGTTGGGGTTTGGGGGCTCACCTTTAAGGCCGGGACCGACGACGTCCGCGACTCTTTGGCGGTGCGCGTGGTCGAGGATTTGGCCATGCGGGGAGCCGAAGTGACGGCCTACGATCCGGCGTTCACCGACCCGAATCACTCGTTACCGTGCCGGTTGGTCTCGTCGGCCTTGGAGGCCGCCGAGTCCGAGGCGCTCCTCGTACTGACGGACTGGCCGCAATTTCGCGCCGTCGAACCGTGGACGCTCGCGCACCGGGTGCGCACCGGTCTCATCGTCGACGGTCGCAATGTCCTTGACGGTGACGCCCTGGCTACAGCCGGTCTCACCTATCGCGGAATCGGCCGCCGGCGGCTCGCCGAAGGCGCCGAACTCGCAGAAGCCGGTTAACTCGAAGCGCAATGGAGTTATGAGATGAAATTACGTTCGTTCGGAGCTGTCCTCTGGCAGCGCCGCTTTCTGATCGCCGGCGTCATCGTCGTTGCGCTGTTGTGCGTTCCGATCTTGACCAAGATGATTGCGCCGACGTATGAGGCGACCTCGGAGGTCTCGTATGTCGGCAGCGGTTCGGCCGGCAACACGATCAGCTTGAGCAATGCGATCCTGCCGACCAGCGACTTGCCTCAGCTGGTGTTGAGTTACGCCGTAATCGCCGACGCAAAGCAGGCGTTGAATCTGCACGACAGCGTCGACGAACTGCGCCTCACGACCTCGGTAAAGGCATCGCCGCATTCGAACGTCGTACCGATCGTCGTACGCATGAAGGACCGCTCGAACGCGGTCCTGTTTGCCAACGCCTTGGCCGACTCGACGGTCCATCACTATAAAGAGATCGCGGCCCGCCAGTACGACGACGTGATCTCGCACATCCGCGCTCAGCTCGACGGCGAGCGCAACGAGATCCGCACGATCGACGCGAGCCTGCAGCAAGCGGTCCAGCTCGACTCGTTCGTCGGCTCGTCCGACGCGCTGGACACGATTTCGAAGCATCTCGACGACCTCGAAGTGCAGCGTGGTACCGCCTACGCGACCTATGTTGCCGATCGCGCCGCCGCCTCCGCGCAAGCATCCGGAACCTCCGATACCGACCGGGCGGGACTGGCGAGTGCGATTCACGAGCAAGTGCTCACGAACGACTTGACCTATCAAGCCGTCAAGACGGCCCAGTCGAAAGACGTCGCCGAGCTAGCGGCCACCAGAGCCGGTTACACCGACTCGTTCCCGGGTCTGCCGGGACTCGTTGCCAAGGTGAAGATCGAAACCAAAGCGGCCGATCAGGCCGCGCAGCAAGCGATCTCGGAACATCCGGGCAACAGCGCGACCTACGCGCAGGTCGTCTTGAACGAGCACAACGCAGCGGCCCTCGCCTCGGGCGACAAAGCGCGCGTCACCGCACTCGATCACGACATCTCGATCGCGCGCTCCCGCCTTAGCGATCTCCCGCACGTCGGTGTGCGGGCGGACTTGCTGCGTCTCCAGCGTGACAGCGCTTCGGCCGCTTACACGGCGCTCGACACGCGCTACCAGCAGACGCTGGCCGATCGCGCTCAAGCTGCCGCGCTCGGCGCCGCGTTCGTTCTCGATCACGCGACGATGGCTGCCCCGCGCATTCCTGAACTGGCGATTGCGACCGTTCTCGCCGCGTTGATCCTGCTGCTCGCGATCGGTGTCGCATACGCAGCGGAAGCTCTCGATCCGCGCATTCGCACGGCGGCCGACGTCGAAGATCTGTACGGCATGCCTCGCATCGGATCCGTCTAGGTACGAAAGGAAAAGCTATGAAGGATATAGACTTTATCGGGCGCCTCGGCGTCACCCGGGCTCGCATCGAGGCCGCGGTCTCGGGAGCGAGCGTGCTCGCCGTGACGTCGGCCTTGCGAACCGATGGATCGACCTTCCTGGCCGCGGGCCTGGCACAGAGCCTCTGCTCGGTCGGGCACGAAGTGCTGCTCGTCCGGATGGGTGAGGGCTCCACAACCGACCGCACGGCTCCCGTTCGTTCGCGCAAAGCCGATCGTGAGGTGCCGGTTTCGGTGCGTGAGGGCAAGAGCGGCGAACCCGACACCCTGTATCTGGGTTGGAGCGGCTCGCCCGCCTCGTACTCGCTTGAAGCCGCGCAAGCCGCATTCGCTCGCTTCCGCGAGCGCTATGCCTTCACGATCGTCGATGCGACGGTCGTACTCGGTAACGGCACGGCCCTCTCGCTCGCACGCGCGGCAGACGGCGTTCTGATCGCGCTCGAAAAGGGCCGCTCGGGCCGCGAGGTCGACCGCGAGCTAGCGAAGGTCCTGCGCGCAGCGGGTGCCACCACGCTCGGCATCGTGACGATCGATCGCCGCGCCATCAAATCGTTCTCGGGCGGGTCGGAGCCGGCGACTTTGCCACTCCGCGGCTCACGTGCTAGCGCGGAAGAGCCGCTGGCTCGTACCGCGTCCGTCGTGTCGTCGGGCTAGCGTATTGCCGAGTTTAATCACGGGCGGGGCGGGCTTCGTCGGAAGCCACCTCGCTGATGCTCTGGTTGCCTCCGGGGAAGAGGTCATCATCGCCGATGACCTCTCGACCGGCAATCTCCGAAACGTCGAAACCGCGATCCAATCGGGGCGCGGTACCTTCGTTTTTTGCGATGTCGCCCGGCCGCTTCCCGATCTGCGCGCGACGCTCGAAGAGGGTCTGAAGGGGCGCCGCCTGTCGGCCATCTACCACTTGGCCTCGCCGGCCAGCCCCGAGGCGTACGGCAACCATCCCTGGGAAACGCTTGCCGTCAACAGCGTCGGCACGATGTCGCTGATCGATCTCGCGCTCGAGCATGGCGCCCGCTTTCTGTATACTTCCACCTCCGAAATCTACGGCGACCCGCTCGTGCACCCGCAGCCGGAGAGCTACTTCGGTAACGTCGATCCGGTCGGCGAGCGGGCCTGCTACGACGAAGGAAAGCGCTTTAGCGAAGCGGCGGTGTCGGTTGCCGTGCGCTCGCGCGGCCTCGACGCGCGCATCGTGCGCTTCTTCAACTGTTACGGGCCGCGCATGTCGGCGGCCGACGGCCGCTTGATTCCTGCGCTCTTTGAAGCGGTGGCGGCGCCGCGGCCGCTCCCCATTCACGGCACGGGATTACAGACGCGGTCGATGACGTTCGTCGACGATGCGATTGCGCTCTTGCAGATCGTGATGGCACGGCCTGCCGAGCGCTTGCAGCCGGTAAACATCGGCAGCGACGACGAGCGCAGCGTGCTCGAAATCGCCGAAGCCTTCGCAAGCGCGGCCGGCGTTCCGTTCGAGATCGAGAAACTGGCAGCGCGTCCGGCCGATCCGCAACGCCGCAAGCCCGATTTGACCCTTGCCCGCAGCTTCGGCTGGGCACCAACGACACCGCTCGAAGCGGGTCTGCGGACCACGATCGACTGGTTCCGTTCGGCCTCGCTCTCGTACGTGTAACAGCGGTGCGCGCACGCTTCACCGCATTTTTCGGCCGCTGGTACTTTGCGTTTGCGCTCGCCCTGTGGGTGTTCTCACCGGAATTGCGCCGCTTCATCGACTGGCAGTCTTCGTTCCATAAGCTCTCGCTGTTGAGCGTGCTGCCGCTCGCGGGCATGCTCCCGGGTCTGTTGCTGCTCGCGCCGCGCTGGAAGCGTCTCGGACCGCTCTACCGGTTAGCGGTTGCGATTTGGCTCGGCACCTTAGCGTACGCATTCTTCATCGGCTTCTTCAGCGGCTCGCGTGTCTCGGCGCTATACGACGCCGTCATCTTCAGTTTTCCGCTCTTGGCCGGCGTGTTTTTGGCGGTGGCCGACGACGATCTCGCGGGCACCTACGAGCGCTTCAGCGGAGCGCTCCTGTGGCTTGCCGCAATCTCAAGTTTGTACGGGATCTATCAGTACGTTTCTCCGCCGCCCTGGGACGTCTACTGGGTCCAGAACTCCGGGCTCGTCAGCACGGGGCAACCGGTGCCCTTCGGGTTGCGCGCCTTCGGCACGTTGAACGCTTATGCGGCCTTCGCCCATTTCTTGAGCTTCACGCTCGTGATCAACTTGCCGCGGCTGCGCCTTGGCCGCCCGCTCGTCGCGGTACTCTTCGTGCCGTGCGCGATTGCGCTGATCTTGACGCTCGACCGAACGGCCTGGCTTTCGTTCAGCGCGGGCACGCTGCTCTACGTGGTCTTCTCGCCGCAGCGGCGGAATGCGCTCGTTGCCATCGGATCGGCCGCGCTCTTTTGCGCCGTTATCGCCACCGGCCTCATCTTCACGATCAAGGGCGCGAGCGATGCCGTGTCCGACATTCAACAACGCTTCTCGACGCTCGGCAACCTTTCCGACGACTATTCGCTGCAGTCTCGCGAGCTTCAGACGGACGAGGCCTATCACCAAGGCTTCGAAGAACCGCTCGGTCAGGGGCTCGGAAGCGTCGGTACCGCTGCGGTCGCGAGCAATGCCGAAGCGACCAACACGCTCGACAACGGCTACCTCTCACGTTTCGTCGAGTTCGGCGTCGTCGGCTTCCCTGCGTATCTCTTCGTGCTCGGCCTCGCCTTCGTCGGAACGTTTCGCGCCTATCGGGCGAGCTTGCGCGCGGGAGATCCGCGCATAGCGGGTATTCTTGCAATGGCGGTCGCGGTGCAAGCGATGCTGGTCGGGACCGAGTTCTCCGGCGATTCGCACGACAGTCTGCCCGGGCTCTTCTTCTGGGCGACCTTCTATTTTGGGTCGTCCTATCTCGCTGCGTTTGCAGCGAAGCGGGCCGCTACGGCTGGCGAGATATACCCGGCGCTACGTCCGGCGTTCGGCGCGGAACGGTAAGCGCCGAGCGCAGCACGCCCGCGACCCGCTCGGCGTGTAGCGGAGCGCCGAAGCGCAGCGCCCAGTGCCGGGCAGCGGCGCCAGCCGCGCGCAAGTAGCCGGCGTCGCCGGCGTAGTCTCGGAGTGCCGCCGCGAGCGCCGGCTCGTCGCCGGCGCGCAGCACGCGTCCGGCCGCGGGATCGGTCATCGTTTCCGATACGCCGCTGTCGTCGTAACAAATGCTCGGAACACCGGCCGCTGCCGCCTCGATGATCGTGCGCCCGAACGGCTCGCGGGTCGCACTGTTTACGTTGATGTCGATCGCGGCATAGACCGCGCGGGGGTCGTCCACCCAGTCGATAAAGGTCACCCGCTCTTGCAAGCCGAGTTGCTCGCTGAGCGCGTGCAGTTCGGGTACGTAGTCGGCATCGCGAAAGTGCGGCGCACCCACGATCGCGCCGTGCAGTTCGGTCGTGCGATTGACCGCCGCAAGGGCGCGCAGAAAGCGGTCGAGGCCCTTCCAACGGTTGATGCGGCCGACCACCGCAGCGACCGGAACCCCCGCCGGCAGCCCGAGCGCCGCCCGCGCAGCAAGGGGTTCGGGCAGATCGCGGTAGAGCTCGAGATCGACCGGATTGTCGATGACCGTCGTGTGCGGCAGCGGGTAGCACCGGCGCACGTTTTGCGAGGTGACGATGCGTGCTCGCGTGCAGGTGGCCGTCACGCCTAAGATCAGTAACCGGGCCGCGCCGCTCAAAATGTCACGGTGATGAACGACGCTCGAGAAACCCGCCAGGCGCGCGGCTACCGAACCGACCACGTGCGCCTTGACGCCGTTGGTGTAGACGACGTCGGGCGCGTCGGCGCGAAGTTTGGCGGCTAACGCGTTCACGGTACGTGGGATCTCGAGCAGCGCGGAGGTGCGTGGCCGCTCGCGGCTCGAACGCTTGATGCCTTCACCAAGGCCGACGACGTCGACCGGGATACCAAGCCGCTCGATGCGCTCGGCAAATGCGCCGCGTTCGAAGAAGATCACGCGCGGGACGATGTCGGCTGGAATGTTGCGCAGAAAGAGCTCCAGACTCTGCTGCGCGCCGCCGATCTTGTCGCCCGTCTGATCGATAACGGTGAGCTTCATTCGGTGAGCTTCATTCCTCGAGCGCCCGGCGGATTTCATCGTTGGTGCGCTGCCAGGTGAAAGCGGCTGCCCGTTCCAGACCGCGGCGCCCCATCTCGTCCGCCTTGACGCGATCGGAAAGCAAGGTCGCGATCGCGTCGCTGACCGCCGGCGTACGCGCGCCGTCCACGAGCAATCCGGTGACGCCGTCGACGATCGCGTCGGCGGCACCGGAGTCGAGGCCTCCGATCGTGGGCAGTTGCGCCATGGCCGCCTCGAGGTACACGATGCCGAAGCCCTCGACGTCACTGCCGACGCGTCGCGTCGGCAACGCGAAACACCAAGCGCGCGCATAGGCGCGACGGGCATCCTCGTCGCTCAGCGAGCCGTGAAAGCGAACGTGCTCCCCGAGGCCGAGACGACTCACCTGCGCCGTCAGCGCTGCACGCTGCGGTCCGTCGCCGACGATTTCGTAACGCAAGGACGGAAAGCGTTCGATTAAACCGGGCAACGCATCGATGATGCGATCGAAACCTTTGCGTTCGATCAGCCGTCCGACCGAGAGCACCGTCGGATCGGGCGCGCGCGCAGGCTCGATCGGGCGCAGATCGACACCGAGCGTCACGACCGCCACTTTGCCGCGCACGCCTGCCTCATCGAGCAACCGGCGGGTGAAGCTGCTGTTAGCGAGCACCACGTCCGCGCGTTGAAAAACGAAACGCATCACGGCGCGCCGCAAGCCGCCCTTTTCCGGAGCGACGTCGGAGCCATGGGCAAAGACGGCGAGGCGGCCGCGCAAGAAGCGCGGTACGAGTACCAGCGGCACGCCGACCGGCCACCAATTCGCAGCGATCGTCGTACGCTCGCGCGTCGTACGCAGAGCCTGCAAGAAGGCTATCGCGATCGGAATGAGATTGGCCGGTTTGCGTGCATCGTAGTAGCGAATGACCGGGTACGGAAGGGCGGCATCGAAGGCGGCGCAACCGGGTAAAGCGGGCGCAACGACAACGACGCCCGCGCCGCTTTGTGCCCGCAGTTCCGCAAGGCGCGACATCAGCGTTTCAATGCCGCCGTGACGAGGTGGATACACGTTGCTGACGATGATCGACATCTCGTACTCGAACCCGCTTCGGCTCGTGCGAATTCCGCTAAAAGTGCATCTCGATGAACGAGATGCTGTCGCTCACCGGGATTTCGAATGTCTTGGCGTGGCCCGAGACGGCGTTTGGAACGAGTTTCCAATTGCTCGAATACGCGTAACGCACCGTGTGTGCCGGAACGGCCGGTAAGGTCAGCGACACCGTTTGGGGCGCGATGTCGATTGCACTGCGTGTCGCCTCGTTCCAATCCGGCACTTCGAGCCAAAGCATCAGGACGTAGGTTCGGTCGCGCTTCTCGAGCAGTAGCTGATGCACGCTGTCGGACGCGCCGGTGATTTCGTAGGCGAGCGGGGCCGGCACAAAGGCCGGCCCGGGATCGGATAAGAGGTGCAGCATGCTCGCGAGTGCCGCGTGCTGCGGTTTTGGCGTTCCGTCGATCGTCACGAAGCCCATCGCGTCGTAGCCGTGGACGGCGCCCATGTCGGAGAATTGATAGAAGTAGGTGCGCGCTTGGCCGGCGAGCCAGCGTTCGGCCAGGAGTCGCGGAGCGTATTTGGCGATCACAGCGTCCGTGAGACCACAGCGGACGTCCTCCGGGTCGTCGTCGTAGCCGACCTCGGTCGTCCAAAGCGGTTTGCTCGCCGTAATCTGGCGCACGATCGCCGTAATTGCCGGCAGGCTTACCGAACTGCGGGTGGCGCCAGGATTGAGATTGCACGGGTAGTGGTGCATTGCGCCGACATCTTCGTATTGATCGAGCGCTCCGAGCTGGCCCGCCAAGCGGAGCCTGCCGGGCGCGGGACCGACGACCGTGATCGCGGCATCGGCGGGATCGGAGTGGACGGTCGTATACAGCAACTGTTGTTCGTGCCGCCATTCATCAGCCCAGGCGGGCCGGGTGACGCTCTTGATGTCCCATTCGTTGGCGGGCTCGACGAAATCAACGTAGGGTGCATAATCGCGCAGGGTTGAGAGAATCTGCTCGCGCGTCGTGTCGACGGGAAAAAGCGCGGAGTGATGCACGCCGCGCTGACCGAGCATGGAGAGTGCTTGCGGATGATGATCGCCCGGTTCACCGTCGCGGATGTGTTTGATTCCGGATGCAACGAGCGCATCTGCTACCGCCTGATATTTCTCGACGTAGGGCGTACCGCGATAGTTGAAATGCGTCACTGCGCCGACCGAATTGACGAATGCGTCGGCGGACGCCGGGGCGAGCGCAGCAACGCGCGCGTGGCTCGGCTGGGCGACGGCGCCGCCGCGCAGGAAATATGTACCGCAGAGCAGCGCGCCGAGTGCAGCCGCTGGGGCGAGGGCGCGCCGGATAAAGATCGTGTTGCGCATCATCATTTCGTGTCGGAAAAAGCCGTGCCGTGTATAGTCTTGTGAAAACAGGTTTCCACACTTCGGTGGTGCTCGTCACATTCTGATCTGCAGCTGTCAAAGCATGCTGCAAAGCGGTCGTTAATCCGCAAAACAGGTCGACGTTTTTCATGGTGCGTTCATCGCATCGCTGCGGGTAACGATTGATGTTCAGCTCCAATCCCTCGAAGACTGCCGCGACGGCCTTCGCCCTCTCGCTGCCGTTCCTGGCGGCTTGCGGGGGAGGCGGTGGCTCCGGCGCGGCGCCGCCCGCGATCGTCAGCGATTCGGGTCTGCTGAGTCCGAAGGCGGCCGCGCCGAGTTCGGCGCCGGCCGGCGTAGCGAGTGCGAGCCCGACGCTCAGCGCGTCGGCCGCTCCGGCGAGCGCGGCACCCAGTGCCACGCCGCGGGTTACGGCCGCGCCAACCGCGCCGCCGGTAACGGGTCCGAGCGCGGCCCCACCCACAGCCCCGGGATCGTCGGCTCCGACCGCTCCCGGCGGCAATCCGGCACCGGCGGCGGTCACGGCTGCGCCGGCCGATTCGTTTGTCGATGCGATCGGTGTCGATTCACATTTCAACTACGGCGGAACATCCTACACCGGAAATTTCCAAGCCATCTCGAGCGCGCTGATCGCTTCGGGCATCCGCCACCTGCGTGACGGCGAGCCGGGTGACAACTACGCGCCGTCGCTCGCCTATCTCGGTGCACATGGTATCAAGCACTCCGTTTTCTTTCCCGTCACGACGAACGCTGCCCAGATCGTCGCGACCTTGGAACTCTACGCTCCGTTCGTGGACTTCATCGAACCGCAGAACGAATACGATCTCTCCGGTGATCCCAATTGGGCAAGCGCGTTGCGGGCGGAGCAGCCCGTGCTCGATGGCACCGTGCAATCGAATCCGGCGTTCGGCGGTATCAACGTGCTCGGCCCGTCCTTTGGACGGCCCTATGACGCGGCGGCGGTCGGCCCGCTCGACGGATTCGAGGATGGAGGTAATCTGCACGACTATACCTGCAACCTGAACCCCGGTACGACGAGTTCGATCGGTATCGCAGCGACGACGGCCCAGATCCGCGCTGCCACGGCGACCAAACCGATCTGGACGACCGAGGTCGGATACGAAGACGATCTGAGCGTTTCCGCGTGTGCGCTCAGCGATGCCGCGATCGCGAAGTACACGCCGCGTACGATCGCGGACCGTTGGCTTGCGGGTGAGCCGCGCACGTATCTCTATCAGTTTGCCGATATGGCGCCCGCCACCGGCTATTCCGCGATGGGTCTCGTGACGCAGGCGGGCGTGCCGAAACCGCAGTTCACGGCTCTGCAGAGCATGATCTCGCTGCTCTCGGATCCCGGATCCGGTTTTGCGACGGCTCCACTAGCGTATACGCTCGGCGGCAATACGCAGAACGTCCAGCAGCTGTTGTTGCAAAAGCGTAACGGAGACTATTTTCTGCTCCTCTGGCTCGAAGTTCCGAGCTGGAATCCGCAAAGCCAGAGCCCACTCGGCGTAGCTCAGCAGACGGTCACCCTGACGTTCGGTTCCGCGATAACGACGGCAACCGCGTACACCTACGGAAGCGACTGGAGCTTGCACGGTACCGGGCTTCCCGCGCCTGCCCGTCAGCTATCGGTCTCGGTCGGCGACAGCATCACCTTCGTCAAGTTGCATCCGTAGCAGGCGCGGACGAATCGGGGCGCCGCCGCGCGACCACCGTAAAGCCTGGTTTGAGCAGCTCCGGCATGAAGCGATAGAACAGGTTGATTGCGCCGATGCGCGCCAGCAGCGGGCGGTGTGGCCGGCTGCCGGTTGGATAACGGTAGTCGAAGTAGTTTCCGGAGGCGAAGGCGAGCACGTCGAAACCAGCGGCCCTCAGGTAGCGGATCAGTTCGCTTTTGGTATATTCACGGAAGTGCAGCGGATCGGTGACGTCTTCGTTGATCAAATCGTAGGGATTGCGTCCCAACAACAGTTTGACGCGCTTGTGCAGTGCAGCGGCGTTCGGTGTTTGAACGACGATCACGCCGGCATCGCTCAGCAAGGACCGCAGAAAGCGCAGCACGAGTGAAGGCGAGGTGTGGATGTGTTCGATCACTTCGGCCATCACGACGACGTCATAGGGGCCAAGATCGGTGCGCCAGCGTTCGCTGAACTGGGCGTCGTTGAGATCGAATTTCCAATGCTTGCCGATGTCGGTCGGCTGGTCGGCTGCAAAACCGAGCGTATCGACGGTTCCTCCGAATTGCCGGGCGATCAAGACGCTGAGGGTCGAACGGCCGATGTCGAGTACTCGCGTTGAAGCCGTTACGTGCTGAGCCAGCAGGTCCAAGAGCATCTTGTAGCGCGGTGCGTGGAACGCCAGGTAAAGGTCGCTCGGGCGCTCATTCCGCAGGCGTTCGACGGGTCCGGTGACGTCGACCATCACGTACTCCTGATTTCGAGGCGGGCGGAAGAGCCGAGTTCGCTGCTTGCGCGTGCGGCGACCTGCTGTCGGCTATCGCCCTGGGCGTTCGTGCGGCTTGCGCGCAAAGCGGGTGATGAGGGTCAATACCCAAGCTCCGAGCCAACCGCCGACGGCCCCGCACGCGATATCGAAGGCATTTGACAACAAGCTCTCGGGCGAATGGAGCACGAGCTTCTGCGCGACCTCGATGGCCGCGCTATAGGCAGCCACTAAAAGGGTGGTGGCGGCGATGCGATTGCGCTTGGGCAAAAACGGCGCGGAAAAGAGGCCGACGAGCGCAAACGCCACCACACTGTAGCCTTTGCGCAGGATGCGCCGGTACGAAAGATCGTTCTGCGCTTGCCGCGGCAGATCGTGATAAAGGTGCAGCCCGACGCCCAGGTGACCCCGCGACGCGCCGGGTGCGTAGATCTCGGGATCGATTGAAATTGCAAAGAAGACGACGGCGACCGCGGTGGCCAGGAGTGCCAGCAGAATCAGCAGCGGGCGTCTTTCGGGCGGCGTCATGCCTAGGCTCCTTCGCAGCTCGTTTCATTTTTCCGCGATTGCCGGGAGCGTGTCAAGGGGCTTTCAATGCGCGCTTTCCGCTAAGAGTGCAACCGGTATTGTTACGAGCGGCAGGCTGAGGTGCGAGCCGGCTCGTCGAGCGCCAAGATGTCCCGCTTACCAGGCGACGCGCCGGCAAGAGTAAGTCCCAGAGGGACCGGCGCGCACGTATGGCGGGGGTCACTATCGACGCAGCGATTTTTGTTGCGTTCGATCACTCGCGCTTACAATGTGTGCGCCGCGTTCGCTCGCATGCGCGCTGGCTACATCACATGCCGGTGCCGTCTATCACCTTCTGCGCGCGATACGACGTAGGGCTGCGCAGACGGTCGTTAAACGTTATGTGAGCTTCAATTTACGTGCCAGCGTTCGCTCTGTTCCCTCCAAGATCGCGATCGCCACCCTAATCGTTTCGAGTCCGTTTCTCACCGCATGCAGCGGCGGGGGCGGCTCGAGTGCGATGCCCGCCGCTGCGAGTAACGCGCTTGCGGCGGCCGGAACTTCCACCTCGAACTCCTCCACCACGAACTCCTCGCTCACGCGAGCGGTCGTGATGCGCGGGGCACTCGCGGTGATGCCGCCCGCTTCCGCGGATGCGTTCGTCGATTCGATCGGCGCCGATTCGCACTTCAACTATGGCGGCACGTCGTATACGACGAATGCGGCGACGGTCGGCGCGGCCCTCATAAGTTCCGGCATCCGGCATCTGCGCGACGGCGAGCCGCAAGACAACTATGCATCCGAGCTTGCGTACCTCGGTGCCAACGGCATCAAGCACTCCGTGTTCTTTCCGGTCACGACGACGGCCGCACAAATAACCGCCACGCTCATGCTCTACGCTCCCTATGTCGACTTCGTCGAGCCGCAAAACGAATACGATCGTTCGGGCGATCCGAACTGGGCCGCGGCGTTGCAAGCCGAACAGCAACTGCTCTATACGACCGTGCAATCGAATCCCGCATTTGCCGGCATCAAGGTGCTCGGTCCTTCATTCGCCCGCCCGGCGGACGCGGCTAGCGTCGGCCCGCTCGACCAATTCGAAGATGCGGGCAATCTCCACAATTACACCTGCAACCTGAACCCCGGCACGACAACTTCGATCGGCATCTCGGCATTGAGCGCGCTGATCCGCGGCGCGACGGCGACCAAACCGATCTGGACGACCGAGGTCGGCTATGAAGACGACCTCGGCGTGTCGACCTGTGCGCTGAGCGATGCCACGATCGCAAAGTACGTGCCCCGTACGATCGCCGAGCGTTGGCTCGCGGGCGAACCGCGCACGTACTTCTACCAGTTTGCCGACATGGCACCGTCGACCGGTTACAATGCGATGGGTCTCGTGACGGCAGCCGGCGCACCGAAGCCGCAGTATACGGCGCTAGCGAGCTTGATCGGCAGGCTGGCCGATCCGGGTCCCTCCTTTGCGACGGCCCCGCTTGGCTATACGCTTGCCGGCAACACGCAGGACGTGCATCAGATATTGCTCGAGAAACGCAACGGAAACTATTTTCTCCTCGTCTGGCTCGAGAAACCGAGTTGGAATCCCGCGACTCAAACGCCCATCGCGGTCGTACCGCAAACCGTGCAGATCGTGCTGGCGGCGACGCCAACGGTCGTCTCAGTCGGCACCTTCGACAGCAGATGGGCGCTTTCTGAACAGGTTTTGAACCCGAGTTCGACCATCTTGGTCAAGGTCACCGACAGCATCACGTTCGTGAAGATTCACCCCTAACTTCGACACAGGGATGACGAGACCGCGGCGGCGCCATCGACGAGCAAGTCGACGATGGTGTCGCTGCTATGTTGCCCGGCCGCGTGCCCGGTTGAACGTGAAGGGACTAAATGGATTTGCTCGGGAGCATGCCTCGCGCATATTTGCAGGCGCAGGCGCCCGGGCAGGAATCGGTTCGCGGTCCGATGCAGTCGAAGCGGGGCGCCGCAAGGCTCGCGAACGACGCTTGCGAAGCTAAGATTGTGCGGTCCTTAGGGTTCCGCTCGAATTGCACTGTGTCGAGATCGGTCTTGGAAATCCGGGTTCGATGCGATGAGCCGGCGTTGCTCCAGGGCGCCCGTGCTCGAAAACGCTAGAAAGTCATGCGAGGTTGAGCGTGCGAAAGGCGGCGTTTATTGCAATCGTTGTGTTCGCGTTCTTCCTGTCGGGAACGCGGCGCTCGAGCGCGGTTCGTTTAGAACCAAACGGAGGCGCAAGCCCGGTCGTCGTCGCCCAGGCCCCCGCGCCGACCGCCACGCCGCTGCCGCCCGTGACGCCGGTTCCGACCGACGCGCCCATTCTGACCCCAGCAGCGTCGCCGACACCTACACCGCTTGCGACGCTGGTTGTACCACCGGAGCCGGTTGTAACGGTAGCGCCGGTCCCGACCCCGGCCCCCACTGCGTCGCCCGCACCGACGCCGACACCCACCCCCACCGCCACGCCCACGCGTGGCCGGCGTCAGCCGAGTGCAGCGCCGTCAGCCGTGCCGACGGTGCCTCCGACCGCCGTTCCGACTCCGGTTCCGACAATGACGCCGGTACCAACGGCCGCACCAACGCCGACGCCGACGCCGAGCCCGGAACCGAGTCCGGTTTCACTCGATCACGCGTACTCACTGATCGGCCTCTGGAGCTGCGAGACGATGGGAAATGCCCTGGGGACGCATCAGTACGCGCTTCAAGATGACGGAAGCATCGGGATGCGCAACGTGCTGCAAGTCGATAAGGGCAGCGTCGAGATCCGCGAAACGTACCGCTTCGATCTCGATCGCAGAGTTTGGAAGATGGCGACCCAGGGCGGCGTCTATACGGGAACGGCGCCTCCGTGGCACGGCGAGCGCTGGATTTTCGAAGGCGTCGAGATAACGAGCGGCCGTCCGCGTCCGGTTCGGATGGTGTATACCGATCTCGGAACGCAAGCCTTCCGGCGCGATTTTCAAGCATCGCTCGATGGGACGTGGCGAACCTTCAGCGCTGAAACGTGCAAGCGTTTTTAGTGAAAATTCCTCGCGTGGAGGCCGTCGGCCATACCGAAGGTATCGAGCGGCCAGAAGCGCTTTGCGAGGATGTCGAGGGTGCCTTGTTCTTTTTGTAGCGTCCCCTCGATCACGAGCGCGCTTGCCGAGCGGATGACACGCCGGTTGCGTTCGTAGACGGCGGGATTGACGATCACGTTCACGAGGCCGCTTTCGTCCTCGAGCGTCAAGAAGACAAACCCTTTGGCCGTGCCGGGACGCTGGCGCGTGACGACCATCCCGCCGACTTTACAGACGAGATGATTGGGCATCCCCTCCAAGCGCGCGGCGGCAATCGCGCCATGGCGGTCGAGTTCGGCCCGCACGTGCTCGATCGGCTGTACCCCGGTCACGAGGCCCGTGCCCCAAACTTCGAACGCGGTCTTTTCGTGCGGGCGCAGCGGCGCGAAACGCGCCGCCGGCTCATCGACGTCCATGCCGCGGCCCAGTTCACCACGCGACTCGCGCTCGTCAAGGCCACGAAGCGACCACATCGCCTCACGCTGGGTTGCATACCACGGTGCGAACGCGCCCGCGATCGCAAGGTTCTCGAGCGCATCTTTCGCGAGCTTCGTACGCGCGGCGAACTCGCGCAGATCGGCGAACGGTCCAGCTGCAAGTGCAGTTTCCAACTGCTTTTGCTGCGCTTCGCCGAGTCCGCGGACGACGTGGAAACCGAGCTGGGTTGCGCCCTCGCCGTCGACAAAACTCCAGTACTCGCTCCGGTTGACCGTGACGGGCAGCACGATCACGCCGTGACGGCGGGCGTCGTTGACGAGCACTTCGGTCGAGTAAAACCCCATCGGTTGCACGTTGAGAATTGCCGCGAGAAAAATTGCGGGTTCATGGCACTTTACGTACGACGACGCATACGAAAGCAGCGCAAAACTCGCGGCGTGAGATTCGGGGAAACCATAGTCGGCAAAACCTTCGAGCATGTGGAAGAGCTGCTCGGCGGCCGGGCGATCGATTCCGTTTTGAACCATTCCCTCGACCAGCTTCGGATAGATTTCCGCCATGCGTTCGTGCGAACGTTTGTGTCCCATCGCGCGGCGCAACTGGTCGGCTTGTCCGGGCGAAAACCCCGCCGCTTCGATCGCCATGCGCATCCCCTGTTCTTGAAAGAGCGGCACGCCGAGCGTCCGTCTCAGCACCGGCTCGAGCTTCGGGTGTGGATAGGTAACCGGTTCGAGGCCGTTGCGCCGTCGCAGGAACGGATGGATCATGTCACCTTGGATCGGTCCCGGTCGAATGATGGCAACCTGCATGACCAGGTCGTAGAAACAGGCTGGTTTCATACGCGGGAGCATCGACATTTGCGCGCGCGATTCAACCTGAAAGGTTCCGATCGAATCGGCCCGCTGCAGCATCTCGTAGGTCGGTTTGTCATCGGGCGGGATGCTCCCGAGCGACAAGCCCGGCTTCGAGGTGCCGTAGCGCCGCGTGTGCAGCGAGAACGCATCGCGCAAGAGCGAAAGCATTCCGAGGCCGAGCAGATCGATCTTGATCAATCCGAGATCGGCCAAATCGTCCTTGTCCCATTGCACGATCGTGCGATCGCGCATCGTCGCCCACTCGACCGGCGCAACTTGCACGAGCGGATCGCGCGTGATCACCATGCCGCCCGAATGAATCCCCATATGGCGCGGAAAACCGTCGAGTTGCCGGCATAGTGCAAGGAGCAGGGCGCCCGCCTTGCCTTCGATCGGCCCGCGCATTTCCGGGGCTGAATTCGATTCGTCGACCGTTTCGAAACCGGGCGCATACGCGCGACCGCCGGGTGATTGCGCCGGCTGATCGCCGGCCTCCGCGCGCGAGCGGTGCTGGTGGGAACCGGCGTCGAGGTCCCGCCTTTGGCGAACGGAGGACGGCAAGTCGCTTTGTGACTGGTCCGGCACACCGACCGCGCCCGCGAGCGATTCACGGGCATCGTATTCTTTCGAGATTGCATCGACTTGGGCAAGCGAGAAGCCGAGCGCCTTGCCGACGTCGCGAATGGCCGAGCGCGTGCGATAGGTGATGACTTCGGCGGCCATGGCCGCATGCTCGCGATCGTAACGGCCGTAGACGTACTGAATGATTTTCTCGCGGTCCTGATGCGCAAAGTCGATATCGATGTCGGGAACTTCGTTGCGTTCTTCCGAGAGGAAACGTTCGAACAGCAGCTTCATGCCGATCGGATCGACGGCGGTGATGCCGAGTGCATAGCAGACGGCGGAGTTGGCCGCCGAACCACGGCCTTGCGCGAGCACGCCCAGCCGTTCGGCTGCATGTGAGATATCCCAAACGACGAGAAAGTAGCCGGCCAGATCCATCCGGGCGATGATGCCGAGCTCGTATTCGAGTTGACGTTCGACTTCGGGGGTAAACGGATGGCCGTAGCGTTTGCGCGCGCCTGCGAAGACGAGCGTGCGCAGGTACGAATGCGTGCTCGATTCGCTCGCCGGAACGGGAAAAAGCGGGAATTGCCCGGCCAGCCGCTCGAGCCGGAAACGGCAACGTTCGGCGATCGCGAGCGTGTTCTTGATCGCCTGCGGATAGGGTGCGAAGACGCGCGCCATCTGCGCGGGGCTCTTGAGGTAGAACTCATGATTGGGAAACAGCAGCGTCCCGGCTTTGGGCAGATTCGTCCGGTACTTCACGCAGGTCAGCACGTCGCAGAGAAGGGCATCCTCACTGGTCGCGTAGGCGACGCCGTTGGTCGCGACGTACGGCACGCCGAGCGCGCTTGCAAGTTCGAGCTGCGCGACGATCAGGCGCGCGTCGTCCGGACGCAGATGGTGTTGCAATTCGAGGAAGAAGCGCCCGGGAAAAAGATCGCGTAAAGCCGCCGCGCGTTCGCGCGCCAGAGCGAGGTCGCCGCGGGCAAGCGCTTCTTCGGGCCAACCCCGGTGCGATCCGGAAAGCGCAACGAGCCCTTGCGTTTTTCCCTCGAGATCGGTGAGGTGGAGGCGCGCATCGCGTTTCTTGCCGCGCAGCTGGGCTGCCGAGATTGCGCTTGCGAGATTTGCATAGCCGCGCTCGTCCTCGGCGAGCAGCACGATCCGCGGCCGGCGCGCCGACTCGGCGGGCGTCAAGTCGCGACGCCGGCGCTTGGTCCCGTCCGGCGCTTCGATCGTGAGTTCGGTGCCGGTGATCGCGCCGAGGCCAAGGGGCTTGGCCGCTTTTGCGAAGCGGACGCTTCCGTAGACCCCGTCGCGGTCGGTCAGGGCCACCGCCTCGAGTCCCAGAGCCGCAGCTCGCTCCACCAGCACCTCGGGGTGCGAGGCGCCTTCGAGGAACGTGAAGTTTGAGCGGCAGTGTAGCTCGGCGTAACGCGAGGCGGCCATGGGAAGGAAATGATAATCGAACGTATGTTCGATGTCAAATGAAGGAGCGAACGCTTTCGCCCGGTGCTAGACCTCGACGAGCAAGGCCAAGAGGTGGCGCGACGGTTCCACGTTGAGTTCGGTCTGCAGCGCGCGTGAATACTCGCGCAACGCCCGAACCGCGAGACCGCGCTCTCCCCGCGCAAGGTGCGAGCGCAACATGATTTCGCAAGCGGGCTCGTCGCAAGGATCGCGTTCCAAAAGCCCGCTTGCGTATTCGAGCGCGGCCGGAGCGTCCTTGCGCTCCAGCGCGTCGCGACCGAGCATCGTTGCGATGTCACGGGCCAGCCGCTCGATGCGGATACGGAAACTTTCGAGCCCGGCCAGTTGTTCGAGGCGCGCCAGCGGTTCGCGCAGCGCCTCGGCGTACGACTGCAATTCGCTACGTTCGCTTTCGGCCAGCGGCATCGTTCGGGCAATGGCCCGCACGCGCGCTTCGACGACGGGCAGATCGACGCGTACCGCCGGACCGAGCGCATATCCTTCGCGTTCCTTGACGATCGCCGCGGCGCCGAGTGCTGCACGCAAACGCGCCACGGTGACGTAGAGGGCGTTCGTCGCTTCCATTTTATCGGGCCAGAGCAATTCGCTCAGACGCTGTGCGGCGACCGGTCCGTTCGCCGTTGCTAGAGCAACGAGCAACTCGAGGCCACGGCGCTCGACCGGTATGCTGCGCAGGCCGCGGCGTACTTCGAGCGCGAGCAAACGAACGTCGATGCAGTCTTCGCCGTTCGCGCCGCGCGCACGAAAGCGCGCCACGAACGCTTCGAGCATGCCGCAATGTGTCTCTCCACGCTTGAGCGCCCCGAGCGCCGCGAGCAGCGCGACGCTTCGCATCGGTCGTGCGAGCGTCAGCGCTTCATCGAGCAAGTGTTTGCGCGCGACCGGATCGACCACTGCGGCAGCGACGCGCGCGAGCACGCACACGAACGGTTGCGACGATGCGTCTGCCGCCTCGAGGCCACTTTGCGCGAAACCGGCGACGAAGGCCGGATCGTTTTCTTGCGACAGCGCAAGCAGATAGGCAAAGGCGCGAAACTTGAAGTCTTCGAGTTGTGGCCGGGCGGTGCGTCCCCAGCCCCGCGCGCAAGCGATGAAGAAGGCAACGCCGCGTTCGATGCTGGGCGCCACCTCCCGTTCGAGCGCGCTCAAGTGGCGCTGGAAGCCTTCGTCGTCTCCCCAGAACCACGCGCCGAAGGCGGCATCGCAGCGGCAGACGGCGATCGTAAAGAGCGAGCGCGAGCGTTCCGCCGCGGTGATCGCCGTCAGCAATTGCTCGTTCTCGCGATGGCGGTCGCCGTGCAAGCGATAGTGCCGCGCTAAGGCGGAGTAGGAGAACAACCCGAAGGCGGCATCCGGTTGCAGAGCGGGTTCCGTTTCGCGGGTAGCCTGCTCGGGATCGATCGGTAAGCCCGCGTAGGTCGCCGTTACGATGCGCCAGAGCCGCACGAGCGACTGCGCGAACGGCAGGTCGACCGGCGTGAGCGATTTCGCAAATTCCTCGACCGTCACACGCGCTTCGTCGATACGCCCGGCCAAGGCCGTCGCGGTCACGTGATTGTTGAAGATTCCCAAGCGCAGGCGAATCGAAGGGTCGTTCTTATAGCGCGCCCACATCGCGCGCGACTCCGCCAAATAGGCGCTGCGATCGAGCGTGTAGATGCGCAGCGTCAGCGATGCGCTCCAAAGGTTTGGATAGCGGCGCAACGACGCGTTGTCGAGCGCGTTGATGATCTCGGCGATCTCGACCGGCACGTCTTCGACCAGGAACGGCCCGACGTCGGCGAGCGCCTCGGCCGCAGCGTGAACGTCGCCCACGGCGACATAAGCGCGAGCCGCTCGCGCGATGTCGCCGCCAGCGATCATGCGTTTGGCGGCGGCCGCAATCAGTTCGCGCGCACGCGCGGCGTAGCGTTCGCGCAGCATCGCGCGCACGAGCGGATGCACCTCGATACGTTCGCCGTCGACGGCCACGAACGGAAGATCGCGCAGGGCATGCAGATCCTTCTCGCCGAGCGTCTCGCGCACGGTCCCGATGGTCGTTTCAGGCAGCGCTGCGGCTAGGATCGCCGCGTCGAGCAGCCCGGGGCCAAAGCCGCGCACGATCTCAAGGGCGAGGTAATCGTAGAGATCTCCGAACGCGACGTCGCGCAGATCGCCGAGGACGTCGCCCAGGCGTCCTTCGCGCGCAAAACGCGCGAGCAACAGCACCGCGATCGGCCAGCCGCGCGTCACCTCGGTCACCGTCCCGAGGAGCGTCGGGCCGGCGCCCGTACCTTCGAAGGCCTGAGCGATCTCCGCCGCATCGAAGCGCAGGTCGGCGGCGCGCAAGGTGACGATTTCGTTGGGCGGGGCGAACGAGGTCGTCCGGAAGGGCAGCGGGGTACGCGAGCAGAGCACAAGCCGCCAGGCCCGGTGCGGCTGGTCGAGCAGCGCCGCAAAGAAGTCGGCGCTCCCGCGCACGTCGCCGGCCCGCTCGAGATTGTCGAGCAGCATCGTGCCTGGAGCCTCCTCCCGCCGCCAAGTGTCGAGTGCCAATTTGACGACCGCTTCGGGCTCCGTGCGCAGGGCAAGCACCTCGGCGGCATAACGGTCGGCTCTTCCCGGCGTCGTGCCCGCCAGGGCCACGAGGAAGCGCTGTGCCAGCTCGCCGACGTCGACGGCACCGAGTGCGTCGCAGATCGCGGCGCCTTCCATGGCGGCAAGGTAGCCGCCGGCCAAGCTCGTCTTTCCGTAGCCGGCCGGGGCGACGAGCACGAGCAGACGCGGGGGTTGCGCGCAGAGCGTTCCGAGCAGCCTTTCGCGCGATATGACCCGGCTGCTCGTCTGGTGGGCGGTCGCCATGGTTGAGAGCGCGTAGGTTACCCGAGGCGGCCGTGCTCTCCCCCGGTTGCGTGTAAGGTCACTGTAAGGTTGCCGAAAGATCGCCGCGCTATCCTCAAGTAGCCCCCAAGCATCGAAGCGCTCCCGTTTAGGGAGGGCTCTTGGAGGAATTGGATGGCCTTGGTAATCTCCGCTCATCTTCCGGCCCGGCACGAGCTCCAAAAGCACGATTCGGGCCCAAGCGGGCCGGGATATCGCGGGGTCGACCGCCGGCGCCAGCCGAGGCAAGTCTCCTACCTGGCCGCGGTTGTCGATGCGGGCTTGCGCGTCAAGTACAGCGCCGCCGGCGACCCGAAGGGCGACGAGGCGCGCCGCATGGTGTGCGACGGTCAGTCCAAACTTCGTCCCGAGATCGAAGCGCTCGTTTCGCAGCTGATGGCCGAGACGCGCAACGCAGGCTCCCAGGGCCGCCGCGCCGGTCTGCTCGACGAAGAGCATACGCTGCATCTCATGCCGCTCGTCGGGCCCGAAGAAACGCTCTTCGCATTGATGATGGAGATCAACGGCAATCGCGACACGATCCGGCGCGCCGCCGGACGCTACCGGCTGACGCGCCGGCAGTGCGACGTGTTGCGGCTCATCTTGGAAGGCGCGAGCGCGAGCGAGATCGCCGAGCGGCTCTGCCTCTCCGAATACACGGTGCAAGGGTACGTCAAGAGCCTGCTCACCAAGACGGGATCGCGCAACCGGCCGGCGATGGTTGCCAACGTGCTCGATTGGACGCGCGACGCGGCCAACCCGTCGATCCCAAGCGCGGTGACCGCCGCCCGCTAGCAACTTTCGCGCGCATCGAATTGCGCGCTCGCGGGCCGCTGCGACGGCGAGAGGGCGTCGCAGGCCGAGCGGCAACCGTAGCCGGATGCGTTATCGGAATCTCGGGCGCTGGGGCGTGAAAGTTTCAAGCGTGGGCCTCGGTTCGTGGCTCACGTACGGCGGTTCGGTCGAAGAAGACACGGCCCAGGCCTGCATCGCGCGCGCCTACGATCTCGGCGTGACGTTCTTCGATACGGCCAACGTGTACGCGCGCGGGCGTGCCGAGGAGATCGTCGGCCGCTCGATCGCCGGATTCCGCCGCGACAGCATCGTGCTCGCAACCAAAGTGTTCTTTCCCATGGGCAACGGACCAAACGATCGCGGGCTCTCGCGCAAGCATATCTTCGAACAGGCGCACCGTTCGCTCGAGCGGCTCGGCGTCGACTACATCGATCTCTATCAATGCCATCGCTACGACGCGCGCACGCCGCTCGAAGAAACGTGCGCCGCGATGGACGATCTCGTGCGGCAGGGCAAGATTCTGTACTGGGGCGTCTCGGAGTGGAATGCCGATCAAATCACGGGTGCGGTGAGCTTGTGCCGCGCTCGCGGTTGGGCCGAACCCGTCAGCAATCAGCCGCAATATAGCGCACTCTGGCGGCGCATCGAGCGGCGCGTGCTGCCGGTGACGGCGCAATACGGGCTCGGTAACGTCGTCTGGTCGCCTCTTGCGATGGGCGTGCTCACCGGCAAATACACGGACGCGACCAAACCGCCGGCCGGTTCGCGCGCTGCCGGTGGGGCCGCCGACATGATGGAAGACTACTTCAAACAACCGATCCTCGATGCCGTCGCGCAGACGCAGGCGCTGGCAAAAGAAGCCGGAACGACCCTCGGCGCGTTGGCGCTTGCGTGGTGCTTGCGCCGTCCCGAGATTTCGAGCGTCATCGTCGGCGCGACCAAGCCCGAACACGTCGATGCCAACGTCGCCGCCGCCGACCTCGACGTCGATCCGTCGATCTTTGCGCGGATGGACGCGATCCTCGCACCGGTAGCCCCTACGGAGCCGTACGTTTCATGAGCGAACGCGTTTTCGACCACATCGACCAGCACGTGCGCAGCGTATCAGCGGTCAAGCCGTTTTACGATGCGTTCTTGAAGAACTTCGGTTTTCGCAAGATGCTCTCGCGCGACGACACGGCGGTGTACGTGCGCATCATCGCTCGCGAAGTGCAGGAAGCCTTCGCCGTGATCGAAGATCCCGTTCACGTGCCGGGGCAGAGCTGTTTCGGTTTCCGCGCAAGCTCGCCGGCGGACGTCGATCGCATCGCCGCAACCCTCGAGGAAGCCGGCGCACGCGAGATCGAAGGGCCCGTCCTCTGTCCCGAATACACGCTCGAATACTATGCGGTGTTCTTCAAGGATCCTGATGGGAACCGCTTGGAAGTTGCCTTTCGCTGACAAAGCGCTGCGGCGCCGATTTACGGAAGCGAAGCGCTAGCGGATTTTTCGTCGAGCGTATAGGTGCCGTCCCCAGCAACGAGCCGCAACCGTCTCGTGCCGGCTGCCCGCAGCGGAACGAACTGTGCCGTTACCAGGACCTTGGCTCCTTTTGACAAGCACGCTTTCAGATTATCCGCGTGTTCGACAAGGAAGTGGTCGGCCGATCCTACGCAAAGAAACACAGGCCCCGTGAGCACGGGCGACGCGCCGGCACCCGTGCCCTGCGCATACACGTAGTAGGTGGTTGCCGTCAGGTCGCCCGCTATGACGGTCGCGCAGCTGCTGCGGACGATCGTCACCCAGCCGTGCGTCGCGACGCCGCTCCCTTCGGCGGTTCCCGCAGCGGCCCGCAGCGTATCGTGCGCCGTGTCGTTGCAGACGAGCAGCTCTGCTGCCGCCCGCTGCATTCCGGCGCCGAGCGCCAGCGCGCATAGCGCGAAAGCAGCCAAAACGTAGCGCGCACCCGTGCGCGCCGAGGGAGGGGTTCGGCTTGTGCTCCGCATGTGTTGCTTCGTAGCCGTACGGGCCCCCGGCGACCGAATCCCGCGAGCGCCGCTCGACCGTGAGCCCCGTCCGCTTGGTGTATGCGGCATGTTGAAGCGGGGTGACGCCGAACCTAGGCACAGCCGTACCGGCGCGACGTGCGCCGGACGCCGAAGGAGAGCACATGGATCCGCATTCGACCGCCGTCGTCCTGATCGAATACCAGAACGACTTTACCTCCGAGGGCGGGACGCTGCACGAGGCGGTCAAGCCCGTCATGCAGAGCAGCAACATGCTCGAGAATACGAAGGCGACCGTGGAGCGGGCGCGCGAACTCGGGGCGACGGTCGTGCATGCCCCGATCACCTTCGTCGAAGGGTATGGTGAGCTTAGTCCCACGCCGTACGGCATTCTCAAAGGCGTGGTCGACAGCAAATCATTTGTGAAGGGAAGCTGGGGTGCCGAGATCGTCAAAGACCTCGAACCGCAGAAAAGCGACATCGTCATTGAAGGCAAGCGTGGTCTCGATGCGTTTGCAAGCACCAATCTCGATTTCATCCTGCGCAGCCGCGGGATCAAAACGATCGCACTCGGCGGTTTCTTGACCAATTGCTGCGTCGAATCGACGATGCGCACCGCCTATGAAAAAGGTTACGATGTCGTGACGCTCACCGACTGCACGGCAACGCTCAGTGATGAAGAGCAACGCTTGGCCGTCGAAAAGAACTATCCGATGTTCTCGCATCCGATGAAGCACGAGGAGTTCATCGAACATCTCGGGGGTAAAGAGGCCGCCGTGTCCGGCGGACGCGGGTACTCGAACTAACCGAAGCGATGGCATTCACCGAGCGCTTTACGGGCCGCGCCGCGAGCTACGTTTCCGGTCGCCCGTCGTATCCCCCCGAAGCGATCGCGGCGCTCTTCGAGGGGCTCGGCGAACCGGCCAACCTTCGCGTTGCCGACATCGGTGCCGGCACCGGAATCTCGGCTCGCCTGCTCGGAGAATACGGCGCTCGGGTTTTCGCCGTCGAACCGAATGCTGCAATGCGCGCGGCTGCGGCTCCGAGCGAGCAAGTCGAATGGGTCGACGGCACTGCGGAAGCGACCGGCCTAGCCACGGGGTCGGTCGACCTTTCGGTCGCGATGCAAGCCTGGCACTGGTTCGATCACGACCGGGCGCTCGCAGAACAACGGCGCATCGTGCGGCCCGGCGGACGCATCGCGCTCGTCTACAACGAGCGCGATGACCGCGCCCCATTCACCGCTGCGTATAGTGCGATCGTGCGCCGCTACGCGACCGAAAACACCGAGGAGCGGCGGGCACGGGCGCTGGCGGCGTTCGCCGCGATTTCGGGCGCCGAGCGCTTGGAGTTCGGTAACGAACAAGTTCTCGACCGCGCCGGTCTGGGGGCGCGTGCAGCGAGCACGTCGTACCTGCCGCACGACGGAACGGCCGCCGCAGAATTGACCGCAGATATTGACAAAGTCTTCGGCGCCTACGCAGATGCGAGCGGCCTGGTGCGTTTCAATCTCGTAACGATCGTTGCTCGAGTCAGTTCGTAACGAACCGTTCTTCGGGCTACGTTACCCTTGAGCGACCTTGGCGAGGCCGGTCTGGACCTCTTCTGCCGTCATGACGGGCTTGAGTTCTACCTTCGCCTCCGCAGCAGCAAAGAGCGGCTCGCAGATCCACGGGATATCGGAGGCCTGCACGAGATCGAAAAAGATGACCGCGCTTCGTTCGCCCTCGGTTGCCGTGAAGTACGCTGCTTCGGGCTTAGCGCGCGCCATTAGGGTCTCGAGCATCTTGCCAAATCTTCCATCGATCATCGCGGCGTTCGCGGTAGCCGTCGAGAGCTGTGCGGTCAGCATCATGCGCATGTAAACCTTCGAGTTTCAAAGAAAAGTAGGTATGGAAGGCATGCCGCTTTTTCAAATCCAAGGACCTCTCGCTTCCACTCGGCCAAACATTTACGTGTCGTTCAACCGTAGCCGGAAACGAACGCGTTCGGTTTTACGCCGGTTAGTCGTAGGTGCCGCTGAGGTACCAGCGTCCGCGCTCGTTGACGATGCGGCAAAGCGCGCCGTCGTCGAGCAGAACGTCGTACGCGTCGCTTGCGATCGGGCGGTTCGCGGTATCGAGGGCTTCGGCCCACCACGCTTCGTCGACCCGCCATGGTCCCGCGACGTCGAGCACGGCGCGCGAGCCGACGGTCGCCGGGCGACCGCGCTGTACGCGCACGTCAATCGCTCGCGGTGCGAGCACGCGGTAGGCAAGCGTCCCCGTCACGGGCAGGGCGTTTGGGACGGTGAGCCCAGCAGGCGCGCGGCGCGTGACACCCTGCGCGCCGAACGGTTCGTAGGCGGCGCGCGCTTCGTAGCGGTTCCCTTCGACGATGCATGCACGTAGAGCCGTATGCGGGCCAAGCGCCGCTTCGAGCCGTGCGAGCGCGATGCCGACGATTTCGGGATCGGGGTCGCTACCTGCAAACAGCGAAAGCTCCGCACCGCCTTCTTCTAAACGTTCGGCACCTAACCGCAAACCGGTGACCGGTGCATGCAGCACGGTACCTTCGAGACGCGCGCGCAGGAGATCGAACATCGTGGCGCTTTGCGAGGTCGCTTGGGCGAGCATGGTCACAAGCGTCGTCCGTTCGCCGTCTTCGCATTCGAGCTCGAGACGCAGCAAGCCGCAACGCTTTCCGAGAAACGCGACGTCCTCGGCAACCCGCACGACGAGCGTTCGTAAGGCGAACAACAACTGGTCTTCGCGTTCGGCCGACCCTTCGCCGTAAAGCGTGCGATCGATCGTGATACGCCGCATGCGCGGGACGAGCGGTTCGTGGTCGATGCCGGCGGCACGGGTGTGCCAAAGCGCCGCGGCGGGACCGAAACGGCGCACGAACGGTCCGTGCGGCAAGGACGCAAGCGCACCGAGATTCGCGATGCCGAACAGGTCGAGACGTTCGAGGGTCGTGCGATCGAGTTCGTCACCCAAGAAGCGTAACGGCAAGGGTGCGATGAACGCGCGTTCCTCTCCCACGCCCACGATGCTGCCGTCGCACACGAGTGCTGCGGCTCGCGCGACGAATTTGTTGCTTGCGAGCGCAACGCACAGCGGGAGCGAGCAAAGCTCCGCATCGTCACCAAATGCGTCGCGTACGCTCGCCAGCCACTGCGTTTCGGAACCGGCGATGCCGCGCATCTCGAGGAATGCCGTTCCTTCATCTGCATCCTCGACGAGTGGTGAAGCGGCATCGAGTGCGTCGAGTACGCGCTCCCAGAGCGCACGGTTGCGCGCCGGATCGTCGACGGCAATCGCCGCTTCACGCGCGCAGGCCCCGGCTTGCACGAGCGTCATGCCGGGGCGTGCGCCGAGCGCATAGGCGGAAGGATCGAGTTCGATCGCGTGCCCGCGTTCGAGGCGGTCCACGATGATGAGCGGTCGCTCGCGCAGCGCGGGAACCGTAAGCCGTGCGACGGCAACTTTGTAGGACGGGACGAGCGCGCAAATGACGGGCACGGCGCGTGCCGTCTCAGCCGTCGATGTGCAGCGGCGAGAAAACGGCGCTCAGCAAAAGCCAAATGAGGCCGCCGATACCCGCCCAAAACAGCGCGCGTAACAGCAGCGTGTTGGTCACAGCGCTAGTCTGCCTTCCGTGCCGCTAACCGGCAAGGGAGTTTTGATGAGAAGCTCGCGTTCGCGCAAGATCCCAAGCGGCGCGCCGTCGCGTTCGAAGGTCGTGCACGTAAAAGACGCGTGTTTTCCGGGTGCGGCGCGTTTGTGTTTGAGGACGGTCGCCTCGACGTCGATGCCTGCGAGCAGGCCGAAGAGACCGTCGCCGCCCGCCCAGCGCACGCGCGAGGCTTGCAGCCGCACGCGCAGCGATGCAAAATAACGCAACTCGTCGGAAGCACCGCTGCCGAGTGCAACGAGCAGCGCGTTTGCGTGATGGGTTAGGCTCGCAAGACGTGTCCAGGCCGTCGCTTTCATGGAAATGGCCGGCATGACGACCACCCCGAATGCTGCCGAGCGCAAGAGGATGTCCGCGGCACGCGCGACCCCCGTAACGTCGTGCGCGGGCACCACCAAGAGCCGCTCGAGGTCGACGCCCGCCGCGGCAAGCGCGGGTGGGTAAAACGCCCCTTCGGGCCCGGCGGGTGACTCGATCAGCGCGCCAAGGCCGCCATTCGCCGTGGATGTCGCGAGCAGCCGGGCCGCGACCGCCGAACGCCCCGAACCCGGAGCCCCCTCGAGGGTCGCCACGATTCCGCGCGGGAACCCGCCCCCAAGCGCCGCGTCGAGCTCACGCAGCCCGCTCCGCACCACGCTTTCCTCGGCCAGGGTGAAGGCTTCCGGCGAAGCCCCCCGGTGCCCGGCCGACAAAGCTGCCCGAAGGCCGTCGAGGGCCGCGCGGCGCTGAGCGAGCGGGATGAGGGAAGCCATGGGAGGTCATGGTAATCGAACGTATGTTCGATGTCAATGTCAAACCGGCTTGCCGCCGGCGATGTTTCGCAAACGGCGATGATCCGTCATCGCTGCACAACATGCGAAGGCTACGATCGGCCGGTGGCATGCGGCCTTGGGTCGAACCGAGCAATCAGGAGAGCGCGATGCAGGCAACGGTTCACCTCTCGGTACCGATTTCGGATAAAGACCTCGAGCGGATTTCGCAAGAAAACCCCGGCTGGAAGGTGGAACGCGAAGGCCGCGCCTGCCTCATTATGAGCCCGACGTCGTCTGCCGGGAGTGCACAAAATACGGAGCTGACCTTTCAACTTGCAGCGTTCGCGAAACGTTACGGTGGCAAAGCTTTTGATTCAAGCGGCGGCTTCACGCTACCCGATAGATCCGTGCTATCGGCTGACGGTGCTTGGATTCGTGCCGAACGGTGGGCTGCGCTGACCGTCAAGGAGCGAAACTCGTATGCACCCATCGTTCCCGATGTGTGGATCGAGCTGCGATCGCAAACCGATCGATTGCCGAAACTGTTCGCGAAGCTACGGCGCTTGCGATCGTTTGGTGCGAGTTACGTGTTGATGATCGACCCATACGAACGAACGATCTGGCACGAAGGCAACCCACCGCTAGGATTTGCGCTCGATTTCGAAGCGATCTACGACGCCTGAGCCACTTCCGGTCGACATAAGGCTGGCTTAACGAAGACTTAAGTTAGCCTTCGTTTCTGGGGCGCACGATGTAGGCAACCCCCGTTTCCCGGTGGAGGCTTTCTTGCGCGCTCGTCTCGTTTTTGCCGGCATCGCGCTTCCTGCGCTTGCGATCGCTGCCTGCAGCTCCAATACTACAATTCCCCACGCAGCTGCAAGTTCGCAACCGGCGGCCAGCGCCACGCCTGCCCCGAGCGCAACGCCGACCGGGCAACAAGTTGCGGGCAGCAAGATCTCGCACATCATCGTCGTGACGATGGAGAACCGCACGCCGGACAACCTGTTCGGAAACATGGCGTTGATCAAAGGCCTCCAGGGTGCCGGTGCGCCCGTGAACGTCCAAGCGGGAACCGGTCCGCAAGTCGGCCTCGAATCGCCGACCGACGTCGGACACTCGTATCCCGAGCTCATCAACGAGTGGGACGGCGGCAAACTCGACGGCTTTGCGACCGACCCGCTCACGCCCTCACCGGGATCAGGTGAAGTGACGCCCGCGCAGTTCGTGGCGGGCGGCGGGCAGCCGAATTTCTCGCTCGGTAGCGTTCCCGAGAGTGAAGTGCTCGTCTACGAGCAGTTGATGGATACGTACGGCTTTTCCGACGACTTCTTCAGCTCGCGGCTCGTGCCGTCGTTTCCGGGACATCAGTTTCTCGTCGCCGGTCAGTCCGGTGCATCCGACGATCCGGAATCGGCGGTTTGGGGCTGCGACGTTCCGGCAAACGAGCCGCCGCAGGTCACGAGTTTCGGCCCGAACGGCCAGGAGACGCCTGGGCCGCTCGTCGGGCAGTGCTACAACTACAATTCGCTCGCGACGCTGCTCGATCAAAAGAACATCAGCTGGAAGTATTACACGGGCGCACCTCAGACGATCGACGGGAACATCGATGCGTACGGCGCGATTGCGCCGATTCGCGAGGGACCGGATTTCCAAAAGAACATCTCGATCCCGCTCACCAATATCAATTCCGACATCACGGGTTGCACGCTTCCGTCGCTGTCATACATCAACGCGCCCGCCTTTGCCTCGGACCACTCGGGCACGCTCTCGGCGGGTGGCCCCGGTTTCGTCGGCGATCTCTATTTGCAGCTGATCCAGAGCACACAGTCGACCAATCCCAACTGCAACTACTACGCCAACACCGCGATGATCGTCTTATGGGATGATGCGGGCGGCTGGTTCGATCACGTTGCGCCGGCGAAAGACGGCGTCGGCAACTCGTACGGCTTCCGCGTTCCGCTGATCGCGATTTCGCCGTACGTCCGCGCCGGCTACCTTGCCAAGACCGGAACTGCGAATGCCTTCGTGCTCGACGGTGTCACCGCGCAGAATCCGAATGCGTTCTACGATTTCGGAAGCGTGATTCTCTATATCGAGAACAACTTCGGCCTCGGTGCAGGTGCTCTCAACGAACGTGACATGGATGCGCTAACGCGCGGCGGCGACTTCACGAACGTTCTGTTCGATTACACGCGCACGCCGATTCCGCCGGTCGGGGGCCTTGTGCTGACCCAATTCCGGCAGCGCGTCAACATGGCGAAGCATCGTACGGTGCAAGCTTGGTTGAACGAGCCGGTCGACGACGACATCTAAGCAGCGTTCGTTTAGAGCATGATCAGGCCGAGGCGCACGCCCTGCGTGACGGCTTCGGTGCGGCTCGACACCGCGAGCTTTGCGAAGATCGAGCCCACGTGAAATTTTACCGTGTGCTCGGAGATGCCGAGGCGGTGGGCGATCGTCTTGTTGGGTACGCCGCGCGCGAGTTCGCCGAGGACATCGATTTCGCGCGAGGTCAGGCGCTCGGCGGCGTCGCGACCGGAGCCCGCTTCCGAACGCACGGCAAGCACGCGCGGCTGGACGGCAACCAGGCCCGCTGCCACGGCGATGATTGCGCCGACAACTTCTTCGCTCGAAGCGTCGCGGCCCAAAATCGCGCGCGCGCCGCGTTCGTCGCCGTTCACAATCGTTTGCGCCCAGGCTTCCTTCGGATCGTCGACGAGGGCGACCGACGGCACGTTGCCGAATTCGAACGGTCCGTCGCGTTCTTCCAGCAGGACGTCCGGGTCGTCGTGCACGAGGGCGAGACGCGTGTCACCGCGCACGATGGCCGCAAGCCCGGCCCGCGCGAGTTCCGACGAAGCGTTGACGATCGTGCGAATCACGCGGCGCGGACGTCCTCACCGAGGAATGCAGCCACGGCGGCGGTCGGCACGGCCAGGGCCAGGCCCCCCGCGACCATACTGTTGATGCCGATCACCCGTCCCTCCGCGTCGGCCAGCGGTCCGCCCGAGTTGCCCGGCGCAAGTCTCACATCAGCTACAACCCAGCGAGCGTTGCAGCGCTGAACGAGCCCGGCGCTCACGGCGCCGACGAGGCCGAGCGGATTGCCGGCGGCCACGACCAGTTCCCCGGGCAGGAGCGTACGGGAATCGCGCACGGTGGCCGCAACGAGTGCCGGTGAGGCGGCAATGCGCAGGGCCACGAGGTCGAGCCCTGGGTCGCGCCGGACGAGCGCGGCCCGCACGCGGCGCCCGTCGGGAAACTCGACCGTCGCGCTCGAGCCGCGCACGACGTGCGCGTTACTGATCACCAGCCCCGCCGAATTCCAAACGACGCCGGATCCCGAGCCGCGCCGGCCATCGTGGACGCGCACGGTCGAGGCGCGCAAGCTTCGCGCGACCGCCGTCAAGGCGTCGTCGAGTTCACTCGTCATCGCTTGGCCGCTCCCCGATCGCGATCGGAAGTTCGCGCGGCACGCCGCCGCGCAATAGGCGCAGCGTTTGGGTCGCGCCGATGCTGCCGGCGCCGAGCGCACGTTGCACATCCTCGGAATCTTCAACGATCTGCGCGCCGAGCGCGAGCACGACGTCCCCGATCAGCACGCCCGCGCGTTCAGCCGGTCCGCCGTTTGCCACGTCGACGACGAGCGCTCCCGCCCGTTGCGCGATCGAACCACTTGCGCGCAGCGAATCAGGCAAACGCACGGCTTGCATCGCAAGACCGAGGTAGCCGCGGGCGATTCGGCCGCCCGATTGTAGCTGCGCGACGATCCGTTCGAGCGTCGTGACGGGAATCGAGAGCGCCGTGCGCCGCGAGAGACCCCAGGTGTTCATCCCGACGATACCGCCCGCAACATCGACCAGCGGTCCACCCGAGAAACTCTGGTATACGTTGAGATCGGGACGGATGAAACGATCGATGTCGCCGCCGCGCCAGGTGCGCCACGGACCGTCGAGCGCGCTTACGATACCAAAGCTTGCGCCCGGTGCGCCGTCTTCATCGCGGCCCACGGCGAGCACGAGGTGTCCGATGCCGAGCGTTCCGAGATCGGAACGCGGTGCGGGCTTCAGAGCCGTCTCGGTGCGCAGCAACGCGATGTCGGTCGACGGATCGCGGCCGGCAAGCGTCGCGCGCGCCGTCGCTCCATCGCCCAAAAGGAGTTCGATATCATCCTCACGTTCGATCGCATGATCGACCGTAACGATGTGGTGCGCGTCCCACACGATGCCGCTTGCGTCGCGGCGCGGATGCGCATCGACGTAGACAACCGCGGGAGCGACCTCGGCGACGGCGCGCGCGAGGTCTTGGGAGAGCGCGGCAAGTGCGCTCGAATCGGTGGAGTTCATGGCACGAGTATGCGCTTAACCCCAGCCCCGCGCATCAGTGTTTCGACTAGGCTCCGCCCTCTTGTCCTTGCACCAAGACCAGTTTTCCGGTCGTCGTGCGCGCCTCCAAGTCCGTGTGCGCGCGCGCGGCATCGGCCAACGGGTAGACATGCTCAACGCGCAGGCTCAGCGTTCCATCGAGAACGCTCTCGAAGAGCTCTCCTGCGCGCCAAGTCAATTCGTCGCGCGTACGCGTGTATTGGACGAGCGACGGACGCGTTGCGTAGAGGCCCCCTTTGTGATTGAGGATCTGCAAATCGACCGGCGGGACGGGGCCGCTCGAGCCGCCGAAAAGCACGAAATAGCCGCGCACGCGCAGCGAGTCGAGGCTCTTTTCCCACGTCGTCTTACCGACCGAATCGTAGACGACGTCGACGCCGATGCCTTCGGTGATCCGGCGCGCTTCGGCAGCGAAGTCTTCGCGTGTGTAGTCGATCACGTGATCGGCGCCGGCTCGTTTCGAAAGCTCGGCTTTCTCAGCCGTTGAGACCGTCGTTATCACGGTCGCCCCTTTCGCTTTCGCGAGCTGCGTCAAGAGCAAACCGACGCCGCCCGCGCCCGCGTGCACGAGCGCTACCTGACCGGGCTCGAGCGCGAAGGTGCTGTTGCACAGATAATGGGCCGTCATGCCCTGCAACATCAGCGCAGCGGCGTCGCGCAATGTAACACCGTCGGGGACGTGGACGAGGCGCTCCGCCGGCACGGCGGCGTATTCGGCATAAGCTCCCTGCGAACCGGCGAACGCTACCCGCTCGCCCGGCTTTACGAGAGTGACGTCTGCGCCGACCGCTTCGACCACGCCCGCGCCTTCTTGACCGAGCACGAGCGGAAAATGCGGCGCCGGGTACGTGCCCTTGCGGAAATACACGTCGATGAAGTTGATGCCGCTTGCTGCAAGCCGGACCAGCGCCTCGCCGGCTTTGAGCTCCGGAACCGGGAGATCGTGCAAGCGCAGCACTTCGGGTCCGCCATACTGATCGATCGCAATCGCCTTCATGCTGGCCCAGAACCGGCTTCGGGCGCCGGAGGTTACCGCTCCGGGGAAGTTTGTGAGAGCAGCGCGCGCAGGGGCCCGAGCAGCATGGGGCGGGCGAAATAAAACCCTTGAAAGTGCGTGCACCCGAGTTCGCGCAGAAAATCGGCTTGCGCCGCCCTTTCCACGCCCTCGGCGATGACCGAAAGACCGAGCGTGCTGGCTACGGCAATCATTGCGCGCACGATGCCTTGGTCGGCCGTATCCTCGACGATGTCGCTGATGAAGGAGCGGTCGATCTTGAGCGAATCGACCGGCAGCCGTTTGAGGTAGCTGAGCGACGAATAGCCGGTGCCGAAATCATCGATCGAGAGCCGTACGCCGAGCTGCTCGATCGTGCCGATATTGTCGAGGTCGGAATCGGCGCCGAGATACGCGCTTTCGGTGATTTCGAGTTGCAGGCGCGCCGCAGGTAAGCCGCTTCGTTCGAGAGCCTCCCGCACGTCTTCGCCGAAGTCGCGGTCGCGAAACTGCCAAGGCGAGATGTTGACGCACATCGTGAGATCGTGACCCGCGTCGAGCAATTGGCGCGCCGTATGGGTGGCCTGGCCAAGGATGAACCGGCCGAGGCGCAAGATCAGCCCGCGCGATTCGGCCAGCGGAATGAAGTCGCTCGGTTCGACCTCGCGCCCGTCTTGCGTCCAGCGTGCCAGCGCTTCGAGCGCGATGATCTTTCCGGTCGCGGCCTCGACGATCGGCTGGTAGGCGACTTGCAGCGTTTCGCTTTCGAGCGCGATCCGCAACTCGCCCTCGAGTTCGAGTTCCGCAAGCGCGCGCAAGTGAAGTTGCGGCGTGTAGACTTCGATCACGTTGCCGCTGCGCGCTTTGGCGGCGTACATCGCAGTATCTGCGTTACGCAGTAGCGCATCGGGCGATGTGCCGTCGCGCGGAAAGAGCGCGAGCCCGATGCTCGCGGTAACGACCAGATGGACGCTCTCATAGGCGAGCGGGCGCGCAATTTCGGCAAGCAAGATATTGGCAAAAGCGATGCCCGCTTCTTCGTTTTCGAGCGGGTCGACCAGAATGATGAATTCGTCGCCGCCGGGCCGGGCGACCGTGCCGCGGCTGCCGACGACCCGCCGTAGACGGGCCGCGAGTTCGCGCAGAAATTCGTCGCCCGTGCCGTGGGCCATCGTGTCGTTGATCGTCTTGAAGCGGTCGAGATCGATGTAGACGACGCCGACGATGCGATTCTCGAGAGCAGCCCGTTCGATCGCCGAGCTCAGCCGCTCGCGCAGCAGCATCCGGTTGGCAAGACCCGTGAGCGAGTCGCGCTCGGCAAGGTGCCGCAAGCGGTCTTGAGTGATCTTTTGATCGGTAATGTCGAGGACCGCTCCGATCAGCCGGCGCGCCGTTCCAAGCTCATACGAAAAGCGTCCCCGCTCGAACACGCAACGCTCGCGTCCATCGCGCGTTACGATGCGGTGTTCGATCGTGTAGATGTCGCGTTCGAGACGGGCGCGATCGATCTCGGCGGCAATGGCGGCGCAGTCGGCGGGATGGTCGAATTCGTGCAGCGGACGCGGGCGCTCGCGGGCCGGGTCGACGCCGAGTATGCGAAAGAGTTCCGGCGACCAACGCATGTCGCCCGTTGCAAAATCGGTCTCAAACGTGCCGAGGTGCGCGAGCGCCTGAGCTTCGGCGAGCGCTGCGCGGCTGTCCGAGAGGGCCCGCGAGACGGCGAGCCGGCGCGATGCGTCGAGCGCCTCGACGATGCGCGCCGGCTTACCCTCGAAGGTGAGGCCGTTCGAGGTGATGTCGACGTAGAAGAGGCCGCCGTCGGCGCGGCGATGCCGCCAAAGCGACGTCGCCGCGGGTCCGGTTGTGCGGTGGCGCAACGCCTCGCGGAACAGGGCGTCGTCCTCGCTTGGAATGAGGTCGGCGACGGTCAAGCGCAAGAACGCGGTGCGCGAATATCCGTAGAGGTTGCAGGCCGCATCGTTGACGTCCAAAACGCGCAGGGTACCGAGTTCGTAGATGTACATCGGCTGAATGTGCCGGTGGAACAGCGCGCGATAGTCGTTCGAGCGGCGTATGGCGAGCACTAAACGCGCTCCGGCACGCTAGGCTGCCTTGCGGCCGCGCACGAGACGCGTTCGCGAGAGACGATCGTGCGGATGAACACGCATGAAGAACCCAAGGACGGCGAAGGTGGTCATCATGCTGCAAAGCGCAACGGCGTAGCGCCAAAACGATTGTATGAGCGTCGGACGCTGATACTTCGTGGTCACGACGCGTAGTTCCATGACCATCATGCCGAGCGTCTGGCCGCTCAGACCGACCAGCACCGCGCTATACGCGAAGAGCATCATAAACGTCAGCAAGACTCCAGGATCGAAGCCGTAGCTGTAGTGCGCGTGCGAGATCAACGGCCGCAAGATTGCCGGCACATCTTGGAGATCGGTCGCGCTGATCGCGGCGACTTTCGTTACCTTTGCGCCGAGCGGCGTCTTGAGGATCGAACCAATGATCGCTAGATCGATCAGCATGGCGCCGAGGCGACGGAAGAGCGGCGCGGTCTCCCGCCGCGTAACGTGATCGGGATCGGTGATGCTTTCCACGGGAACCACGCTTCCCGAGGCCATGCGAGTCCGCCAGGTCGCCGCGAGCGGGCTCTGGGCGAAGCTGCGCAGCGCTTCGAGACGGTTCGTCGCGTAGGGAACCGCGGCGATCCACTCGCCGACGCGCAGCGCGGGCTCCGTCTCGAGTTCGCGCTGTTGCTCGGCCAGCACGTGCATGTCGACGCGCCGGCCGATCGCATGAAAGGTCGTGATCGAGATCGCGCCCAGGGCATCGTTCAAACCGTCACAACAGAGCAGTCCGATGCGGTCGGCCGTGTACTCGGTCTTTCGCAGCCACGCTCCGAAGACGAGCGCGACGACCGGGTTCTCGCGTCC